>PPYF01385451.1_pt1 | contig 34235 bp, 34 predicted proteins | sample 1559871 | NCBI WGS metagenome assembly PPYF01 (sample SAMN08240021, study PRJNA423297) | Human gut metagenome, whole genome shotgun sequencing project.
AAAAATGAAATCCATTACATTGCAGGATATTATTGATCGGTATTATTTTAAAATCAGGAAAGTTAAAAACCTTTAACTAGAGCGTGTTTGAAAATTAAATATTGCACAAAAGTAACTATTCAGAACCACCCTTATTCAAAGATGAAATCAGGGTGACCTGTGATCGCATTTTTGATTGCTTCGTAAGCATTGTATCCCTGTTTATGTGCCGTGCCAACGTAGGACATGATTTTCAGATAATCTCTGGCACCTTCCTCAGTTCGGAAGCATCCGGATACTTTGGTCTTGACCTTTATCATCCGAAGATCACGTTCTGCCTGGTTGTTATCAAACGGGACATTGAAGTTATGGATAAAAAGGCAGATTGAGACCTTGTAATTCGCAAGGCGTTCTACAAGGGCAAGGATTTTTCCTTTTTTCTTCCGGCCACGTTTTTTCTCTGTGGTTTCGGAAAGTGGATTTTCCTTCCGAGCCTGTTCGATAAGTTCATCATACTTTTTATCGAACTTATGATAGTGATAATAGCTCAGAAAGTCCTTACCTTTCTCTACAGCTTTGTCTTTGACCTTTTTCATTTCCAGTAAAAGGTCTATAAATGCAGATGCCCACTTCTGCTCAGGATGATTTCCATCAATCCCCGTTAATTCACGGAGAAGATGGGCACAGCAGACTGCATGCTGAATATCCGGATAATTCCAGTAGGAAGCCCAGCCGTCATGCATGGCAATCCCTTTATTCCGGGAGAACACCGCATTGTTCCATGCCTGCATTTCCACGTTTGGGACTGATATCAAGATAGGTGTATTCACAGTTTGAGGCATCATGAACCCACCAGAGTTTTTTATCCACTCTGGTTCCTGTTTCATCGAAATGGCCAAGTGCGGAACCGATCATTTTATCCTTGATCTTACCTACTGTTTCACTCAGACTGTCAGCACATCTTTTTACCATGCTGCTGATTGTTCCTGTTGCAATCGGAATGTTAAATACTCCGGAAAGGATCTCATGGGTGCGTTTGGTGCTGACTGCACCTACGGTATTCAACGCAACAGCTAATGACTGAAGGTTTTTGCCATACTGTACGGCTGCTTTTACGTCAGAAGGGAAAGCACCTCTGCGTGTATCTCCATACAGCATACAGATTGGAAGTTCTAGTGCCCTTGCATATCTGATAATGTGGGCATCCTTCACATGCGGAAGGCATATGTTTGACTATTTTATCCGGAGCTGTTATTACCGCTAAATGTGTCCCCTGATGTCCGTTCTGTCCACCAGCCTTTTTACCGGATGGTTTTCGCAGACTCTTTGGGGCGGGCTTTTTGAAACCATCACTTGAAGGTGGTTTTGAATTGTTTTTGGAGTTCTTATTAAGCTGTTCCTTTAGTTCCTGTATCGTCTGATTGAGTTGAGCGATTAACTGTGTTTGTGCATTGATTGTAGCATTCAGGGAATCTACCGTTGATGTTAATGAATTAACCTGCTGTAATAACTGCTTATTCATTTCATCTTTTGTCAATCAGAGCACCTTCTTCCGTTAAAATTTGATACTTCCATTTTAACGGAAAATGGGGTAAAAAGCGAATCGTAAGATTTTGGCATACTGTCAAAATGACGGTGGATAACCAGAAAAAACCAGAAATTAAATGCTGATAACACCCGGATAAAATCCAGAAAAATGCTGTTTAATCTCTAAAAACGTTGCTAAAAAACTGTTCTTGTTCCAATAAAGAAGGTAAATATTTCCTCAATATTTTATAATATTCATATTCATACTCACGACGCAAAATATACTGCTTCCCTGCTGTTTCTTCTTTGTTTCCAACATTTCTCACTTTTCTGATATTTTCATCTATCGCACTCATCATTCTGTTATAGTCATTCGTTTTTTTTTGACTTTTTCTGATCCTTAAAAAGTATGTCCAGTTGTTTATTCATTTCATGTACAAGATCTTTTTCACCTGAATCAACGGTAACAAACTTTAGTATCTTTTCTTTCTGAAATGTAGTATCAGCACATGAATTTTCCCCACTGTTGTAATTTATTTCTATCCCAGGCTGTACATTATAAAAATACCTGTTTTCCGAAATTCCTTTCCCTTTATCCTCTACTGAATATGCCTCTATTTGAATCCCAGATGCCAGTAAATTTTCTCCTTTATAAACCGGTGTCACTCTGTATAATACATGGTTTCCCGTTTTTTGAACATAATCTGCTACTTCATTTTCTGTTGGTATCATCGCTTCATTTAAATATCGTGTTCCAGTGATCAGATTTTCTTTTATATCTTCACCTACAAGCTGAGGTGCTATCAAATGACAGCGATTATATACATATCCCGGATTGCTGCTGACAATACCATCATACTTCTTTTGATTCCATCCAGATGGTTTTATGTTTCCTATATGCTGTCTTGATCCCGCTTCCGGCATATGATCTTTTGAAATATTTGCAAAAGCTGTTCCTGCTCGTCCGGATGAATCCAGCTTACTGAATGTAAGAAAATAATCTTTTCTATTTTTTTCCTTTTGGGTAAACTGAGGGATTCCACCATTTATCTCAACACTCGCTTTTCCATCATATGCTGAAACAAATCCGCTTTTCCATGTTATTTCTGTCGCATCCGGATCATCCGCCAGATAATCCGCCAAAATATGCATATAATATAATACAGCCGCAAAACTCTCATATTTTTCCTTGTTTCTTTTGAAATAACGATTCCAAAATCCAACACCAAATACCTTGCTGACTGTATTTCGAAGAATTGTTTTTCTGGATTTCTGTTGTTTTTCCTTAGCATTGTATTTATATTCCCAGGTATTATGGGAACATTCGAGCAGTTCTTTTTGACTGATCTCAATTTCTTCTGATTTTGGCAGACCACTTACCTTTTTCTTTTTTAAGGCGTCTAATTCTTTTGTATCATTGTCGTCATATTGTTCTGAGCAAAGGTAAAGTGCCTTCATCAACATCTGTACTTTCTCATTAGACTTATATTTTTCCGCTTTATCACCAAACAACATCTGAGAAACATAGGTCTCTGTCTGCTTTCTGTCACATGCAAAAACAGATGCCGAATCAGAAAATAATATTGCTATAGATAAGACTACAGCCATGATTCGTCTTTTCATTTTGCAGCCCTCTCAAAAGAGATTGTTTTAAATGCAAATGCTTTCTGTATTACAGTCGCCTTATAATCATACTCTAGAATTTCATCTGCTGACTCTGCAACCGGAGTAATCTGCACCGCAATTTTATCTCCTGATTCATATTTATATTTTTTAGCTGTTTCGCTGGTAAATATAACTATAAAATCAGAACAATCTGCTCCTTTCGGTCTATAAACTTTCTTTACTGTCCAATCCTGAAAGGTTTGATTTCCAGAAGAACCGTCAACACTTACTGTTATCCGCGATCGATCTGCTATACACACTGCCGGAATTTTCAATGTCTTTCCATCAAAGTCAATATCAATATTTTGAACATCTAGTTTTTTATAAGCTGACTCGAACCAAAACTTTTCATCCAATGCCTGTGTAAGAAAAACAGGTTCCCCATTTTCATGCAAAATAGCATCTATTTTCTTTTGTTCATCCACTGAAATATCCAGTTGTTCTGCTAATGCAAACAATAAATCACAGTTCAAATATAAAGCTTCATCAACCGGAGGCAATTCGACCTTTCTCTGTGCCTTTAAGAGTTTATTATATTGTTTAACTTCCTTCTTTTCTCTGTCTTCATCTTCTGCTTCTTTATTTACAGAAACTTCCTGAATATCTGATAAGTATGCTAAGTTCAATTCTTTTTGAGACTCAACTAAAACATTTACATTATTCAGTGCAATGTCATACGCTTTTTGCAGATATTCTTTACTGCCCGTTTGTTTATACAGATCAAGATATATCTGAGCTACAAAGTACCGCAATGCCCAATTTTCACCATCTGCATTGGAAAGAATCACCTCACTATACTCTCTTGCTGTTTGAATATATACATTTTTATCCCTAATCTCCTTTGCAGAAACAATCGCCATCGGAAGAGCTTCCGCATAGTCGTAATCCTTTCGAAAAATCTTGACAGAAATCCCTTCATACTTTTTAATCGCATCCAGACACTTATCATACTCTTCTGATTCATAATAGCTTTTCGCCAGTTCCAGCCAAAATGGTCCAAATTTCTCGTATGTACTCTCATTTGATTCAAGCCATTGAATTTTACTGGTAAGATTTGTCTTATCTTTCCACTCAACAAAATCATTCACAGTATTTTCATTTAACGCATATTCTCCCGGCAGAGAATTCTCTCGAACCATATCCACCATATACTCAAATGTACTTTTTCTGCTGTTATGCAATTCCTGTGCTTCTTCATCCTCCAATTGCCATCCATCCTGAAGATATTGCAAATCTGTCTGTGTAACAGCATTTTGATAGCTTGATGCTGCATCAACAGCCATATAAATAACAGACGCTGCTGACTTTAAAATATTTCCAGATGAAACTGCACTAAGCAATCCAACAGGATCTGGTATTGCCTGACGAAGTGCCTGTGCACGATTTTGTTCATAAATATATCGTAACCTCTCTCTCTTTTCAGCAATCATTCGATATTGTTCAAGTGTATCTAAAATATTAGTAATTCTCTCTTGGGTTCTTGTATCTATAAGCCCAGGATCACTGTTGTTAATCAATGAAGAATATGCTGATTCCAAATAAAGTCTACTTTCTTTCGAATTGTTGATTTCCTGAGTTATCGTCATTATATAATTTAACATGTTAACAGCATTTTTCTACTTTGAAGTCAAATCCCCTTCTGTTTCAGGTTCAACAATTGCATATTCCGACATATCTTCATATGTCTCTGTGATATCCTGAATACTTTCACTTTCTTTTGTACTCTCCGTTTCGCTTCTCTCCATAGCATACTGTGCTGTCTCTGTCGTTTTTATATCATCCGAAATAGTTTCACTTGAGCTTTCCTGAACTGTTGTTTCCACAGTCTTTTCCTCTGTCATATTATTTTTCGCTACATCTTTTCCACATCCAGCAGCAGATAACGCAACAGATGCAGTCAAAACCATTGTCAGTGCTTTTTTTATCTTCTTCAAACTCATTTTTCCCCTTTGTATTTCTAAATGACCTTTCCGAAAAGTTTCTATACTCTTCCAACATAATCTCTTCAATATTGCACTCTTTAATCTTCATAACTCTTCAGTTTCCACAGTTCCACCTTTGATCGGATAAATGCGATATCCTTTTCCAGAAGCTCCCGCTCTTCCGGCGTGATGTCGTTGTATTTTCCCATCTCATAGCGTGGAATATGATAGGACAACTGCTCCAGCACTCTCTCCTCCAGAATGTCATGCTCCACTTCATAAGCTCCAATAGAAATGATCCAGAGTGCCTCTGACGTGCCGATGAGCAGCTCATTATCTTCATCCGTCATTCTGTCGGTAACCTGTCTCGGTGTCCAACCAGAATGTTCCATAAAACGTATAGCATCCTCAACGCCTTCTTTATATTCCTGATATGTAAGATCATCTTCTGCTCTCATACTACCTCTTCCTTTTATCCTATAATAATCGATATAATTTTATGTACTTCCTCCGACTGCATCAGCATCCGCATCTTCTCACTTCCATCCTCAACTTCCGGCTTACCACACCTCAGATTATCCTGATGTTCCGACACACAGCAATCCTTATACCAACATTCCCCCATAAGCACTCCTTTAACAGACCACTTTTCGTTTTGTGTAAATTCACCTACTAACGACTTCATCACACGTTCTGTAGAATATCTCTTAAAACCTGCTATATACTGCAAAGTCTTCTCGTCATCAATCTTTGACAAATTAATTCTGTGGTCCTCAACTGCAGCCAATACCTCTTCACGAATCTTGATTTTATCTGTCTTTCCGGTACCCGTCCATGCCACCAGCTTATCAAAAACAAGAATCAGGTACTCAAAACAAATCATATCCAGAATTATGATCTTTCCTTCTGCCTTATCTGCTATTGATTTCAACATACGATACTTGTTACGAATATCCTGATTATCAACTACATAATCAAATGCGATATAATACTTATCGTCCTCTTTCATGTCTATATCCGCCAACGCATCCAATAAGCCCTGATTACTTTCTTTACTTTCGACCACAAGTGCATCATCAAAGAAAAGCTGATTGACCAACTTCCAGAAATGGAGTCCAGCACCAGTGTCTTCTGTCCATAAATATTTCATATCATAGCTCCTCTTCCAGTGTTATCCTATTATTGTCAAACTTCAGCACCTTAAAACTCCTATTAGAAACATTGAGACCATCGCAATTTCGTAGGAAAAGCATATATTGATTCGACGGCTCAAAATTAATAAAACTTCTGACCTCATCATTCATCAAATTATCAGCATTATCGACCACAATAAAACTATCTCTGCACTTTTCAATCGACTCTGAGAAATGATCTGATTTGTAATTAAACAATTTTATAGCTTTATATTCATCAGTTAATCGTAAATCTTCTAACATTTCATAAAGCACAGTTTTACCGGTACCACTATCTCCACCAACAAGAGTTATTCTGTCATCAAATTCCAGATTGTATGAAAATGGATCAGCTTTAAATGTAATATTTTTATAAATCATCTGCTTCTCTCCTTTCATACTCCTTGCCCCACCAGGCATTATATCCTCTCCCTCCGGTCACTATATCAGAATCATTGAATCTGATTTGCACATCATCCGGGATATCAAAAAGCGTTGGTCTGGACATATAAATCTTTATATTATCCAGAGTAAAAATAATTTCAAGCACATTCGGACCACATTCTTCTACATTCACCACCTTATCAGGATGCTTTACAATATTAAGTAATGTCTTGCATCCGGATGACAAATTACGGATTGTACCTAGTCCATATTTTGTTTCAATGTGCTTATCTGGTGTCAACCTTGCCTCATCCACTTGCTGAATGAGATTTATTTCATTTTGAGACATTTCTTCATTACCTGTATTCAAATTGAAATACAAGTCGTTTTGAAGAATCCAGTCCTTTGATTCTTTTTTATCTGTATATATATCTATCATTTGATGTCACTCCTTTTCCACGCAAAGATATCTCTAAAAGATATTTTTGAATTCAAAATTCTATCTGTTAACCTGCTCTTTATTTCTTCTTTCTCTCATTTTCACCATCTTTAATCCTGTCTGAGCCGCAAATATAGTTGCATCACGTTTATTATCTGATCATTCAAATGAATTAATAACCTTTTCCTGCGTTTCAGGACTCCAGTATATCTTCAAAAGCCTTTTGTTGTCCCACATCAAACTATAGTTCTTGGGCTTTCCTGAACTGTTGTTTCAACAGTCTTTTCCTCTGTCATATTATTTTTCGCTACATCTTTTCCACATCCAGCAGCAGATAATGCAACAGATGCGGTCATAACCATTGTCAGTGCTTTTTTATCTTTTTCAAACTCATTCTTCCCCTTTGTATTTTTATGTTATTGTTTTAAGTATATCATCTACCGTCTACTTGCTCAACTTCCCTTCTGTACTTATTTTTTTCTAAATGACCTTTCCGAAAAGTCTCTATACTCTTCCAACATAATCTCTTCAATATTGCACTCTTTAATCCTCATAACTCTTCAGTTTCCACAGTTCCACCTTTGATCGGATAAATGCGATATCCTTTTCCAGAAGCTCCCTCTCTTCCGGCGTGATGTCGTTGTATTTTCCCATCTCATAGCGTGGAATATGATACAACAACTGCTCCAGCACTCTCTCCTCCAGAATATCATGCTCCACTTCATAAGCTCCGATAGAAATGATCCAAAGTGCCTCTGATGTGCCAATAAGCAGTTCATTATCTTCTTCTGTCATCCAGTCTGTGACCTGCCTCGGTGTCCAGCCAGAATGTTTTATCAAGCTCATGGCATCTTCAACGCCTTCTTTATATTCCTGATATGTAAGATCATCTTCTGCCCTCATACTGTTTACCTCGTCCTTTCCTGCTTTTCTCTTATAATTCGATTATATCTTATCAACTGCTGTCGTTACAATCACAATTTTCCATATTGTCTTTACTGCACATTACAACTCTCATAGATACCATGAAGCAGATATTTGGCAGACAGTAATTAACGGACTCAATTGGAAATTTTAGCTGTACAATTATTTTACGAATTCTATAATCTGATTAGCGATTAGCAAATGCAATTATATTTTCGGTCACCATGACACAAAAATCCCTTTACATACATTTTTTACGTATGTAAAGGGATTCTGAGACATATAAATTTTTTTAATCAGTATTATTGAATCTCTGCAAGTTTTGCATTTACTCTTGTCTGAACATCCAAAAAATATAAATTTTCAGCATCATTCAGATCCATGCTTTCAATATCATCCATTTTCTTAGTCATTTCTGTATACTTCTTCATATATTTTGCGTAATCCGCCAGCATAGAAACGGTGTCATCACTGTTATTATACGCTATCACGTATACGTGATAGCAATACCATTTACAAAACACCTTTCTTTTGTTTTTCGTAACAGAACGTGTTTTTTTCGCGAAAAGGCAATTTAAATACTTTTTATCAATACCTCTGTTAAATTAAATTTATTCAAAAAATCTATTTACATGAGCAAGGACTTTACTATCCGTGATTTCAACCAGTGCATTCTCCTCCTTGATGACTTCTGCAGGAAGCATTTCCATCTCGATAGTTAATTCAGTAGGTGCATCATCAGAAACAGCTATCGCATGTTTCTCTGCGTTTGTTTTGATATCCGCACTTGCATTTACCTCTTGATTATTCTTTTTTCGTTGAATAATAAATATGCATATTGCCACCACAACTATTACACATATTCCAATACCTATGTACTCCATTTTCTAGTACCTTCCTATCATTTTCTATAATAGGCCTTGTAAATTTTGCGAATCAAGAAACCGTATACTTCTCAATTGAACCACATGGTTTCGCTATTTCCTTGTCAAAAAGTACAATGTTTCGGCCAACTTCCGACACCGTACTTCCATAAATAATACCAGAATATCCAAGCGATCTATAATACTGAGCCATAGTCTGAAAAGGTGCGTACATTATACCCTTATCAGCCGAATCATCTATTGGTTCAAATATCTGCTCTGAAAGCAGTTTTGAATATGTATAAACAGCCCACTCTGTAAATATTCGTTTGAATTCTGTCTTATTCACACTATATTGAGGAACTCGACCTAATATTTTTGCTATCTTAACTCCTTTTTTTACTTGTGCATTACCGTATGATTCAAGCATATGATTTAACTGTTCATAACTTTTATCGTCTGCAATTGTTAAATCAACAATCTTTATATCACCATAAGCCTTTTCAAGTGCGAAATGGCAGAATCCAAATTCATCCCCTACATGTGCTCTGCATTCAGCTTGTGCACATTGATGTATATCTGATTCATTTCCGAGCGCTAAATACAGCCATTCTACTCCCGGAGGACTGAATCTATTATCATTTTTAATAAATTCTTTCTTCGGTATAAATCTTTCATATTCAGGCATCTCGTCTTTTTTGAGAATACACCCTCTGCCAACTAAAGTCCCATCAAGGGCATTCAACTTTAAAGTACTATGTTTAATCCCAAAGTTATCATAAAACAAATCATTATAGACCTTAAGAAACGTGCATTTTTTCGCTTTTTCAATATCATCATATGAAAAATTTCCCATAGCTAGTGCATCTCGAAACTCATCCCATGTCTTCCTTATTGTTCTCTCATTATTTTTTATATTTCCAAAATCAAAAAAATGACCCATGTTTAAATTCTCCATTAAATGTCATCTATTCCACTGCCAAGTCTGCCTCTTAGTATCGAGTGGCTTGAACTGCGGTCGGCACTGACAACAATTTCAGTGCCACAACCTATGACATCTAATCCACAGCCTAAACCCTACCGCAATTTTCCGACTATACACTTTTTCTTTAATTAGACCGAAAAGTAGATATGTTTCCATACAAGAAAACCGAGCTTTCCGCAAGGCTTCTCTGATGATACCAACCTCGCAAAAAGCCCGGAAATACGCCACTTTTCAGCTATTATTTATCTTTTCTTGACAGCAAACAGACCGTCTCAATATGATCACAAAACGGAAACATATCAACCGGCCAGGCCTCCTGCATCTGATAGCCTTTTTTCTTTAAAATACGAAGATCTCTTGCCAGCGTTTCCGGATTACAGGAAACATAAACCACCTTTTTCGGTGCCAGTTTTGCAAGGCAATCCAGAAATACTTCATTGCTGCCACTGCGCGGCGGATCCATGAAAACAACATCCAGCTGCTGATCTTCTGCAGCCATTTTCAGCATAAATTCTCCGGCATCTTCGCAGTAGAAAGTGATATTTTTTGTCTGATTTCGCTTTGCATTTTTAATGGCATCACGGACAGCTTCTTTATTAAGTTCTACGCCGGTCACCTGTTTTGCTTTTGATGCTGCGATCAGACCGATCGTGCCGATCCCACAGTACGCATCGAGCACGGTTTCTTTTCCGGTCAGCCCCGCCGCTTCGATTGCTTTCTGATAGAGGATCTCCGTCTGTACCGGATTGACCTGATAGAACGACTGTGCAGAAATGCGGAACGTGCAGCCACAGAGTTTATCTTCGATAAATCCTTTTCCATAGAGAACGACGTCTCGTGTCCCAAGTACCATGCTGGTTCCCCGGTCGTTGATATTCTGAACGACCGTCGTAATCTCCGGATGAACTTTTCGCAGTGCTTTGACAAAATTGTTCTTGGATGGAAATACCGGCGATGCCGTGACGAGCACGACCATGATCTCTCCGGTAGAAAATCCGTGCCGGATCAGCACATGACGCAAAAGCCCATACTGTGTATCTTCATCGTACGTTTTGATTTTAAAAGATTTCAGAAGTCCTCGGATCGTGACGATGATCTCATCTGCTTTCTGATCCTCGATCATGCAGGAGTCCACCGGAACAACCTTGTGTGTGCCTTTCTGGTAAACACCGGAAATCGCATTGCCTCTGCGGTCACGGTCAAACACAGCATGCACTTTATTGCGGTAATGATACGGATCTTTCATCCCGATGATCGGATGTACTTTTCCAAAAGAATCCAGAAGGATCCGCACACGTTTTTCTTTGTGCCTGAGCTGTTCTGCATAAGGCATTCCCTGAAATTCACAGCCGCCGCATTTTTTCGCCACCGGACAGACTGCTGCTTTTTTTGTTTTGTTTTTTTCCATGAATGATTATTTGCAGAGTTCTGCAACCACCTGGTTGATGACTTTTCCGTCTGCTTTTCCTTTCATATCTGCCATTACATTTTTCATGATCATGCCTTTATTTTTTGTAGCAACGACCTCGGCAAATTTTTCCTGAATATAAGCTTTAACCTCTTCTGCACTCATCTGAGCCGGTGCATATTCTTTGATTACATCGTAACGGAACTGATATTCTGCTTTAAGATCCTGCCGGGAGTCCGGACAGGTATCAATCTGTTCTTTTACTGTTTTCAGCTCTTTCAGAATTACCTGATCAACCATGCTTTCCGGAATATCATCTCTGCATCCGGCATCGATCGCTGCTTTTTTTACTGCAGAAACCAGAGAAGAAATTGCTTCCTTGCGTTCCTTATCTTTTGCCTTCATAGCTGCTACCATGTCTTTTCTTAATGCTTCTAACTGCATTTTTAAATCCTCCCATCATTCCTGGATAAAACTTTTTATCCCATTGTCATTTTTGCTCATTATAGCACTTCTCTTTCTTTCCTGTAAAGTTTTCACTGTTTTTTTTCTGATTTTGTGCTATAATAATTCCACTGATGACAGGGTCAAAAGACGATCAGGTACTTTATCTCTGGCATTACCATTCTCAAACCGAAAAGAAAGGTGGAATTTATATGATCATTGCTATTATCTCTATCGCCGTCCTTGCGGCTGTGATCGTTTCCTGCGTGGTTGCTGTGGTTGCCGGTGTAATCGGCAGCAAATCTCACGATGAAGACGATGCCTAGAACACAACGACCAGCAACATTTTAAACTGCTCTTCTCATAAAACTTCTCCCTCTACCGACACTGTAAGCACCTGCCATGGTATAAACTTACCACTTTTTTTCATTGCTGTCACAGCTGCATTTTGAATTCCGCCGCAGCATGGCACTTCCATCCTTATGATTGTCACACTTTTCACATCATTCTGCTCCAGGATTGCCGTAAGTTTCTCACTGTAATCAACCGGATCCAGTTTCGGACATCCGATCAGCGTGATTTTTCCCTTCTGGATCTCTTTTGCAAAATTTGCGTATGCAAACGCAGTACAGTCTGCTGCGATTAAAAGATCTGCCCCGTCAAAATAAGGGGCATTGACCGGCGTAAGCTGAATCTGGATCGGCCACTGCCTGTTCTTTTTTCTCTTATTTGCTTCCACAGCTGCTTCGTCATATGCCGCTGCTTCCCGCTCAACAAACGTGATCGCTCCGGTTGGGCAGGTCGGCAGACAGTCTCCCAGTCCGTCACAATAATCATCCCGCAATAATTTTGCCTTTCCATTTACCATACCAATCGCATTTTCATGACAGGCTTTCGCACATAAACCACATCCATTGCATTTTTCTTCGTTTATCTCAATAATTTTTCTTATCATTTATCTATATTCCTCCTAATAATCACACCTGAAATCTTTTTTCACTGCCGGGCAGACAGCAATTTTTTTCAATCACTGTCCATATCTTCACAGTGCCCCTTGCTTTTCTGTTTTTCGTGTAGTATGATGCTGAACAAAGCCAGCAGATTTTCTGTCAAACCATTTTTTCCGGTCTAAAATCTCTGCCTGACTTTGACCTGATCCTAACATAACATCTGAGAAAAATCGGTGGTTATAACCACTGAATCACAATCAAAATACCGTTAAATATCAACAGTACTATTTTTCCGCATACTGTTGTTTTTACCTGACAGGAGACTTTATGAACTTTTTAGAACTGCCTCTGTTTCAGAGCCTTTCCGATCAGGAACTGGAACAAATGAAGACTTCCGGCTGTCTGCGGACGGCTTCTTACAAAAAGAATGATATTATATTTTCTACCGGTTCCACTGTTTCTGAAATCGGCATTGTTTTATCCGGAAGTGTAAATGTAGAAAACATTGATTTCTGGGGAAATAAGAGCATTCTGGGAAATATGAATGAAGGACATATTTTTGCAGAAACCTATGCCCTGTGCCGGGAACCGATGATGGTAGATGCCGTTGCCGCCAGCAACTGCGAAATTCTTTTTTTGAATCTGAAAGTTTTACAGGAAAAAAACTGCACTTCTTCCTGGTATTCGAAAATACAACGCAGCCTTCTTGCAATGTGCAGCCGCAAAAATTTGATGCTCTCAGAACGGATTTTCTGCACTTCTTCAAAAACAGTTCGCAGCCGACTGCTGACCTATCTGTCCGCACAGTCCCGGAAACACGGCAACCATCGTTTTCAGATTCCGTTCGACCGGCAGCAAATGGCAGACTACCTGAATCTGGATCGCAGTGCCCTGTCAAAAGAACTTTCCCGTATGAAAAAAGAAGGGATCTTAGATTTTCACAAAAACGAATTTGTTTTAAAAAATGAGATGCTCTGAATTTTTCACACATCAAAATGTATGATATTGGAGGAATTGAATATGTGTACCGCAGCAACTTATAAAACAAAAGATTTTTATTTCGGACGTACTTTAGACTATGAATTTTCCTATGGTGATGAGATCATCATTACACCACGAAACTATCCTTTCGTTTTCCGCCACACAAAAACACTGGAAAATCACTATGCACTGATTGGCATGGCGTGCTGTGCCGACAATTATCCGCTCTATTACGATGCCATCAACGAAAAAGGACTTGGCATGGCAGGACTGAATTTTGTCGGAAATGCTCATTACCAGCCGCTTTCTGATTCAGAAGAAAATATCGCATCTTTTGAATTTATTCCATGGATTTTAGGACAGTGTGCCACCGTAAAAGAAGTAAGGAGCTTTCTTGGCCGCATGAATTTATGTGACACACCGTTCAGCGACCAGTTTCCATCATCCAGCCTGCACTGGCTGATCGCTGACCGCAGCGAAAGCATCACCGTAGAATGTGTTGCAGATGGCATGAAAATTTATGACAACCCGGTCGGTGTACTGACCAACAATCCACCGTTTGACCTGCAGCTGTTTCAGCTCAACAATTATATGCAGCTTTCCGCCAAATCACCGGAGAATCATTTCTCCGATAAATTAAACCTGAACACTTACAGCCGCGGCATGGGGGCACTCGGACTTCCGGGAGATCTCTCCTCTCAGTCACGTTTCATCCGTGTGGCATTCACCAAAATGCACGCCATTTCTGATGAAAGCGAAGCTTCCAGTGTAAGCCAGTTTTTCCATATTTTAGGTTCCGTGGAACAGAGCAGAGGCTGCTGCGAAGTTGCCGAAGGAAAATATGAAATCACGATCTACACCTCCTGCTGCAATGCCGATAAAGGGATTTATTATTACACGACGTATGATAATCATCAGATCAGTGCCGTTGATATGCATAAAGAAAATCTGGAAGCAAAAGAACTGATTCGCTATTCCCCGATAAAAGAAGAGCAGATATATTTTCAGAACGGCAGATAAGAAGTTGTCGGTGGTTTCCTGGCGGGTGTAAGGAATTGAAATGCCGGGAATGTTATTAGGATACTGTCTAAGAAAGAACAATAATGCATGTGCATAAAATAATACAGCCATAATGAATTCGAAAACAAATCGCTCTGACGGTAGCAAGGCTTCCGTCGTGAGGTTTGCGATGTTGCCGCCCCAGAGAGCCGTCGACGATCTTCCCCTGCTCCAGTACCATGATCGCATTGGCATTTCGCACGGTACTTAATCGATGTGCGATGACAAACACGGTCCTTCCTTCCATCAGCTGATCCATGCCTTTTTCGATCAGTTCTTCGGTTCGTGTATCAACAGAGGATGTCGCCTCATCAAGAATCAGAACCGGCGGATCGGCTACTGCTGCCCTTGCGATCGCCAGAAGCTGCCGCTGTCCCTGGGAAAGATTTGCCCCATCTGCCGTCACCATGGTATCGTAACCATCTGGCAGTCGTCTGATAAAAGAGTGTGCATTTGCAATGCGTGCCGCCCTCTCGATCTCTTCCTGTGTTGCATCCAGTTTTCCAAAGCGGATGTTATCCGCTACGGTTCCGGTAAACAGATGCGTATCCTGAAGCACGATGCCAAGAGAGTGTCGCAGTGCATCTTTCTTTATCTTTCGCACATCAATTCCATCGTAAACCACCGTTCCTCCCTGCACATCATAAAAGCGGTTGATCAGGTTGGTGATCGTGGTTTTTCCGGCTCCGGTCGATCCGACAAAAGCAATTTTCTGTCCCGGTTTTGCATACAGGCTGATATTCTTCAGGATCATATGCTCTTTCGTATAACCAAAATCAACATTTTCAAAACGGACATCACCGCGAAGCATTGTCAGTTCTCCATCTTTTGAACGCCATGCCCATTTTCCAGTCTTTTCCTGACATTCTTTCAGGATGCCGTTTTCTTTTCTGACATTGACAAGCGTCACATCCCCTTCGTCCACTTCCGGCTCCAGATTCATCACATCAAACACCCGCTCTGCTCCGGCAAGTGCGGAGAGCAGGAAATTGCTCTGCTGTGTAAACTGATTGATCGGGAGTGCCGCCTGACGCACAAACACCAGATAACTTGCAAGACTTCCGACATCCGCCATCCCACGCATCGCCAGAATTCCTCCGAGAACTGCCACGATTGCATAATTAATATAAGATATACTTACGACTACCGGAACCATCGTTGCCGCATAAGACTGTGCACCGGTTCCTTCTTTTCGCAGTTTTTCATTTTTCTCCAGAAATTCCTGAAGACTTGCCTGTTCATGATTAAAGACTTTGACTACTTTCTGACCGCTGACCATTTCTTCAATATAGCCGTCCAGCTCACCAAGGCTCTGCTGCTGTTTCGCATAAAAAACCTTACTTTTTGCTCCGCTGAATTTCATATACCAGAACATGATGCCATAGCAGACCGTCACGATCAGCGACAGTTTCCAGTTCAGGATATATAGGATCACAAGGGTTCCGATCATCTGGATAAAACTCTGGATTGCCATCGCAAAACTGTTATTGAGAGCATCTGCGATCGTATCAATATCGTTTGTGAACAGACTCATGATATCGCCGTGTCGCTTCTGGTCAAAAAAGCGAAGCGGCAGTGTCTGTATATGTGCAAACAAATCTCTTCGAATATCAAAAACAACCTGCTGGGCAGCTTTTACCATCGTCTGAGAATAGCCCCAGGCTGCCAGTGCTCCAATGGCAAAAATGCCGGCTGCCACAAGCACTCCGATGGCAAGTGAATGCAGATCCCCATTTGCAAGATTATTGACAACCGGACGTATCATGTAAGTTCCAAGAAGGTTTGCAAGGGCACTTACCGTTACCAGAATACTGACGATCAGAAGCATAAATTTATGCCGTCCAAGATAAGAAACAAAAATCCGCAGTGTGTGCTGCATATTTTCCGGCCGTTTAACATTCTTCGTTTTCGATGCCATCGCTGTTTCCTCCTTTCATCTGAGAAGCATAAATTTCCTGATAAATTGCATCCTCCTTAAGAAGCTGTTCATGCGTTCCGATATTATGGATCTTACCGTCATCCAGGATCACGATCCGATCCGTATGGATCACAGAAGAAATTCTCTGTGCAATGATGATCTTTGTCACATCGCCAAGTTTTTCCAGCTCTTTGCGGATCTTCTTTTCCGTCGCCGTATCGACTGCACTGGTAGAATCATCAAAGATCAGAATCTTCGCACTGGCAAGAAGTGCTCTTGCGATACAGAGTCTCTGTTTCTGCCCGCCGGACAGGTTATTTCCTCCCTGCACAAGCATGGTGTCCAGTCCGTCCGGAAAACGCTCCAGGAACTCATCCGCACATGCCACACGGCATGCATGCCAGATTTTTTCGTCATCTGCATCCGGATCGCCCCATTTCAGGTTATCACGTATCGTTCCGGAAAAAAGCTCATTTTTCTGCAGAATAATTCCGACTGCCGCCCGCAGTGCATGAAGATCATATGCTTTTATATCCACACCGCCAACTCTCACAGTGCCGCAGGTCGCATCATAAAGCCTCGGGATCAGCTGCACGAGCGTCGTTTTGGCGGCTCCGGTTCCACCGACCACACCGATCGTCTGCCCGGCCTTGATGTGCAGATCAACATCTGACAGTGCATACGCTTTCGCATCTTTGTGATATTTAAAAGATACCTGTTCAAAATCCACGCTTCCATCTTTGACCTTCTGTACCCCGTTTTCCGGAGACTTCAGAACAATCCTCTCATCCAGCACTTCTGCGATACGATGTGCACTGGCAAGAGATCTCGTCAGCAGCAGAAAAACATTTGCGATCATCATCAGAGCGTTGACGACCTGCATGACATAACTTAAAAATCCGGTCAGATTACCAACTTTAAGACTACCGCTTAAGATCATATTTCCGCCAAACCACATGATCAGTACGATCGCACTGTACATGACAACCTGAAATGCCGGAAGATTCAGCACCGCATAGTGAAAAGTCTGTTCACTTGAAACACTCAGATCTGTATTTACTGCATCAAATTTTTCTTCTTCGTACTCTCCGCGGACAAACGCCTTGACCGCACGGATCGCTGTCACACCCTCCTGCACAACATGGTTCAGGCGGTCAACGATTGTCTGAAGCTTTGTATACATAGGAGCCACTTTCCGGACGATCAGAAATAAAACAATGCCAAGAACCGGCGTACACACCAGAAAAACAATGGCAAGTTTCGGATTCATCCAGAAAGAAAGACCGATGCCGAGGATTAGAAGCGACGGCCCTCTCGTCACCGGACGGAAGCCGGAATTGATCAGATTCTGCAGAACCGTGACATCCGTGGTCATTCGCGTGATCAGAGACGAGGTATCAAAATGATCCAGATTTGAGAAAGAATACTGCATCACTTTTGCATATTCTGCCTCCCTGATCTTCGCTCCCCATCCATAAGAAGCCCTCGCTGCAAACCGTGCATACAGAAGCCCCGTCACCAGAGCCAGAAGTGCACAGATCCCCATTTGAAAGCCCTTGGAATAAATGTAGGCAAGATCGTGGTTTGCCACCCCGACATCGATCAGATCCGCGATCATGATCGGAATGACAAGCTCAAACGCTGTCTCGATCATTACCATCAAAGCACCAAGCATCATATCTCTTTTATATGGCCCGATATATCCTGCCAGCCGCTTTATATCATTCATATTTTATTTTCACTCCTTTTTCAGAAACCCTGAGCAATCTCAGTCTTTGATGCAAAGCGGACATTCACAATCCTCTTTCGCACTCTGTCAGTTGGTCAGTTCCTTCAAAAGCTCCAGATCCTCTGCCTTTATTCTCAGATTCGTCTCAATCTTTTCGCCATCCGGTGTGGTAACCGTGATCGCCATGATGCTGCCCTCCTTTAAAGCCCGTTTGGAAACTGCATTGCAGAATGCCGGGAATTTCGGGTGGTTTCTTTTAAATATATTCCATGCATTCATAATCTTCATCATATTTCCTATATTATTCAGTGCCATTTGTTTTACCTCCTAATATTCATTTTTACATCTGCTAAGTTTAAAGTACTTTCTCAAACTGTGCAAGACACAATTACCACAAATTGAGCCACATAATCACTCCCGTACAGGCAGGAACGACATTTAGACCTTTTGACCCTGGCATCATTATATAATTTTCACATGAAAAAAATATTCTATTTATATGTTTGCCTGACTAAACGTTCAAAACTGAGCAACTCTCGTGCATAATCTGGCGTTTCTTCCTCGCTTTTTTTGCTGTTATTCGTTCAAACTCATTCAGAAACAGCAGATTTCATACATTTTCAGCAAAAAGTTCAGAAAGTTTTTATTGATTTTGCCGGGTAAATATGTATAATGATGATAGAGAAGTGGGCATCATTTCTTTAACTTTAAGTATAAAAGAAAAGAGGTTAATCAGATGGCAAAAATTGATTTAAGCAAGTATGGCATCACTGGAACTACTGAGATCGTGTACAATCCATCTTATGAGATGTTGTTCGAAGAAGAGACAAAACCTACTCTGGAAGGCTTTGAAAAAGGCCAGGAAAGTGAACTGGGTGCTGTCAACGTTATGACTGGTATCTATACAGGTCGTTCTCCGAAAGACAAATTTATCGTAAAAGATGAGAATTCCAAAGACACTGTATGGTGGACAACAGATGAATATAAAAACGACAACCATCCGGCTACTCAGGAAGCATGGGATGCTGTAAAAGCACTGGCTATCAAAGAACTGTCTAACAAGAGACTGTTCGTAGTAGATGCTTTCTGCGGTGCCAACAAAGACACCCGTATGGCAATCCGTTTCATCGTTGAGGTTGCTTGGCAGGCTCACTTTGTAACAAACATGTTCATCAAACCGACTGCTGAAGAACTGGAAAACTTCGAGCCGGATTTTGTTGTATACAACGCTTCCAAAGCAAAAGTTGAGAACTACAAAGAGCTGGGTCTGAACTCTGAAACAGCTGTTATGTTCAACATCACAAGCAAAGAACAGGTTATCGTAAATACATGGTACGGCGGAGAAATGAAAAAAGGTATGTTCTCTATGATGAACTACTTCCTGCCGCTGAAAGGCATGGCTTCCATGCACTGCTCCGCAAACACTGACATGAACGGTGAAAACACAGCAATCTTCTTCGGTCTGTCCGGAACAGGTAAAACAACTCTTTCTACAGACCCGAAACGTCTGCTGATCGGTGATGACGAGCACGGCTGGGATGACAACGGCGTATTCAACTTCGAAGGCGGATGCTATGCAAAAGTTATCAACCTGGACAAAGAATCCGAACCGGATATCTACAATGCAATCAAACGTAACGCTCTGCTTGAGAACGTTACTCTGGACGAAAACGGCAAGATCGACTTCGCTGACAAGAGCGTAACAGAAAATACTCGTGTATCTTACCCGATCGACCATATCCAGAACATCGTTCGCCCGATCTCTTCTGCACCGGCTGCGAAGAACGTAATCTTCCTGTCCGCAGATGCATTCGGCGTACTGCCTCCAGTATCTATCCTGACAGAAGCTCAGACACAGTACTACTTCCTGTCTGGTTTCACAGCTAAACTGGCTGGTACAGAACGTGGTATCACAGAACCGACTCCGACATTCTCAGCTTGCTTCGGCCAGGCATTCCTGGAGCTGCATCCTACAAAATATGCAGAAGAACTGGTTAAGAAAATGGAGAAGAGCGGTGCAAAAGCATACCTGGTAAATACAGGATGGAACGGAACAGGCAAACGTATCTCCATCAAAGATACTCGTGGTATCATCGATGCTATCCTGAACGGAGCTATCAAGAATGCTCCTACAAAGACCATTCCATACTTCAACTTCGAAGTTCCTACAGAACTGCCAGGCGTTGATCCAGCTATCCTGGACCCACGTGACACATACGCTGATGCTTCCGAATGGGAAACAAAAGCAAAAGATCTGGCTGACAGATTCATCAAGAACTTTGCTAAATACGAAGGAAATGCTGCCGGTAAAGCTCTGGTTTCCGCTGGTCCTCAGAAATAAGAATAAGACTGCCGAAATCAAACTTTTCAAAAGCTTATACAAAAGGACACCGCAAAATTGTGGTGTCCTTTTTTTATGCCGAAATGCCTCCGCATGGCAGTCCAGATGGAGCACATTGCGTCCATTGCCCTGCGGCGGGAAATTTGTCGTGAGCAGATACATTTTACATTTATCATACCTGAAAATAAGACTATTATAAACGCAAAACAGTCGCCGTCACACGTTTTTTGACGCTGCTGCTTCATACGCCTGCTGATAGAAGGTTTCCTGAGCATCCACCGGACGCTCGATCGTCATCGGGATTCTGTAATTTCCTTCCGAATCCTCATGACGGGCCTTCTGATTATCATTTAACATGATCCGGAACATCTCAAGCAGACGTTCTCTGATTGCCGGATCGCAGACAGGAGCTGCGACTTCCACACGTCTTAAGGTATTTCGCGTCATATAATCGGCTGACGCAATATAAACTTTCTCTCTTCCCTTACTTCCGAAAATATAAATTCTCGAATGTTCCAGAAATCTTCCTACAATGCTGATCACACGAATATTTTCCGTTGCATCTTTTACGCCCGGGATCAGACAGCAGATACCGCGGATGATCAGATCAATTTTTACTCCGGCACAGGAAGCTTCGATCAGCCTGTCTATGATCTTTTTGTCAGTAAGAGCGTTCATTTTCAGCCCGATATAAGCATCTTTTCCGGCAAGTGCAGCTGCAATCTCATCATCGATCATCGCCAGCACTTTATTTTGCAGACAGAGCGGTGCTACCAGCAATTTGTCTGTGTGTTCTACGATTTCTCCCATCGCCAGTGCCTGGAAAACTCTTCTCGCCTCTTTTGCGATCTCTGTATCGGCTGTCATCAGGGAAAGGTCTGTGTAAAGGCACGCTGTTTTTTCGTTATAATTTCCTGTTCCGATCTGCGTGATATACTGCACTTCATCGCCGGCTTTTCTGGTGATCTGGCACAGTTTGGAATGTACTTTAAATCCATCCAGCCCATAGATCACATGACATCCGGCACGCTCCAGCCTTCTTGACCACTCGATGTTATTTTCCTCGTCAAATCTTGCCTTTAATTCTACAAGTGCCAGCACTTCCTTGCCATTTTCCGCTGCCTCGATCAGAGCTTCCACCACTTTACTCTGTTTTGCCACACGGTAGAGCGTCATTTTTACGGAAAGGACATCTTTGTCGTTTGCAGCTTCATGCAGCATCGTAAGAAACGGTTTCATGCTGTCATACGGATAAGATAAAAATTTGTCCCCCTCCAGAATCTGATCCAGAATCGGTCTGCCTTCTTCAAACTGCACAGATTTCTGCGGAATCCGTTTTTGATAGAACAGTTCCGGCACGTAACGCAGTTTATCCTGGATTTCATAGACAAATGACAGATCCAGCGGTCCCTCATTATAGAAAACATAGTCACGGTCAAGATCCAGATAATGACACAGAGTACTGATCACTTCACCATCCATTTCCCGTGACAATTCCAGACGGATCGGAGCCAGTTTTTTCCTCTGTTTGATCACTTCCACCATAAAATCACGATAATCCAGATCTTCGTCATACAGTGCGTCTGCGTCAATATCTGCATTTCTGGTGATGCGGATCAGTGATTTTGCTTTTACACGATAACCCTTAAAAATTTCCGGCATATAATGGAGAATCACTTCTTCTGCCAGAATATAAGTGCCGCGTTTGCCGGGAAGTTCTATCAGACGTTTGAACATACCACTGCTGCATGGAATGATACCCAGCTTCTCTTTTCCGCTCTTTGTCTCCAGCACTACGACTGCATAGATTTCTTTATTTCGCAGAAATGGAAATGGCTGTCTTTTTGCCACGATCGTCGGGAAAATGATCGGTGCGATTTCACCCTGAAAATAGCGTTTAACGTATTCGCTTTCTTTTTCATTCATCTTCTTGAAATCCGTGATGCAGATATCATATTCTTCCAGTTCTTCCATGATTTCATCGTAAACGACATTTCTGCGACGGTTCAGTTTTCCGACTTCCGCAAGGATCTTTTTGATCTGCTCCTCCGGTGTAAGATTTGTTTTATTATCACGGATATCTTTCTTCAAAAGCATCTGATCTACGAGCGATCCCACACGCACCATAAAAAATTCATCCAGATTGCTCTGATAGATTGCTGCAAAATTCAGTCTTTCACAGAGCGGCACTTTTTTATTTTCCGCCTCTTCCAAAACACGTTCATTAAATTTCAGCCACGACAGTTCCCGGTTCATATATTTTCTCATTTATTATTCTCTCCTCCTCAATAAAATGTGATGCCCTTAACAGCTTTTTCGTTGCGTGCATTTAAGCCAGACACACGTGAGACCTGGGCTAAATCCCATAAAAATGGCATTCTACCTTTAACCATAAATTTATTTTACTGCCACAAGATCAAATCCTCTGCAATGCCATGTAAAATCCATGTAAAGAATTTTACTATTCGAAAATGAAACCCCACTCAGACAAATCTGTTGCCCGCCACTTATAAAAGTTTGAATCTTTTCCAATTAACGTAAAAAGGACAACAGATTTTCTCTGCTGTCCTTTGTATATTCTGCATGATTACATGATGTGCGTCTCTGCACTTTTCTGTTTTTAGTATGGATAGAAGTTTCCGTTTGCATCGGTTACGCCATCGTTACCGAATGTATACTGCATTCCGCCGCTGTCTACCCAGTTTCCGTTTGCATCCTGTGTCACGGAAATATAATTGCCCTGGTCATCATAAAAACCGTTGGTGCTGCCGCCGGTATTACCTCCTGTGTTTCCACCGGTATTGCCATTGTTTCCATTGTTGCCATTATTTCCATTGTTGCCATTATTTCCGTTGTTGCCATTATTTCCGTTGTTGCCGTTATTATTTCCGCTGTTGTCATATGGATAATAATTGCCGTAATTATCGGTTACACCATACTGACCAAAGGTGTAAACAATGCCGTTTCCATCTACCCAGTTTCCGTTGCTGTTTTTATAAACTGTGATCAGATTTCCCTGATTGTCATAGAAACTGCTGGTCTGAGTAGCTCCGCCGTTGTTATTGTTGTTATCACCGCCGTTATTGTTATTTCCGCCGTTGTTGTTGTTATTATTGTCGCTGTTTCCACCCTGCGGATTGTAGGTAAAGCTTGCACCGTTGCTGTTTGTGATACCGTTTGCATTAAAATAATAAATCGCTCCGCTGCTGTCTACCCAGTTTCCGTCGCTGTCCTGATAGATATAAACTGCGTTGCCGTTGCTGTCATAAACATACTGACCGTTCTGGTTGGAATCAGAATTGCCATCGGTAGAAGCTGTGCTTCCGGACTCGGACTGTGTTGTACTGTTCGACTCGGAAGATGTTGTATTATTCTTTTTAGTCTCAGATGTTGTTGTGCTCGATGTTTTCAGCAGTTTCAGACTCTCCACAGAGGTACGGATCGCTTCCATTGCCGTTGCATCATCCTGCATAACCTGACCATTGACCGAATAAATATCCTCATCTCCTACCAGGTTATATGCTACCGAGTACGCATACTTACTGTTTGTACTCTTACATTTGATGGTTGTGTGATATGCCTCGTAAGAACCCATGGTATTTTTCTTGTATTCTACAACTGCATAATCGGTTTTGGATTTTCCGGCTTTCTCCAGATTATTCAGTACTTCTTCTTCAGAGGACGGAAAAACAAGTCCGTTCGTCTCATCTCCGGAATAATGTACGATCGTGATCGTTCCCTGGTTCGGTGACTCAAAGGTCCATTCTTTTGTGCCTTCTTTTTTCATTGTCCAGGTGTCATCCGGAAGTTTGATAGAAATACTGCCATCTTTTGATTTAAATGTTGTGGATGTATTTGTAGCTTTCTTTGCTGTTTCGCTCTCTGTCTGTTTCTCTGTAACACGAATCGTTTCGCTGCTCGTCTCAGTTTCCTGTGCTTTCTTTTTACAGCCGGTAGCCAGACAGGAAATGGACAGAGCGAGTACCAGACAAGTTACGATTTTTGATCTCATTTTCATCTATACTCCTCCATTCTGGTTGTTACCTTCTTTGACTTCCATATTCTACGCTTTCGCAGATATAATGTCAATCAAAAACCGGTTTAATATGGATAGAAAACGCCATTCTGATCGGTTACGCCATCATCGCCAAACTGGTAGGTCATACCGCTTTCATCAACCCACTGTCCCTGGCTGTTTTTGTGAACGGTGATCCAGGTTCCGCCATCATCATAGAAGCCATTGGTATCGCCTTCACCATTATTGGCTGCCGGATTATCGATGTTATTCTCGGTATCCGGTGCCTGTGTTTCCGGCTGCTGCACTACCTCTGTTTCCACTCTTGTCTCCAGATCCGGATGTGTTTCCGGTGTCTGCGTATCCTGGCTCTGATTCTGGTCATCCGATGCCTGATTCTGATCCTCTGCAGCTGAAGTCTGGGCAGAATCCTGACCTGCTCCCCGCTGTGTCTGATCCTGGGTCTGTTTTGTGCTGCTGTTCGTATCCCCACTGTGGCTGCCGCATCCTGTCATCAGAAGAGCCGATGAGAGGACTGCTGCTGCCATAAAATGTAATACCTTATTTTTCATAATAATATTTACACTCCTTTATATCCTGTTTTACCATTTGCTGAAATTGCCGTCGCTGTCTGTTGCCCCTTTTTCATCGAAAGTGTAGGTTTTTCCATCACTGCCGATCCAGTTTCCGTTTGCATCCTGTGTCGCTGTCTGATAGTTTCCATTGATATCATAGAAACCAATGACCATGCCATTATCTGAAGAATTGCCGGAACCTGTCAAAGAATCCGACTCTGATCCGGAACCTGTTGTTCCCTGAGGCGGATCATAATAATACTGTGTGCCGTTGGAATCTTCTACGCCGTTTTCCAGGAAAATATAAGAAGTTCCGTTATCATCACGCCAGCTGCCGTCCTCAGACGGATAAGCGTAGATCGTATTTCCGTTTGCATCAAAGAAATAGCGGTATTCCTCATCGGTCGATGCACCGGAAGAATCGCCTGTACTTTCACCGGAAGTATTGTCTGAAGCAGTATCACCTGTATTTTCCGAATCAGAACTGTTACCGGCATTATCCGAAGATGTACTGCCGTCTGCCGAAGATCCGGAGTTTGCACCAGAATCTGTCTTTTTACTGTCATCATTTAAAACTTTGAAGCTGGTAACGGCACTTTTCACTGCCTGCTGCACCGTACTGTCACTGGATGTCAGTTTTGCCGTAATCGTATAACTCTCGGTGTCCGTATTGATCAGATACTTGATCAGATAAACGTAACCAAGATCTGCGTCCTGCGTGGATGCAGCATAATAATAAAGCTCTGTACCATTGGTGCTGTCTTTTTTATATTCTACTTGAGAAAATGCATTCTCCTGGATATCGTTTAAAAGAGCAATCGCATCTTCCTGAGACTGCGGCAGATTCTTCTCCTTGATCTTTGACTTTTTGTGCGTGATCCGGATCGTGCCGACGCCTTCTTTCATAAATGCCCATTTATTCTCAATGCCTTCCTTTGTCGCCACCCATGCAGAATCCGGAAGATCAAAAGAAAATGAATTGCTCTCTGAAGTATATGTTGTGGCTGCTTCGGTCTGTGCAGTACTTTCGCTCTGAGCTGTCGTCTGTTTCGTCGTCTCCGTCTCAGATGCCTTTTTCTGGCAGCCGTTCATCATAAACATTGCGGCCATTCCGATTACCAGTAATGTCGCAATTTTCTTTTTATTATACATGAAAAATCCCCCTTTTCTCTCTGATTTTCAGTGTGTTTCAAGTCCACTCCCTTTTTCATTGTACAATGAAGATGCGGTTAATGTCAACTTTTCTTAACACTTCTTAACAAAATCTACATATTTGGCACACCCTGTGCCCTTCTCTGTTTCAGCTTTCGGATCACATGACAGTACGCCGGAATCAGGAAACAGTCTGCCATGATCCATGCCAGAGGACTGGCAAAACATACGCTTGCGAATCCCAGATACGGAACCATGATCACGCCGATAATGGCTCTTGCGATCATTTCCATGACACCTGCAAGGATTGCCAGACCGCTGAATCCCGCTCCCTGAATGGTAAAGCGAACCGCATTGACAAAAACAAGTGCAATGTAAAATCCGCTGTTTGCAAGAATAAACAGCACTGCATTATGTATGATCTCCGTTTCGGATGCATTTATGAACAGAAGCATCCAGTATTTTGCAGAAAAAAGCATGACCAGGAAAATCAGGATCGAGTATGTGATACCGATCAGAACGGATGCCTTTAATCCCTGACCGATACGCTCGATCTTGCCTGCCCCGACATTCTGTCCGGTGTAAGTTGCCATGGCCGAACCGATCGCATCAAACGGACACGCCAGGAACATCGAAAGCTTCGATGCCGCCGAAACCGAGGCAACGGCTGCCGAACCAAGTGTATTGATACCGGTCTGAAGCACGACACTGCCGATCGCTGTGATCGAATACTGAAGTCCCATCGGAATACCCATTTTACAGAGGATACCGATGTGTTTGCCATGCAATTTCCATTCTCCCGGCTCCATTTTCAGGATCGGGAACTTTGTCTTTATACACCACAGAGACAGTACCACGGAAAATGCCTGTGCAAGCAGTGTCGCAAAAGCCGGTCCACGAACGCCGAGTTTCAAAACCGTTACTGACAGGATATCAAATCCGATATTTGCCACTGCTGCCATCAGCAGAAAGATCAGCGGCGATTTGGAATCCCCAAGAGAACGGCTGATCCCGGTCAGGAGATTGTAGGCAAGTGTGATCGGTATCCCTGCAAAAATGATAAAAATATAATCATATGCAAGATCCAGGATATCTGTCGGTGTCTTCATGGCGATCAGCACGCTGCGGCATAAAATACAGACTGTGATGCTCATGATCGCCGCGAAAAAAACAGTCAGCCAGATGCTGTTTGCCACAAACCTTCTCATATCTTTATAATCTTTTGCCCCGTAACGCTGTGCGACCGGAATGACAAAACCATTGGCAAGTCCCATACAGAATCCGATGATCATAAAATTGATCGCCCCGGTAGAACCAACGCCCGCCAGTGCATCTTTTCCAAGGAACTGGCCTACAACGATCGTATCTACCATGTTATAAAACTGCTGCAGTAAAAACGTAAAAAACAATGGAATCGAAAATCGCATGATAATCTTCCAAGGTGTACCTTCTGTCAGATCTGTTTCCGCGTTTCTCATTTCCTTAATTACCTCCATATTTTAAATTCCATTTTTTGCACAGATATCCGCCAGGCAGCATCTGTCACAGTAAGGCTTTGTTCTCGCTGTACAGACCTCTCTGCCATGATAAACGAGTCTGTGGCAGAAATCACTACCTTCTTCCGGTGGAATGATCTTCCAGAGTGCCATTTCGACTTTTTTCGGATCTTTGATCCCATCTACCAGACCGATACGGTTTGTCAGACGAATGCAGTGCGTATCCGTGACGATCGCAGGCTTTTTGAAAACGTCGCCCATGATCAGGTTTGCACTCTTTCTTCCCACGCCCGGAAGCTTTAAAATCGCATCAAAATCACACGGCACTTTGCCGTCGTACTCATCACGCAGCATTTTCATGCATGCACTGATATCACGTGCCTTGCTTTTTCCAAGACCGCATGGCCTTACGATCGCCTCGATCTCTTCCGGTGTCGCTTCCGCAAGAGCATCTACATCCGGATATTTCGCATAGAGATCCTGAACCACAACATTTACCCTGGCATCCGTACACTGTGCCGCAAGCCGGACACTGACCAGCAGTTTCCATGCCGCATCATAATCAAGCGTACAGTCTGCCAGAGGATATTCCTTCTTTAAACGCTCGATCACTTCCAGCGCAAGCTGTTTTTTTGTCATATGTTCCTCCTTATATATTTCCAAAAATCTTTTTGTACCCGTTATTTTATCACAAGAATCGCAGTAAGGATATTCCTTTTTTTTCGATTGTGCAACCCCTTTCTTTTATGGTAAGATAATAAGATGCCAGGATCAAAAGATCTAAATCCACATGAGCTTGCTCATAAGTGGATGAAAGACCTTGAAACCCGCCCCGACCGAAGCGGAGCGTAGAAAGAATTGTGAAAGTACGAAGTACGAAACAATTCATATGGCATCTCATAACTTTCATAACTTCACAAAATTTGACAGGAGTAATTATGATCTTAAATGTAAAAAATCTGACGCATGGTTTTGGTGACCGTGCGATTTTCGACAATGTTTCTTTTCGTCTCCTCAAAGGCGAACATATCGGCCTGATCGGTGCAAACGGAGAAGGCAAGTCCACGTTTATGAATATCATCACCGGAAAACTGACACCGGATGAGGGAACGGTCGAATGGGCAAAAAATGTCCGTGTCGGCTATCTGGATCAGCATTCTGTCCTGGAAAAGGGCATGACGATCGGTGATGTCCTGCGTTCTGCTTTTCAGTTTTTATTTGCAATGGAAGCGAAAATGAACCGTATGTATGAACAGATGGGCGATGCCACACCGGAAGAAATGGAACGTCTGCTCGCCGAGACCGGCACATATCAGGAGCTTTTAGAGCAGCACGATTTCTATATGATCGACACAAAAGTAGACGAGATTGCCCGTGCACTCGGTCTGGAAGAGCTTGGGCTTGACCGTGATGTAACCGACCTCTCCGGCGGACAGCGTACCCGTGTACTGATGGCAAAGCTTCTGCTGGAAAAACCAGACATCCTGCTTCTGGACGAGCCGACCAACTATCTGGATGAGCAGCACATTGAATGGCTGAAACGCTATCTCCAGGATTATGAAAATGCCTTTATTCTGATCTCCCATGATATTCCGTTCCTGAACAGCGTCATCAACCTGATCTATCATATGGAAAACTGCAGACTTGACCGCTATCCGGGCGATTACGATAAATTCCAGGAAGTCTACGCCATGAAGAAAGCCCAGCTTGAGGCTGCCTACAACCGCCAGCAGCAGGAGATCAGCGACCTCAAGGATTTCGTTGCCCGCAACAAAGCCCGCGTCGCTACAAGGAATATGGCGATGGCACGCCAGAAAAAACTGGACAAAATGGACATCATCGAACTGGATCGTGAAAAACCAAAGCCGGAGTTTCACTTTAAAACGGCCCGTACTTCCGGAAAGATGATCTTCGAGACAAACGATCTGGTGATCGGTTACGACGAACCGCTGACAAAACCGTTAAATATCCGCATGGAACGCGGCGAACGCATTGCCCTGACCGGTGCAAACGGTATCGGTAAGACCACGCTTCTGAAAAGCATTCTGCAGCTGATCAAACCGTATTCCGGCGAAGTGCATCTTGGCGATTATCAGCATATCGGTTATTTTGAGCAGGAGTCCGATACGCAGAACACTTCGACCTGTATCGAAGAGATCTGGAGCGAATTTCCGGCAATGACACAGTACGAGATCCGTTCCATGCTGGCAAAATGCGGTCTGACCACCAAACACATCGAGAGTCAGGTGCGTGTACTGAGCGGCGGCGAGCAGGCAAAAGTACGTCTCTGCAAGATTTTGAACCGTGAGAGCAATATTCTGCTGCTGGACGAGCCGACCAACCACCTCGATGTTGACGCAAAAGCAGAACTGAAAAAAGCTCTTCAGGAATATAAGGGAAGTATTCTGCTGATCTGCCATGAGCCGGAATTCTATCAGGATATCGTGACAACCGTCTGGAACTGCCAGGAATGGTCCTTAAAGCTGTAGAAAATTTCCAAGGAAAAAGCTGGCGGCAATCCCGGCAAAAACAGAAAGCAGTGCACCTGCCAGCGTATACCGTGTTTTTGTCACTTTTGCTGCCATAAAATAAACGCTCATCGTATAAAATACCGTTTCCGTGCAGCTGAGCATCAGTGATGCAATGATTCCGATCTTGGAATCCGGCCCGAATTCTTTAAAAATATCCAGAAGAAATCCGGTCGCCGCACTGGCGGAAAACAGACGCACCACTGCAAGCGGCACAAGCTGCACCGGAAATCCGATTCCGGCAAAAAGCCTGCCAAGGATATCCGAGAGCCATTTAAGGAAACCCGATGCCCGCAGGATCCCTACGGCTGTCATCAGCCCGACAAGTGTCGGCAGGATCGCAAATGCCGTGTGGATTCCTTCCCCGGCACCACGCACAAAATCACCGTATGCATCTCTCTTTTTCAGAAAGGCATAACCGACAACGTAAAGCAGAACAAACGGTATCATATACATCGACAAAAAGAGTAGAAATGACAGAAAAATCCCTCCATAAGTCCGTCCGTTTACTGTATCTTATGAAGGGATTTTTGTAACTATTCAGGTAAAGCGGACATTCACAATCCGCTTCGCTACTTGCTCAGCTCTGCTGTCAGAAACACAAAAACATGCTTCAGGATTTTTCCACAGCAGCTTCCGCTTCCATGGTTTCAAGCGTTTCTTTGATTTCTCTTTCTTTTTCAGCTTCTGCCACTTCTTCGACCACATCGGTTTCCTCTGTGCCTGTCTGTGTCTCATTTTCCTGTGCAGTCCCCGCTTTTTCTTCCTGTGGTTTCACAACCTCTTTTGTTTCGTTTTCTTTGCGAAGTTCTACTTTTGCTTTTTCTGCGGTTTCCTGTGCAGCTGCAGCTTCTTCCACAACCGTTTCTCTGACCGGCTCCTGCTCCGGATGCTGCATTCTCTGCGGATCACTCCACACACGCTCCCATGGATTTGGCATACGCTCACCGTTCATATGGATCCCCATGCTCTGTGCATACGGATACGGCATTCCACGATAGAATCTTTTTTCTTCATCAGAAGCACTCTTCATCAGTTTGCGGCCTACCCATAAAACAAATACAGCAACAACAGCAACCGGAATCTTTGCGATCACAGCACCTGGCAGACTGGTCGGCCCGTAGATGATGTCCGCAAAATATTTGACAACACTCCAGATCATGCACGCCGCCACGATATACAAAACCGTTCCCATGGCCTTTTTACCATCCCGTCTGCTGATGCTGTCCTTTAAGCCTTCGCTCCACTCCATCCAGTCATCACCCCAGAGATAATGATCCTCCAATTTTTTAAACGCTTCTGCGTCCATCGAATTCTTGTTGGTTGCATCGAAAAAGCTGTACAGCAGAATGATCGGTGCAAAGAAAAGCAGCGGCTTGATATCCAGCCAGATACCCACTGCACATAACGTTGCAAAGATTGTCATTAAAGACAATCCCTGCTTCATAAATCCCATATACATCTGTCCTGCTCCCGGGATCAGAGAAAACAAAAACATCAATATTTTATTCTTTTGTCTCGCCATTTTCTTTTCCTTTCATAATGTTTTCGCATCACCACATCTGCATGCGAAACGGTATTTCCATCGAAAGCATTTTTAAATCTCATTGCAAAATTCAGAAACACTGCTTCAGCAGCTGTAACGCCTCTGAAAACTTCTCCACCGGAACTGCTGCACAGGAAAGAGCAAGACGGATCCCTTGCTCACTTTCATCCGCAGATAAAAAAGCAAAACCTTTTTCTTCTGCTCTGTACAGAACTTCCCGCAGATTTCCTGCTCCGAAAATTTCCAGAAGGCTTACAAATCCGGTCTCCCCGGCCGTAACTTTTGCCTCTTCTACAAAAATCCTTTTCGCTTCACTGCACAAAATTTTTGTTTTCGCTAAATAGTGTTTCCTGGATTTACGAATCTGACTTTCCAGATGACCATCCCGGATAAACTGACACAATGCGATCTGTTCCGTTTTGGATGCCGTCTGATTATAAAAATCTCTGCGTCTCTGATATTTTTCCAGAAGATCCGGCGGAAGCACCATAAAACTTAAGCGGATCGACGGCAGCAAAAGCCTGGAAAATGTTCCGAGATAAATGACTCCGTTTCCGCCCGCCAGACCCTGAATGGACGGCGATGGATGATGATAATAACAGAATTCACTGTTGTAGTCATCCTCGATCAGCAAAATATTTTTTTCAGATGCTTCACGCAGTATCTTCATCCGCTCTCCGACCGAAAGAACATCGCCCCAGGCAGTCGCCTGCGAAGGTGACACATAGCAGACATCCGGCTGCTCCTGTTTTCGATCGCACAGTTCAAAACCATGATCCTCAAAAACGGCTCGCCCCTGCCGAAATCCCGGATTATAAAACGCAATTTTTTTACGTCCCTCAATCAACGGACACAGAATGTGAAGCAGGCTCTGAACACCCGCTCCAATCACAATATGTTCCGGCGTACAAACCACATTTCGGTTGTTTTGCAAATATCTGCACAGAACCTCCCGCAGATCGTATTCTCCCTGCGGTTCTCCATAAGAGAGCAGACGCTCATCCTGCCGCAGTGCACTTTTGATATACCGCCTCCACAGTTCAAACCGGAAGGTTTCTCTGTCAACACTTGCAGACGCAAAATTGTAAAGCACCGGCTTCTTTTCTTTTTGATCGGCACTTTTCTGAAATTCTGCCGTTTTTCGCGTCCTGCCGATGTCCGTCACATAAAATCCGCTCTGCGGCCTGGAAATAATATAGCCCTCTGCCGCAAGCACCATGTATGCCGTCTCCACCGTTGTCCGGCTCATCTGCAATTCTGCCGCACACCGCCGGATCGACGGCAGCCTGCTTCCAGGTGCAAGCTGTTGCGACAGAATAAGCTGTTTGTAATAATTATATACCCTCACATAGAGGTGAACAGACTGATTGTCAAGTTCCGGTTTCATAGATCACACTCCTGGAATTTCAAAAATGTCAAAGTTAAATGTCTTTTCTTACAAGAAAAAACCGACTTTTGAACCTTTTTACCCTGACATCTTACAAAACGATAAGCAAAAATAACAAATCCAGTGCCCCGTCGATCAGCAGGCAGGCTCCGAAGAATACCATCGTCATCTTCACAGCCCCGAATGGGTTGAAAAGCAAAGCCACACCAACGATCATCAAAAGAATCCCGATCGTCAGAAGCTTGCCCCAGCCGATTGCATCCAACACACGCAGATCCAGTGCTCTCTGGATTTTGCTGATACCGTCCAGCATCAGTACCACGCCAAGCAGAAACGGCAAAAACGATACCACCGTCTGCGGCGTGATCAGACAGAACATGCCAAGTGCAATAAAGATCACACCGAGGATCAGTTCGCCCTTTGCCTTACCTTTCCGGCACTGGAGCACATGCAGAAGTCCGTATGCCGCCGCAATCACGCCGCAGCCATAACAGATCGCCCGCACACTGGTATCAGGCTTCAGCACCAGAAACAGTCCCAGAAGGATATAGCCTGCTGCCTGAAGAATCTGTATTGTTTTTATCTTACTTCCCATAAAAACACTCCTTCCCTTTTTTCATAAAAATCACTATGAAAACAGTCTACCACGAAGCGGAGCCGGATACAATGTACCATTTGGAAGATTTGTCCAGGTTCTTATTGTTTATGTTGACTTTAATTATATTTTAAAAATATATTAAAATAATGAGAGTTATGCGTTAATATTATTGTGAACTACCCATTGTCTAAAGCCAATGGGCTTCCTGCTTCGCAGACCTCGTAACCTACTATCTCCACAGGCGTTCA
>PPYF01303993.1_pt1 | contig 34210 bp, 28 predicted proteins | sample 1559871 | NCBI WGS metagenome assembly PPYF01 (sample SAMN08240021, study PRJNA423297) | Human gut metagenome, whole genome shotgun sequencing project.
GAATTATGCTGCAAAACAAAAGCACCGTTGTGGTGCTAATGTTTGATTATTTTTGAGACATTATCAATTTCGGTTGACAGGAATTGAGTCATGACGAAGGGACAACCCTTCATCAAAGATGAATGAGAAATTGCGAAATAAGCAAGTATTAGGAGCGTAAATTAGGTATTTACAATAAAAAGTGAAATATTTTTACTCGAATAGATGAAATTATCATTGACTATATTAGATATGAAAATTATAATATACCGATCTTGTTTAGAGTACAAAGGAGGAATTCATATGGAAAACAATGCTACATCAGGAAACTTACTTAAACATATTGCATTTTTTGCGATACCTTATCTGTTATCTTATTTCTTACAGACACTCTATGGTATGGCTGATCTATTTATAGTGGGGCAGTTTAATGCGGTAGATGGTATTACAGCTGTTTCTAATGGAAGTCAGGTTATGCATATGTTGACAGCGATTCTTGTAGGACTGGCTATGGGGGTTACTGTTTCTATTAGTCATGCAGTAGGGGCAAAGAAACATAAACTCGTAGAAAAAACAATAGGCAATACGATTACACTCTTCGCATGTATTTCTATCGTTTCTACTCTTCTTTTACTTATTTTTGTAAAACCACTTGTCGTATTACTCAATGTTCCACAAGAAGCAATGACTGGAACTGTGCAATATCTTGTCATCTGTTTTATAGGAATTCCTTTCATCACCGCCTATAACATCATCAGTTCTATATATAGAGGCTTGGGCGATTCTAAAAGCCCTATGTATATTATTGCGGTTGCCTGTTTATTAAATATTATCTTAGACTATATCTTTATTGGATTATTTCATATGGGACCAATAGGGGCAGCACTTGGAACCACTGTATCACAAAGCGTGAGTGTTATTATCGCACTCATCTCAATGAAATATCGTACTTCTGACATTCATATCAAAAAAGAAGACCTTCATCTTCAATCTCAGGTATTTAAACATATTCTAAAAGTAGGCTTTCCTGTCGCAATACAGGATGGATGTATTCAGGTTGCCTTTATTATCATTACTATTATTGCGAATAGTCGTGGGTTAAATGATGCTGCTGCAGTAGGTATTGTAGAAAAGATGGTCACTGCCATTTTTATTATTCCTTCTACAATGCTTGCGACTGTATCGGCTTTATCTGCACAAAATATCGGTGCCAAAGACTACGGGCGTGCTCGTACAGTATTAAAATATGCGGTTATAATTACTACTCTTTATGGAATCATTGTTGCTTTGATTGTAGAATGTGCTGCACCTACACTTCTTGGATTATTTACTAAAGATACTACAGTAATCTTACTAGGTGTACAATATATCAGTTCTTATATTATTGATACAATATTTGCAGGGGTTCACTTTAGCTTTAGTGGTTACTTTGCAGCAGATGGAAAGAGTTATATTGGCTTTATTCACAATATTATTGCTATTTCATTAGTCAGAGTACCAGGTTCTTATATTGCCTCTATAATGTATCCTCATAACTTATTTCCAATGGGACTTGCAGCTCCTTTAGGATCATTATTATCAGTGATTATTTGTTTAATCGCATATCGTATATTGAAGAAGAAAGATGAATTAAGTGTGCTATAATTGATTATAAGAGAGGTACATTTATGGATAAGATAAGATGGAATCAATTGTTCACTCCAAGAACATTAAAAAGAGGATATGAACTGTACCAAAGTGGTGCAGTAGAAGACATTCAACATAATGAATATGCAATCAAAGGAAGCATATTTGACGATGATGACTATTACTCTATTGTTTATTTACGTGATGGAATGATAGAAGATATGGATTGCAGCTGTGAAAATGAAGATGAATATTGTGAACATATTGCAGCACTTCTTTATGCCTATGATCCTAAACAGACATATCAGTTCCATGATTTTCAAGAAGCTGATACTGATGAAAAGTATAAATCTGTAATCAGAGATATTATTACAGAGAGTCGAAGCTATAAAGAGATGATCAATAAACTCATTTCCTATAAACGTTCAATTCTTCCTACAATAACAGAAGACTCTCTTGGATCACTTAATTTGGTATTTGAAACATTCTATCTCATTTCATCTATACCTGAAGAAAAAGATGATATCTTAGAAGAACTTAAGAATGATTTAAAAATAATCATTTCCTGCAGTCATAATAAAAAGACTTTATTAGATGTATTTGAAAGAGAATACCATTTTCATAAGTATGAGAAAGAAGATGAAGAGTATCTCACTGAAGTCTTTCTAGAATGTTTTAATGAAACAGAATTATATGAAGACAAGTATCGTATTGTGAATCATATGATTCTAGGTAGTGAAGCCTTGAAAGATATCTGGAATGGACGTATGCAATATTCTCGCTGGATATACATAGGATTAAAGATGTTGCAGGAAGCACATCAGTCCCATCAGGATATTCTTCATTTCCTTGATACATATCATAATTATCCACCTGTGTTTACGGGATATGCGAAGATATGTTTAGAAAATAGAAATTCTAATAAAGCGCTTGAAGTCGTTGAACTTGGATTAAAGTATCATCAAGAAGATGAAGATTTACTTAAGTTGAAAGAGGAGATTTCACCTTGTTTAAATCTCAATATAATGGATTGGGCAGATCAGTTTACAGATGTTATCTTAAAGCGTGGTTATGATTACTTTTATAAAAAGAAGATCAAGAAGCTTTATCAGGAACCTTATGGTATTGCAGCTGTAGTAGAAGGATCAGAAGATTATCATGTCACAATAGATTTAAAGGATAAACAGGTCACTGGTATGTATTGTGATTGTCCTTATGCCAATAAAGGACATCATTGTAAGCATATGGCAGCTGTACTTCTTGCATGCAGTGAACATGAAAATTATGACGATATCAAAGAAAAACTAGATATCGAGTTTATAAAAGAACTCAAAGAACGTATTCATACACTTCCAAGAGATCAATTAGAACAGCTTCTGTTTAATGAAATGAGATTCAATGAGTCTTTGCAGCAACGCTTTAATGATCTTATTGAAACAACTACAATTCAAGATAAATATTTAGGCTATCTAGTAGAACTCATAGATGATAATGAAGATCATATACCAACACTTTTAAAGAAGTTGAAAAAGTATCTTCGTATCTCTTTAAGTAAACTTATATCAAAACGTGATTACAAGACAGCACATGCGCTTATTGCCTACGCATTTTGTAAAGTCACATGTTTAGATCCGAAGAGAGAAGTCTATGAAATCCTTACAGATATCCATGAGTATTTGAGACAACTTATAAAGATCTATCCTTCTAGTGAAGAAGCCTTTAATGCAGTGAAGGAACTTTATAGTGACTGCTGCCTGCCATTTTATGAAGGTGTGATTGATCCAGTACTCTTATATGATTTTGATAGTAAGCAGTTCTATGATTTGAAGTTCAATCTTATTCATCAGAAGATTCTCTATTCATCTCTTTATGATGACAGAGAACTCCAAAAGTTAATTTATGAACGTTGGACAAAATACGGTTTGGATTTACTTATAGAATCAGGTAAAGAAGAATCAGTGATTCTTGATTATTTAAGTCAGTATGCAGATAGTGAAGCAGTTCAAGTCAATTATGTTGATTACTATGTAAGAAAAGGTCACTATCAAAAAGCACTTGATATTTTAGATGAGCATACAGGTGATGCTTATGAAGTAAAAAAACAAGAAGTTATAGAAGCAATGAATCATCATAAGGAAGTATCTTAAAGACTGCGAGAGCAGTCTTTTTATTGACTTCTGATATTATAAGATTATAATAGTTCATATATGAACTATCCAAATATGAAAGAAGGCAAGAGTATGTATTTCAATATAGAGTTTCCAAATAAAATGGCTCATGCATATAGTGTAATGTGTAAACCACTATGTCAAGAAATGAAATTACCACAAACAGCTTTTGATATATTGATGTTTTTATCGAATAATCCTCAATATAAGACAGCAAGAGATATTGTAGAAGTAAGAAAAATCAAAGCCAATCTTGTTTCTATAAATGTAGATAAACTTGTAAAAGAAGGGTATCTAGAAAGAAGAGAAGTGACAGGAGATCGCCGAAAGACAGAACTTGTATGTACTTCTCAGGCAGATTTTATTATAGAAAAAGGACGCTTAGTTCAGAAAACTTTTAAAGACACATTATTTAATAACATGGATGATTCTATGAAAGAAATATTATTTAAAGGTATAGAAATCATGGAAGATAATCTTGATAGGATATTGGAGGATCAATAATATGACAGTGTTAATGACTATTCTTGTTACATTCTTTGCAGGTATGGGTGCAGGACTTGGTACTGGTTTTGCAGGTATGAGTGCTGCAGCTGTTATAAGTCCAATGTTGATTACTTTCTTAGGAATGGATCCTTATATGGCTGTAGGGATTGCTTTATCTTCAGATGTACTTGCAAGTGCAGCTTCAGCATATGAATACGGTAAAAACAAGAATCTAGATATTAGAAACGGTTTAATCATGATGGTTTCTGTATTATGCTTTACAGTAGTAGGAAGCTATATCTCTAGTTTAGTACCAGCAGCCACTATGGGTAATTTCTCAGTCTTTATGACAATGCTTCTAGGTATAAAGTTTATCTTTAGACCAGTTATGACAACAAAAGAATCTATGGAAGCAGTCTCTCCTAAAAAAAGAGCCATTCAGTCAGTAATCTGTGGTGTTATTATTGGTTTTATCTGTGGTTTCATTGGTGCAGGTGGAGGTATGATGATGCTTCTTATTCTTACTTCTGTATTAGGCTATGAACTTAAGACAGCAGTAGGAACAAGTGTCTTTATCATGACATTCACTGCCTTAACAGGAGCTGTATCTCATTTTGCGATTGGTGGGACACCTGACTGGGGTGTATGGATTCTATGTGTTATCTTTACATTCATTTGGGCAAGAATTGCAGCACGCTTTGCGAATAAAGCCACTCCAGAAACATTAAATAGAGTGACAGGTATTATCCTTGTTATATTAGGTATTGTGGTATTTGCATTCTCAATGTTAAAATAAAAAAAGTCTTCTTTACATTTGACGTAAAGAAGATTTTTTAATTACTTAGAAATAATTTCTACACCATCTTCTGTCACAAGAAGAGTATGTTCCCATTGTGCTGATAGTTTTCCATCATCTGTATAAACAGTCCAGTCATTATCAGTACCTAGATGGATATGACGTGTTCCCTGGTTAATCATTGGTTCAATCGTAAATACCATTCCAGGAACTATTAATACAGTCTTTTCTTTTGGTGTATAATGATATACATAAGGATCCTCATGCATGGCTTTTCCAATACCATGACCACAGAACTCTTCTACAACACTATATCCATTAGCATGGGCATGCTTTTCAATTGCTGTACCAATATCAGCAATAGTACTTTCCCAAGGCTTTACAGCTTTCATACCTTTTTCAAGACATTCTTTAGTCACTTTTACTAGACGCTGTGCTTCTTCTGATACATGCCCTAACATAAACATTCTTGAAGCATCGGCATAATAGCCATTCACTCCAGTTGTAGCATCTACATTAATGATATCCCCGTCCTGAAGTACATAATCTCCAGGAATACCATGACATACTTCATCATTGACAGAAGTACAGATACTCTTAGGATACCCTTCATAGTTTAAATCTGCAGAATAACCACCATGACTAGATGTATAAGCCACAGCCATATCATCAATATCCTGTGTTGTCATACCAATCTGGATATGTTCTTCAATATAGTCTAATAACCCATTATTGACAACAGCTGCTCTTTTAATAGCTTCAATCTGTTTCTCATTCTTAATCATTTTATGATTAGGAATAAGATAACCATGTTTTTTATATTGTTTAAGCTTTTTATCAAAAGCTTCATGACAATCATGATAGTCTAACTGACTACCACACCAGCATTTTCTTTTCATTGTTTTACCTTCTTTCTTTACAAAGTATACACTATTTTTCAAAAAATTACATCGTAAGTTAGTTATATATAACAAGGAGTACACAAATGATTTATTATTTTACAGGAACAGGCAATAGTCGATATATTGCAAGAGAACTACATCAACAATTAAATGAAGATTATATAAGTATGAATACACTTATTAGAAATAATGACCATAGCTTACAGAATATCCAGGGAACATTAGTATTTGTCGTGCCTGCTTATGCCTGGAGAATACCTCGTATTGTCGAAGAATGGATTCGTCTGACAGCTTTTAAGGATGTTGAAGAAGTCTATTTTGTGATGGATTGTGGGGGAAATATAGGCAATGCAGGTTATTATAATAGAAAACTATGTGAGAAGAAGGGGTTCAACTATAGAGGTACAATGGAAATCATTATGCCAGAAAACTATCTCGCAATGTTTAATACACCAGAAGATGATGAAGCCAAAAAGATTATTAAACAGGCAGATCATATTATTAAAGAAGCAGTTTCCTATATCCATCAGCATTTACCTTTTCCTGGTATGTCATTACAATTGAAAGACAAGTTCCAATCTTCTATTGTGAATACAGTTTTCTATCCACTTTTTGTGAAAGCAGCTGCTTTCTATAGTACGGATGAATGTATTGGATGTGGATTATGTGAGAAATTATGTCCGTTAAAAAATATACAAATAAAGGATCATCGTCCTGTATGGGGTAAGGAATGTACACATTGTATGGCATGTATTGCGAAATGTCCTAAAAAGGCGATAGAATATGGAAAGAAAAGTAAAGGAAAGAATAGATATTATATTGATTAAACACCTGGTTCATTTTGAACTGGGTGCTTTCACAAGTATTTTCCAATTTTACTATTCTTATTCTGTTTAATTTCTTCCACAGTTCCCGTCGCAATAATCTCTCCACCAAGTTGACCGCCCTCAGGTCCCATATCAATAATATAATCAGAATTTCTAATAACATCTAAGTCATGTTCAATCACAATAATAGTCGCTTTTTGATTAATTAATGTATCAAATACACGAAGTAGTGTTTCTACATCTAATGGATGTAATCCAATAGAAGGTTCATCAAAGATAAAGATGCTTCCATCTTGTACTTTTCCTATTTCTGATGCCAGTTTTAATCTTTGTGCTTCTCCACCAGATAAGGCAGGTGTTGCTTCACCAAGAGTCAGATAACCAATTCCTAAATCCACTAAAACATGTAGTTTCTCTTTAATCTTCTTAATGTCTTTAAATACATTTAAAGCTTCTAAGATAGTAAGAGACATCACATCCTTAATGGAATAACCATGGTACGTTATAGAATCCACATCATTGCTGTAACGTGTTCCATCACAATGTTCACAAGTCATTTCTATATCTGGAAGAAACTGTATGTCCATAGAAATAGTACCAGTACCTTCACATACAGGACATCTTAACTTACCTGTATTATAAGAAAAATCACCTGCGCTATATTGATCACTTAATCTTCCATACAATCTTCTTAAATGATCAAATACACCAGAATAAGTTGCGACAGTACTTCTGACATTATTTCCAATAGGGGACGCATCGATTAAATCAATCTTATTGACCCATGATGCATCCAATTCTTTTATATGTTGAGGAAGTGTTTCATGATTTAATGAAGCCTTTATGGCAGGATATAAAGACTCAAGAATCAATGTTGTCTTACCACTTCCAGACATACCAGTAATTGTAGTAAGAACTCCTTTAGGAATAGAAATATCAAGTGGTTTGACAGTATGTATTGTGTCTGTTTTAAGTCTTAAAAAGCCTTCATTAAAAATCTCTTTCTTATTTCTTACAAGAGTTTGATGTAAATCATTGAGATAAGGTCCAATGATAGAATTCTTATCCTGAATGATTTCATCAATAGTTCCCTGACTAATTATAGAACCACCATTCTTTCCTGCTTCAGGCCCTATTTCAATCATATAATCCGCTTCCTTAAGAATTCTTGTATCATGATCGACCAAAACAATGGAGTTCCCATCCTTGATCAACTCTTTCATAATCGCAATCAAGCCATCTACATTGGCTGGATGTAATCCAATAGAAGGTTCATCAAGAACATAAAGAACACCTGTTGTTCTATTTTTTACAGTACGTGCAAGCTGTACTCTTTGTAGTTCACCTGTTGATAATGTAGAAGAAGCACGATCAAGAGTCATATAACCGAGTCCTAAAGACAGCAATGCATTCGCATTAATCATGAATTCTTCAAGAATTGTAGAACCCATTTCTTTCACATCATCATTAAGGGTATTGATTACCTGTGGAAGCCATGCAGCTAAATCCTTTAAACTCATCGCACATACTTCAGTTAAAGTCTTATCACCTAGTAATGTAGAATTTGCACGTGTATTAATACGAGAGCCATGACAAGTCGGGCATGGCTCTTCCTTAAGGAATTTACTAACACGCTTCATATTCTTTTCATTCTTGACCTTCTTTAATGCATTCAAGACAGTTGCTTTGGCACTATAGTAAGTAAAATCTAATTCTCCTGCTTCCACGCTCTCTTTATTCTTAGGACGATAGAAAATATGTTTTTTTACCATTGGTCCATCATATACAATATGCTTCTCTTCTTCTGTTAATTCTTCAAAAGGAACATCAGTACGCACACCCATTGCACGACAGACATCTTTCATTAATGACCACATGAGTGTATTCCATGGCGCTACAGCCCCTTCATCAATAGTTAGATGAGGATCAGGAATCAAAGCATCAATATTAATTGTCTGTACAATACCAGTGCCCTGACAATCAGGACATGCGCCTTGTGAATTAAAGGCATACTCCTGAGCACTTAAGCCATTAAATCTTTCATGGCAGATTGGACACTCAATCATTTCACCTCTTGCTACATTTATACTCGCAGGTACTCTATGTCCGTTAGGACATAAATAATCTCCACAACGTGAAAATAATAAGCGAATAGAATTCAATAATTCTGTCTGTGTTCCAAAGGTAGAACGAATGCCAGGTATATTAGGTCTTTGATGTAATGCTAGAGTACTAGGAACATATCTAATAGAATCTACTTTGGCTTTTTCTCCCTGAGAGATTCGTCTTCTTGTATAAGTAGATAATGCTTCTAGATATCTTCTAGAACCTTCTGCATAGATGACTCCTAATGCTAAAGAAGACTTACCACTTCCTGATACACCAGAAATAGCTACAATCTTATTTAAAGGAATATCAACGTCGATATTTTTTAAATTATGAACCTTTGCGCCTCTTATTTCCATATGGTCAATCATACAAAATCCTCCTAAACAAAAAAACTAGCTATCTCTAGCTAGTTCATCTTAATTAATGGTGCGGCCGATGAGATTTGAACTCACACAGACGTACGTCCACAAGTCCCTCAAACTTGCGTGTCTACCATTCCACCACGGCCGCAACTTAGTGCAACTCAAATTATACTTGAGTTGCACATAGAATTCAACTATTTTTTAAGAAGATTATAGAGAGACTGAGCGTAGATAGCAGCTGCAGTTAATAAATCATCTAATGAAATTAATTCATTTTCTTCATGCATATGATGGTTTTTACCAGGGAATTCACAACCAAAAGCAACACAGTTAGGCATTTCTTTTGCATAAGTTCCACCACCGATAGTCTGAGGACCATGTTCATGATCATTTGTGAACTGTACATATGATTCATGAAGCTTCTGAACTAATTCACTATTAGGATCTACATATAATGCAGGACCAATATCATGTTCTTCACTTAAGCCATACTTATTAACAGCTTCATCTACATTTTTAACAAGAACATCATTGTCTAAGTCATGAGGAAGACGTAAATCAAGAGTTAATGAACCTTCATTATTTTCATAATTTAAGATACCAAGGTTAACAGTTAACGCACCCATTTCACCAGTAAATGCGACATTGAACTTTTCACCTAAATAATCATTATATAAATATTCATCAACGAATTTTGCGTAGCTATTATCAGTCACACTTGCAATATAATGACATAAGTTACTTGCAGCATTATTACCTAACTGAGGCTGAGATGCATGGGCACTCTTACCTTTTAAGAATAAGTGTGTGTTACCATCTACAACTTCTAAAGAACCCTTGAAGTTATTTTCTTTTAAGAATGCATTATATGATTCTTCATAGTCAGTACCCTTTAATATAGCTTTAGCCTGATCTGGTACGATATTCACTACACGTCCTGAATGAATAGAGATTACCTTATCATCATCTGTTTTACCCTTGATGATGAAATGACAGTTACCTTTTTCACCATATACTACAGGGAAATCAGCATCTGGAGTAAATCCCATCTTTGGATATGGACGATGCTGGAAATAGTAATGCATACAGCGAGAACCATTTTCTTCATTACATCCAAAGATGATACGAACCTTCATCTTCTTTTCAAAATCAAGTTCATTCACAATCTTAGCAGCATAATAAGCAGCAATTAAAGGTCCCTTATCATCAGCAACACCACGACCATAGAGTGTATCTCCATCAAGAGTCATATCATATTCTGGATAATCCCATTCCTGACCTTCAGTAGGTACAACATCTAAGTGTCCAAGAATACCAAAACAGTCTTCTCCTTCACCAATATCAATAGAACCAGCATATCCATCACAATCATCAGTAACAAATCCATCTCTTTGACCAATAGAAAGCATTAAATCAAGCGCTTTACGGTTGTTTTCACCAAATGGCTGATTTTCTTTTGCAGTAGTTTTATCAAGAGTTGAAGGGATTAGACATAAGTCCTTTAAATCTTTCAGCATTTCATCTTTATGCTTTAATACTTCTTCTTTAAAATCAATCATCTTATTCACCTCAGTGACTATTATATACAATTTCTGTAGTATTTGAAACACACATACTGCACCTTTTTGTAACGTTATTCCAAGAGTTGTGCTAATATAGTAAAAAGGGGGCAAAATAATATGGAGAATAAGGACATACAGTTTCATATTACAGTCAAAGGTATTGTGATTTATGAAGGTAAGACATTAATCTTAAAACGTGTTAGACCTTCATCAGATGGACTTGGTTATTGGGAATTACCAGGTGGGGGATTAGAATATGGGGAAGATCCTCACCAGGCGTTAGTAAGAGAATTAAAGGAAGAAACAGGATTAGATATTGAAATCATTAAGCCGGTTTATACATTTACGGCTATTAGACCACATTATCAGACAGTGGGTATTGGTTTCTTATGTATTCCTACAAATGATCAGGTTAAGATTTCATTTGAGCATACAGATTATAAGTTTGTGGATGAAGATGAACTAGAGAAGACACTTGACCCACATATCTTTAATGATATTAAGAAAACAATCGAAGAATATAACCAGATAAGAGAATACAATGAATTAAAAAGAGAAGCGAATTAATGCTTCTCTTATTTCATATAGATTTTTTCAACTTCACAGATATACATTGTATGGAAATCTTTATTAGGATAGTTCTTATCCACAAGTGTTTCATCTAAGAAACATTCAGGCTTGATTGTATCTTCATAGAGTTTCTTTCCCACAACGACAATGTCTGCTTCTTCAAATGTAGGAAGACCTTCAATAAATGTAGGTGTTAAATCAGTCTTCGCAATCTTATCTCCATCACGTCCAGATTCTCTACCTAATATTGTTAAATCTTTCATATGTTCTCCATTAAAGAATGAAAGAGTCATTTGATCATTAGAATCTATAAATTCTTTTGTATAACGCTGTGGTCTTACAAAACAAGTCATCACTGGCTTATTCCATAATGTACCCATCTCACCCCATGAAATAGTCATAGTATTAAATGCGTCTTTATTACCTGCACTAAGTAGTGCCCATTCCTTATTCAATTTATTGAATATTTTTAAATCAAATGTATTTACATCTGCTTCTTTAAACATAGTCATTACCTCCGTTTTCCTATTATAGACTTATGCCACTATTTAATCAAATTTGTGCTTGTCAAACAATAGGTTATTTGATAAACTACAACTGTATTATACGACTGACGGAAGTGGAATTAACCACATGGAGTATAATTTCTTGAAGAGCCGACCGTCTGGGCAACGTCCTGGACTTAGTAGGCTCTTTTTTTGTTTTTTTAAAAAAATGGAAGCATGCAGGTACTGGATTAGTATATAATTGTTTTGAAAGAAAATAACCTGAAAGAGAGGAAAAACAAAAAAATGTTAACAGACGTAGAAATTGCACAGAGTACAGTCATGGAGCCAATTAAAAATGTGGCTGAAAAGATTGGACTGACTGAAGATGATTTAGAATTATATGGTAAATATAAAGCAAAAATCTCTTTAGAAACTATCAAGAAAGTTGAAAATAATCCAGATGGTAAATTAATTCTTGTGACTGCAATCAACCCAACACCTGCAGGTGAAGGTAAGACAACTACAATGATTGGTTTATCACAGGCATTACATCAGTTAGGTAAGAAATCTATCGTTGCAATGCGTGAACCAAGCTTAGGCCCTTGCTTTGGTATTAAAGGTGGTGCAGCTGGTGGAGGATATGCCCAGGTTGTTCCTATGGAAGATATTAACCTTCATTTCACAGGTGATATTCATGCCATCACTTCAGCAAATAACTTGATTGCGGCAATGCTTGATAACTCTATTCAGCAGGGTAACCCTTTGAATATTGATACTAGACAGATTGTATGGAAGAGAGTTGTTGACTTAAACGATCGTGCTTTAAGACATATTGTTGTTGGTTTAGGCGGTAAACCAAATGGTGTTCCTCGTGAAGATGGTTTTGATATTAGTGTTGCAAGTGAAGTCATGGGTATCTTATGTTTATCTACTTCTCTTGAAGATTTAAAAGCAAGAGCAGCAAGAATGATTGTTGCTTATAATTATGATGGTGAACCAGTCACTGTTGATGATATTCATGCAACTGGTGCTGTGACTTTATTATTGAAGGATGCCATCAAACCTAACCTTGTACAGACTTTAGATCATACTCCAGTATTTGTACATGGTGGTCCATTTGCCAATATCGCTCATGGATGTAACTCAGTTATGGCTACAAAGCTTGCTATGAAACTTGGTGATTATGCTATTACTGAAGCAGGATTTGGTGCTGATTTAGGAGCTGAAAAGTTCTTAGATATTAAGTGTCGTCAGGCTGGTTTAAATCCAGATGCAGTTGTCATTGTTGCGACTGTTCGTGCATTAAAGATGCATGGTGGTGTTAATAAGAAAGAATTAGGTACTGAAAACCTTGAAGCACTAAAGAAGGGTATTGGTAACTTAACTAAACATATTGAAAATATCAAGAAGTTTGGTTTACCTTGTATCGTTGCTATTAACGCTTTCCCTACAGATACAGAAGCTGAATTAAAGCTATTAGATGATATGTGTAAGGAATTAAATGTTGAAGTATCTATTTCTGAAGTATGGGCTAAGGGTGGCGAAGGAGGCATTGATCTTGCTAACAAGCTATTAAATATCCTTGATACAGAAGAATCTCATTATGCACCTATCTATTCATTGGATATGCCTATTGATGAAAAAATCAAGACAATCGCCAAAGAAATCTATGGTGCAGATGATGTTGTCTTCACTAAGAAGGCAGCTAACAAGATCAAGAAGTTCACTGCTCAGGGCTTAGGTGATTTACCAATCTGTATTGCGAAAACTCAGTATTCTTTATCAGATGATGCGACTTTACTTGGACGTCCTGAAGGATTCAAGGTAACAATCAATGACTTGATTCCAAATACTGGTTCTGGATTCTTAGTTGCTATTTCTGGAAATATTATGCGTATGCCAGGTTTACCAAAAGTACCAGCTGCCAATAATATGGATATTGATGAAGAAGGTAAGATTACTGGTTTATTCTAATAATTGAGGTCAAGTTTAGGTGAAAGGCCTCTGAGCACCTAGATCATGAAAGTCATAATGAAAATATGGAGGACTGAAATGAAAGCTGCAGTAATTATGGGTTCTGCCTCTGATGAAGCAAAGGTAGAAAAAGGAATTGCTATATTAAAAGAATATGGCGTAGATGTTGAAGTACGTGCTTTATCTGCACACCGTGCACATCGTGCATTGAGTGAATTTGTAGAAGAATGCAACAACAATGGAACAGATGTTATTTTAACAGCTGCTGGTATGGCTGCTGCCTTACCTGGTGTCGTTGCTTCTATGACAGTGTTACCAGTTATTGGTATTCCAATCAAAGGTGCAAGTTTAGATGGAGTGGATGCCTTATTATCAATTGTCCAGATGCCTTCTGGTATCCCAGTTGCAACAGTTGCAATTGATGGTGCTAAGAATGCTGCCTGGTTAGCACTTGAAATCATGGCAATCAAATATCCAGAATTAAGTGAAAAATTAAAGAACAACCGTCAGGCTATGGAAAAAGCCTGCTTAGATACAAATAACGAAATTTCAGAAAAATACAGATAAGAGGAGAAAACAACAATGGAAAAGAAAGAATTAATGTACGAAGGAAAAGCTAAGGAAATTTTTGCAACTGATAACGAAGATGTTATCTTAATGCATTATAAAGATGATGCAACTGCAGGTAACGGTGTAAAACATGATCAGTTTGCTGGTAAGGGTGTATTAAACCACACTATTTCAGGTATTATCTTTGATATGTTAGAAGAAGCTGGTATCAAGACTCATATGATTGAAAAGTTAAATGATACTGATGATTTAGTTAAGAAAGTAGAAATCTTCCCACTAGAAGTTATTGTACGTAATATTACAACAGGTTCTTTCTGTAAGAGACTTGGTGCTAAGGAAGGTGTTGTTTTAGCAGAACCAATTTTTGAAATTAGTTATAAGAATGATGAATATGGTGATCCATTAATCAATGAAGACCACGCTGTTGCTTTAGGTCTTTGCACTAGAGATGAATATAACACTATCAAATCTGAAACATTAAAAATCAACGAATTACTTAAGGCTTTCTTCTTAAGATTAAACTTAAAGCTAGTAGATTTCAAAATCGAATTTGGTAAGACTAAAGAAGGCGAAATCGTATTAGCTGATGAAATCTCACCAGATTCTTGCCGTTTATGGGATGTAGATACTAACAAGAAGTATGACAAAGACGTATTCAGACAGGATATCGGTGATTTAATTGAAACTTATAAAGCAGTTCTTGCAAGAATGGAAAAATAATAGATAAAAGGATGAAGAAACATGGATTATAAAAAAGCTGGAGTAGACATTGAAGCAGGTTATAAGTCAGTAGAATTAATGAAGAAGCATGTTAAAGCAACTATGAGACCAGAAGTACTTGGTGGTATTGGTGGTTTTGCTGGTGCTTTTGATTTAAGCAAGATCAAGGATATGGAAGAACCAGTTCTTTTATCTGGTACTGATGGCTGTGGTACAAAGGTAAAACTTGCTTTTGTAATGGATAAACATGATACAATTGGTATTGATGCAGTTGCAATGTGTGTGAATGATATTGCTTGTTCAGGTGGAGAACCTCTATTCTTCCTTGATTACATTGCATGTGGTAAGAATTATCCTGAAAAGATTGCAACTATCGTTAAGGGTGTTGCTGAAGGATGTATTCAGTCTGAATGTGCCCTTGTTGGTGGTGAAACTGCAGAACATCCAGGTTTAATGCCTGTTGATGATTATGATTTAGCTGGTTTTGCAGTAGGTGTTGTAGACAAGAAAGATATTATTGATGGTTCTACAATCAAGCCTGGTGATGCTTTAGTTGGTATTGCATCTACTGGTGTACATAGTAATGGATTCTCTTTAGTACGTAGCGTATTTGAAATGACTAAAGAATCTTTGGATACTTATTATGATGAATTAGGTACTACTTTAGGTGAAGCATTAATTGCTCCTACTAAGATTTATGTAAAAGCATTAAAGAGTGTAAAGAATGCTGGTATCAAGGTTAAAGGATGCAGCCATATTACTGGTGGAGGATTCTATGAAAACCTTCCTAGAATGTTACCTGATGGTGTAAAGGCTGTTGTTAAGAAGGACAGCTATAAAGTACCTCCTATCTTTGGCTTAATTGCAAAAGCAGGAAACGTTGAAGAAAAGATGATGTACAACACATTCAATATGGGATTAGGTATGGTTCTTGCTGTTGATCCTGCAGATGTTGAAAAGACTATCGAAGCAATTAATGCTGCTGGCTATGAAAGCTATGAAGTAGGTTATATTGCTGAAGGTGAAAAGGGAGCAGAATTATGCTAAACATAGCTGTATGCGTATCTGGTGGTGGAACTGATCTTCAGTCCATCATCGATGCGTGTGAAGCCGGGAAAATCAATGGACAGATCCGTTTGGTTATTTCTAACCGTAAGAAGGCTTACGGCTTAGAAAGAGCCCGCCTTCATGGTATTCAAGCAGAATGGATCAAGGATGAAGATGAGATCTTAAAGAGATTTGAAGAAGAAAAGATTGATGTTGTTGTATTAGCAGGTTATCTTGCTATTGTTGGAGATAAGCTGATTAAACAATATAAGAATCGTATTATTAATATTCATCCCTCACTTATTCCATCTTTCTGTGGTCCTGGATTCTATGGAATGCATGTCCATGAAGCGGTGTTTAAAAGAGGTGTAAAGGTGTCAGGTGCAACTGTTCATTTCGTTACTGGAGAAGTGGATGGTGGGCCAATCATCTTACAAAGAGCGGTTGATATTTCAGATTTAGAGACTCCTGAAGATATTCAGGCACGTGTCTTAGAAATCGAACATGAAATCTTACCAGAAGCTGTTGCTTTATATTGTGAAGGACGTGTTTCTGTAGAAAATGAAAGGGTGAAGATCAGTTGAAAAGAGCGTTAGTATCAGTTACAAATAAAGAAGGTATTGTTGAATTTGCGAAAGGTCTTGAAGAATTAGGATTTGAAGTTGTTTCTACTGGTGGAACATATAAGAAACTATTAGAAGCAGGTGTAAAAGCTATTGAAATCGATGATGTAACAGGTTTCCCTGAAATTCTTGATGGAAGAGTTAAGACACTTCATCCAAATGTACATGGTGGTATTCTATTTAGAAGAGATGTAGAAGAACATGTCAAGACTGTAGAAGAAATGGGTATTACACCTATTGATCTTGTTTGTTGTAATCTCTATGAGTTTGAAAAAGCGCTTAAGGCTGGTAAGCCAATGGCTGAAATGATTGAAAACATTGATATTGGTGGACCTTCAATGATCCGTTCTGCTGCTAAGAACTTCAAGGATGTATTGATTGTTACTGATCCAAAAGATTATGATGCTGTATTAGAAGCTATTAGAGAAGATAAGACTGATTTTGAATTCAGAATGAATCTTGCTTATAAGGCTTATAGCTTAACAGGCAGCTATGATGCAATGATTTCTCGTTATTTCGCTGATCAGGTCCATGATGAATTCCCTGATATCTTAAATATTTCATTAAAGAAGACAGATCATTTACGTTATGGTGAAAACTCTCAACAGAGTGCAAATGCCTATGTTGATCCATATGTTCAGCATTCTTTATTAGATTATGAACAGTTACATGGTAAAGAAATTTCTTTCAATAACGTGAATGACTTATATGGTGCAGTTGCATGCGTAAGAGAATTTGGTGATCAATTAGTGACTGTTGCAATTAAGCATTCAACACCTTGTGGAGTTGCTATTGGCAAGACTGGTTATGAATCTTATAAGCGTGCTTATGAAGGTGACCCAACTTCTATCTTTGGTGGAATCATCGCTGTAAACTATAAAATTGATAAGGAAACTGCTTTAGAAATGAAGAAGACTTTCTTAGAAATCATTGCAGCACCTGATTTTGATGATGATGCTTTAGAAGTATTAGAAAAGAAGAAGAACTTACGTTTATTAAAACTTAAGAATCTTGATGCACGTGATGCTAAGTATGATATTAAGTATCTTGAAGGTAAAGCACTTGTTCAGGAATTAAATACTAAGCTTATTGATGAAATGAAAGTAGTGACTAAAAAGCAGCCAACAGAAGCTGAATTATCTGATATGGAATTTGGTTTAAAGGTTGTTAAATATGTTAAGTCTAATGCGATTGTACTAGTGAAAGATGGATGTACTTTAGCTGTTGGTGGAGGACAGACTTCACGTATCTGGGCATTAGAAAATGCAATTCATAATAATCCTGATAAGGATTTCCATGGTGCTGTATTAGCAAGTGATGCATTCTTCCCATTTAGTGATTGTGCACAGGTGGCTGATGAAGCAGGTATTAAGGCTATTGTACAGCCTGGTGGATCAATTCGTGATCAGGAATCTATTGACTATTGTGATGAACATGATATGACAATGGTATTCAATGGTTATAGACATTTTAGACACTAAGGAGGCGTTCTATGAAGGTTCTTGTTATTGGTAGTGGTGGAAGAGAACATGCAATTGCCTGGAAATTAAAACAGAGTAAACATGTTACTGAATTATATGCTATTCCTGGTAATCCTGGTATGGATGCTGTATGTATTCCAGGTAGTGTAGAAGATATGCCTTTTATCTTAAAGACTGTTGAAGAAAAGGGTATTGATTTAACTGTTATTGGTCCTGAAGTACCATTATGTATGGGACTTGCTGACTATTTAGAAGAAAGAGGACACAAAGTATTTGGCCCTAGAAAAGAATCAGCTATTCTTGAAGGTTCTAAAGCCTTCTCTAAGGATTTCATGAAAAAGCACAATATTCCTACTGCAAAGTATGAAGAAGTGACTGATTATGAATCAGCTGTTAAAGCATTAGATGCTTTTGATCTTCCTGTTGTTGTTAAGGCTGATGGTCTTGCAGCAGGTAAGGGCGTAGTCATCTGTGAAACAAAAGAACAGGCTAAAGAAGAACTTAAAGTGATGCTTGATGGCAGTGCTTTTGGTGATGCTGGTAAGAAGGTTGTTTTAGAAGAATTCTTAACTGGTTTTGAATGTTCTCTATTATGCTTTGTAGACCATGATACGATCGTACCTATGGTATCTGCAAAAGACCATAAACAGATTTATGATAATAATGAAGGCCCAAATACGGGTGGTATGGGTACTGTATCACCTAACCCATTTTTACCTGAAGGTATGGAAGGGACTTTCAAAGAAAAGATTCTTGACCCATTCATGAAAGGCTTACATGAAGATCATATGGATTATCGTGGGGTTGTCTTTATTGGATTAATGATCAAGGATCAGGATGTAAAGGTATTAGAATTCAATGTTCGTTTCGGTGATCCTGAAACTCAGGTTATCTTAATGAGACTTGAAAGTGATTTATATGAAGTGATGTATGGATGTGCTACAAATACATTAAAAGATGTAGATGTTAAGTGGAAAGATGAACAAGCAACATGTGTTGTTCTTGCAAGTGGAGGCTATCCTGGATCTTATGAAAAGGGTAAAGTCATTACTGGTTTAGATCATCTTCCAGAAGATATCGTTGTCTTCCATGCAGGTACTAAACGTAATGAAAACAATGAAATCGTCACAAATGGTGGACGTGTATTAAATGTTTGTGCATTAGGACATGATCTTGAAGAAACAAGAAAGAAAGTCTATGATGCAATTGAAAACATTCATTTTGATGGCATGTATATGCGTAAAGATATTGGCTTACATTAGGAGGATAACATGGCTAAAGTTTATCGCGTTTATGTAGAAAAAAGAAAAGAAAATGCGGTTGAAGCAGATTCTATCAAACATGATTTGATGACAAGACTTGGTTTAACTGACATTTCTAACTTAACAGTTGTCAACCGTTATGATCTTCAGGGTATTACTGAAGAAGTATTAGAAGAAGGTATTCCTACTATTCTTTCTGAGCCAATGGTAGATGAAGTATATCGTGAAGAATATGCAATTCCAGAAGGAGCTGTAAGTTTTGCGATTGAATATCTTCCAGGACAGTATGATGCTAGAGCAGATGCCTGTGAACAGTGCTTCCAGTTATTAACTGGTGAAAAAGGTGTTAAGGTTAAATGTGCAAAGCTTATTGTAATCGAAGGTATTTCTAGTGATGAATTACCAGCAATTAAACATTATTTAATTAACCCTGTTGATTCTAGAGAAGCGTCTTTAGAAAAGCTAGCTGATTTAAATGATGCTGTTGTTGAAATCAAGAAGGTTCCAGTGATTGAGGGATTTATTGGTTTCACTGATGAAGAAGTTGAAGCATTACTTGAAAAGATGAGTCTTGCTATGAACTTCGATGACTTAAAAGTGACTCAGAACTATTTCAGAGATGTAGAAAAGAGAGATCCTACAGAAACTGAAATCAGAGTATTAGATACTTACTGGTCTGACCATTGTCGTCATACTACATTTGCGACTGTTATTACTGATATTGATATCGCAAGTGGTGCATTTAAAGAAATCTTAGAAAAAGATGTAGAAAAATATAAAGCAAGCCGTCATGTTGTTTATGGTGTAGATACAAAGAGACCACTTACTTTAATGGATCTTGCAACTATTTCTATGAAAGAACTTAGAAAACGTGGCTATTTGGATGATATGGAAGTATCTGAAGAAATCAATGCCTGCTCAGTTCGTTTAAAGGTTCATACAACTGATGGTGATGAAGATTGGTTATTAATGTTTAAGAATGAAACACATAACCATCCAACTGAAATTGAACCATTTGGTGGTGCTGCTACATGTTTAGGTGGTGCAATCCGTGACCCATTATCAGGTCGTGCTTATGTTTACCAGTCAATGCGTATTACTGGTGCAGGTGATCCTCGTCAGAAATTAGAAGATACACTTCCTGGTAAATTACCACAGAGAAAGATCTGTGAAGAAGCAGCTCATGGTTTCTCTTCTTATGGTAACCAGATTGGTTTAACAACTGGTTTTGTACACGAAGTATATGATCAGGGTTATGTTGCTAAGAGAATGGAATTAGGTGCTGTAGTTGCAGCTGCACCAGAAGAACAGGTTAAGAGATTAATTCCTGAAAATGGACAGATTGTCTTATTAATTGGTGGACGTACTGGTCGTGATGGTATTGGTGGTGCCACTGGTTCTTCTAAGAAACATGAATTAAAGACAACTGAAACTGCTGGTGCTGAAGTACAGAAAGGTAACCCAGTTGAAGAAAGAAAGATTCAGAGATTATTTAGAAATAAAGAATTCTCTAAGAAGATTGTAAGATGTAATGACTTTGGTGCTGGAGGTGTCAGCGTTGCTGTTGGTGAATTAGCACCTGGTCTTGATATCAACTTAGATGCAGTATTAAAGAAATATGAAGGTTTAAATGGTACTGAACTTGCAATTAGTGAATCACAGGAACGTATGGCTATTGTCATCAATGAATGTGATAAAGACTTCTGTATCCAGGCTGCTCATGATGAAAACCTTGAAGTTGTACAGGTGGCTACTGTTACAGATAAGAACCGTTTAACTATGAAATATATGGGAGATACTATTGTAGATATCTCTAGAGACTTCCTAGATGAAGCAGGAGCTAAACGTTATCAGGATATCCATGTAGAATTACCTGATTTTGATAAGGCACCATTCAATCCAGAAGCAAAAGAAAACTTTACTGAAACAACTAAAGAAGTATTATCACGTTTATCTACAGCTTCTCAGAAGGGCTTAGTAGAACGTTTTGACTCTTCTATCGGTAATGGTACTGTTCTTTCACCATTTGGTGGTAAGACTTACCGTACAGAAACTGAAGGTATGGCTGCATTAATTCCAGTATTAGGAAAAGAAACAACTACATGTTCATTAATGAGTTATGGTTATAGCCCACTTATTTCTGAATGGTCACCATATCATGGTGCAATCAATGCGGTTGTAGAATCTGTCGCAAAGATCATCGCAATGGGTGGTACATGGCATACAATCCGTTTCTCATTCCAGGAATTCTTTGAAAAGCTATTAAATGATCCTAAGAGATGGGGTAAACCATTTAGTGCATTACTTGGTGCTTATCGTGCTCAGGAAGAATTATTATTACCTTCAATTGGTGGTAAGGATTCTATGTCAGGTTCATTTGAAGACTTAGATGTTCCTCCAACTTTAGTATCATTCGCAATTACTGGTGGAGATGTGCATAAAGTCACCACTCCTGAATTAAAAGAAGCAGGACATGTATTAGTAGAATTCATGCTTCCAAAAGATGAATTCCATGTATTTGATTTTGAAGCATTAAGAAAACAGTTTGATGCTGTAGAAGCTTTAATTCAGTCTGGAAAGGCTTATTCAGCTTATACAGTTAAAGACGGTGGTTTAGTTGAAGCTGTTTATAAGATGGCATTTGGTAATGAAATTGGTGTAGCATTTGATGATGCTTTAACACTTAATGACTTAGTTGAAAAGAACTTTGGACATATCATTGTAGAAGTAGACAACGCTGAAGTTGTTGCAGGATATGAAAATGTTCGTATTATTGCTTCTACAAATGAAGAAAAGGCTGTATCATATAAGGGTGAGAAAGTGACACTTGATGATGCATATGAAATTAACTGTGCACCATTAGAATCTGTATATCCTACTACAGCAAAAGCACCTACTACAGAAGTACGTACTGGTGATTGCAATGAAAGAGGCAAGATGTTTGCTTCTAAGAAGTATGATGAAGTCAATGTTGTTATTCCTGTATTCCCAGGAACTAACTGTGAATTTGATTCTAAACGTGCATTTGAAAAAGCAGGTGCAAAGGTTCAGCTTGTTCTTATTAGAAATAAGACAGAAGAAGATATTAAGAAGTCTGTTGATGAATTAGAAGAAGCAATCCATAATGCACAGATCATGATGCTACCAGGTGGTTTCTCAGCTGGTGATGAACCTGAAGGTTCAGGTAAGTTCATTGCAACTGTATTATGTAACCCAAGATTAAAGGCTGCAATCGATGATTTATTAGACAATCGTGAAGGCTTAATGATTGGTATCTGTAATGGATTCCAGGCATTAGTAAAACTTGGTTTACTTCCTCATGGACATATTAAGGATATGAGTAAAGATGATCCTACTCTAACATTCAATACAATTGGACGCCACTTATCTCAGATGGTGACTACAAGAGTATCTAGCGTGAAGTCTCCATGGCTTGCTAATGTAGAGTTAGGTGATGAACATATTATCCCTATTTCTCATGGTGAAGGACGTTTCGTTGCACCTAAGGAAGTGCTTGATCAGTTAATTGATAATGGTCAGGTAGCATTCCAGTATGTTGATCCAAATGGAAATGTGACTATGGAATCTCCATATAACCCTAATGGTTCTATGTATGGTATTGAAGGTATCGTTTCTGAAGATGGTAGAGTATTAGGTAAGATGGGTCATTCTGAACGTCAGGGTGAAAACAGAGACCTTAACATCTACGGTGAAATGGATCAGAAGTTATTTGAAGCCGGCGTGAAGTATTTTAAAGGAGAATAACGAATGGATAAATTAGAATTTGAAAGTATGACACTCTGCCCTCTAGATGGACGTTATGGCAAGATTAAAGATCAGTTAGCTGATTATTTCAGTGAATATGCACTTGTTAAGTATAGAGTGTTTGTAGAAATCCAGTGGTTGAAGTTCCAGTTGGATCACCTTCATACAGAAACTTTAGACAAGGTTGATCCTAACAAGGTAGATGATATTCTTGCGATTTCTAAAGATTTCAACTTTGATTCTTTCAAGAGAATTAAAGAAATCGAATCTGTTACAAGACATGATGTTAAGGCAGTAGAATATTTCATTGATGAAAAACTTAAAGCTTTAGGTTATGAACATTTAGAAAGTTATGTACATATCGGATGTACTTCTGAAGATATCAACAATACATCATATGCATGTATGATTAAACATGGCTTAAAGGATGTTTGGTTACCTGCAGCTAAAGAATTTGCTTCAATGATCAATAAATTAGCAGTTGATCATAAGGATGATGCAATGCTTGCACATACTCATGGACAGCCTGCTACACCTACAACTATTGGTAAAGAATTCAAAGTCTATGCTTATCGTTTCTTTTCTAGTATTGAAAACATTGAAAATATCAAGATTAAAGCAAAATTCAATGGGGCAACTGGTAACTACAGTGCAATCTTAACAGCCTTCCCTAATGAAGATTGGCCTACATTAAATAAGGAATTCGTAGAAGACTATTTAGGACTTACATTCAATCCATTAACTACTCAGATTGAATCTCATGACTATACTTGTCATATCTTAGATGGTATCCGTCATTTCAACAATGTATTGGCTGACTTAGATGTAGATATGTGGTTATATATCTCAATGGAATACTTTAAACAAATTCCTGTTAAGGGTGAAGTTGGTTCTTCAACTATGCCTCATAAGGTTAACCCAATCCGTTTTGAAAACTCTGAAGCAAACATTGATTTATCAAATAATCTATGTGTGGCTTTATCTAACAAGCTTCCTAAGTCAAGAATGCAGAGAGACTTATCAGACTCTTCAAGTCAGCGTAACTTAGGATTATGCTTCGGATATTCATTACAGGCTATTTCTGAAACAACTGGTGGTTTAGCTAAGTGTGTTGTAAATAAAGAAAAGCTTGCAAAAGACTTAAATGAAAAATGGGAAGTTCTTGCAGAACCTATCCAGACAATGTTAAGAAAATATGGTGTACCAGATGCTTATGATACACTTAAGGCCTTAACTCGTGGTAAGAATATTTCTCAGGAAGATATTCAGGCATTCGCAAAGAGCTTAGAACAGTTAAGTGATGAAGATCGTCAGACTTTATTAGATATGACACCTGCTTCATACATTGGTTTAGCTTCCAAACTTTGTGATATCGAACTTTAATCATTAAGAGACAACCTCTATTGGGGTTGTCTTCTTTCTTTTTGTAGATAGGTTTGTTATAATGTTAAAAAGGTGGTGAAAATCTTGGGAGATACACGATATATATTTGCAGAATGCATCAAACAATTGATGAATCATCAGTCTCTTGATAAGATCACAGTGACTGATATTGTGGAAATGAGCGGTAAGACTAGACAGACATTTTACCGTTATTTTCGTGATAAATATGATCTTGTGAACTGGTATTTTGAAGTATTGGCGGATAAGTCTTTCTTACAGATTGGCAATAGTGAAACTTTAAGAGAAGGGCTTACTAAGAAATTTGAATTTATTTATCATGATAGAGTATTCTTTAAAGAAGCATTTAAATCTAAAGATTATAATAATGTAGAAAACTATGATTATAACTGTATTCTCACTTTCTATCAGAATATTATTAAGAGAAAACTAGGTAATAATATCCCATCAGATATAGAATTTTTATTAGAAATGTATTGTCATGGGTCTATTACTATGACTGTAGACTGGGCAACAGAAGGATATAAGCTGAAACCTGAAGAATTAGCTGATATGCTGATAGAAGCATTACCACCAAAGCTAGATGAATTGTTACGAGATCTAAAATAAGATCTCTTTTTTTGCATAATAAAACTTTCATTCTAAATTCTGCATTTTTTATGCTGTTTTTTATATAGTTGAAATAAAAGAGTTATAATATGATTAGTCTTGAAAAGGGTTACATGAGTAATCTATAAGAAGGGTAGACAATTATGTATAAACATTTTTACGCTTATGATGGACAGAAGAAATACATATGAAGGGACACTCTGATCTTTTTGACAAACTTATAGTGTATCGACATGGACTATTTATTTTTAATAAATATTCTACGCCTTTTTCGCATTGTTAGAAAAGTTAAAAAGACTTCTTTTTGGGACAAATCAAATAAGGAGAAAACGATTATGAACAAGAAATTAATGACTATGTTAGTCGCTTGTGCTTTATCAGTATCAGCATTATCTACTACAGCAGTATTTGCAGAAGATGCAGCAGTAACTGGAGAAACTCCAGCTGTAACTGAAACTACACCTACACCTACACCTACACCTGCACCTGAAACTACACCTGCAGCTTATGAACCAGAAATCACTTTAACTACACCTAAATGGACAGGTGATAGTGATATTGTCTTTGAAGTAGATGCTAAAGGTGGAACAGTTTACCATTTTGAAGTATATGTTTATGATGCAAATGATGCCGGATACCCAATTTTTGTTCAATCTAAAGTAGAAGTAAATCAAGAAGGTAAAGGTAAGATTACCTTTACTAAAGATGCATTAAAGAATGTGAAAATTTGGGCTGATGGTGATGATGAACCTCAGATTGCAATAGATTGGACAAAGTATTCTGAAATTGAATTTGCCTTTGATTTCGAATTGAATGGTCAACATAAATATAGGAGTATGTTTGTAGAAACTTCTGTAAAGGCTCCAGAAGTAACAGTAACTCCTACTACTCCATCTAAGCCTTCTACCCCTGCAAAACCTACAGAAAATAAAGGTACAACTACAATTACACCTAATGCATCTGTAGCAAAAGATGACAAGAAAACAAATACTACAACTACTACAAAGAAAGAAGCACCAAAAACCGGTGATACTATGAATGTTGCATTATATGCTTCATTATTATTAGTAAGTGCTCTAGCAGCAGTTGTATTAACTACAAAAAAGAGAATCACTGAATAATCTGTCAATTAAAGTAAGCGTAAGTAAAACTGAATATTAAGTGAAGAAAGGCAATTGAGAAATGAAATCAGTTGTCTTTTTTATGTAAATTTATTCACAAAGTGACAAATCCACTTATCTGTCACTTGAATGATAACACTTACAATGTTAACATGAAGTCAGAAAAGTTAATTAAAAGGAGATTGATAATCATGTATAAGTTCATGTTAAATGAAACAAGTTATCATGGAGCAGGTGCTATTAAAGCTGTTCCTGAAGAAATTAAAGCAAGAGGATTTAAGAAAGCATTTGTTGCTTCTGACCCTGATTTAGTAAAGTTTGGTGTTACTAAGAAAGTAACTGATTTATTAGATGAAGCTGGTATTGAATATGTTCTTTACAGCAACATTAAACCAAACCCAACTATTGAAAACGTACAGACTGGTGTAGCTGCATTTAAAGAAGCAGGCGCTGACTGTATCGTAGCTATCGGTGGTGGATCTTCAATGGATACATCTAAAGCAATCGGTATCATCATTACAAACCCTGAATTTGCTGATGTACGTTCATTAGAAGGTGTTGCACCAACTAAGAATCCTTGTGCTCCAATCATCGCTGTTCCTACTACTGCAGGTACTGCTGCTGAAGTTACAATCAACTATGTAATCACTGATGTTGAAAAGAAACGTAAATTCGTATGTGTAGATAGTCATGATATTCCAGTAGTTGCTGTTGTTGACCCAGACATGATGTCTTCAATGCCAAAAGGATTAACTGCTGCTACAGGTATGGATGCTTTAACTCATGCTATTGAAGGTTATATTACTAAAGGTGCTTGGGAACTTTCAGATATGTTCCATATTAAAGCTATCGAAATTATCGCTCGTTCATTAAGAGGTGCTGTTGAAAACACTGCTGAAGGACGTGAAGGTATGGCTTTAGGTCAGTATGTTGCTGGTATGGGATTCTCTAACGTAGGTTTAGGTGTTGACCATTCTATGGCTCATACATTAAGTGCTTACTATGATATGCCTCATGGTAAAGCTTGTGCAATCTTACTTCCAACAACTATGGAATACAATGCTGAATATACTGGTGAAAAGTATAAAGACATCGCTAAGGCAATGGGTGTTGAAGGTGTTGATGGTATGACTCAGGAAGAATACCGTAAAGCTGCTGTAGATGCTGTTAAGAAGTTAGGTGAAGATGTAGGTATCGAAATGACTCTTAAGGGTGTTGTTAAGGAAGAAGATATTCCTCAGTTAGCTAAGGATGCATATGCTGATGCTTGCCGTCCAGGTAACCCAAGAGATACTTCAGTTGAAGATATTGAAGCATTATATAGATCATTACTTAAATAATAATCATTCATCGGGAGGAACATTTGTTCCTCCTTTTTGTTTTTTATTGATGTTTCTTATAAAAAATGTATAATATACTTGTGCTTTTGTATATAGCACTCAATATAGTTATTAAAGGAGTATGATAGTGTCGTGGACTCGAGTCAGATAATGATGGTTGTTATTTTTATTTTATTGATTGGATTGTCAGGCTTATTTTCTAGTGCAGAAACTGCATTTATGTCTGTTTCTAAGATTAGAGTAAAGACTGTAAGTGAGGATGAAGAGGATCCTCATCACGCCAAGGCTTTAATTGTTTCTAATCTTTTAGAAGATACAGATCATTTGTTAAGTACAATTCTAGTAGGCAATAACCTTGTCAACATTTTAGCTTCTTCATTAACTACATCTTTTGTAATTAGTGTATTTGGTAATGAAGGAACAGGTGTTGCGGTTGCAACAGGGTTTGTTACGTTAATGATTCTTATTTTTGGTGAAATTACACCAAAGACTTTAGCTGTAAGTAAAGCAGAAGCATTATGTTATAGATTCTGTCGCTTTATTCAATTTATAAATTTTATATTTACACCAGTTGTCGTTATCTTAACAGCTGTGTCTCATGGCTTAATTCATATATTAGGTGGTAATATTGATCCACAACCTACACTTTCTGAAGAAGACTTAAAAACAATTGTAAACGTTTCTCATGAAGAAGGTGTATTAGAAGATGAAGAAAAAGAAATGATGCATAATATCTTTGATTTTGGTGATACTGATATTAAAGAAATCATGACACCACGTATTCACGTGGCTACAGTTGATTATGATGCGACTTATGATGAAGTGGTTGCTGTATTACAGGAATCACAATATTCTCGTTTACCAGTTCTTTCAGAAGAGGGTGATGAGATTGTTGGTGTATTACATATCAAGGATATCTTAATGAAGCCTGTTGATCATGAACATTTCCAGGTGAAAGATTATATGCGAGATGCTTATTTCGTTTATGAATTTAATCATATTTCAGATGTTTTTGCTTCTATGCGTAAGGAGCATGTGTCTTTATCAGTTGTATTAGATGAATATGGTGTTATGGCTGGTATTGTGACATTAGAAGATATTGTTGAAGAAATCGTTGGTGAAATCGATGATGAATATGATGACAATAGTGAAGAAGTAAAGAAAATCTCTAAGAATGTCTATTTAGTAGACGGCAGTTTAAACATAGATGAAGTCAATGACCGTTGTGGTACAGAATTCGCTTCTGAAGAATTTGAATCTATTGGTGGTCTTGTCTTAGGTCAGGTGAATGGTTCACCGAACCCTCATCAGAAGGTTTATGTAGATGACTGTATGTTTATTATTGAAAAGATTGATAAAAACAGAATTGAATTATTGAGACTTATTATTCCAGAAGAGGAAAGTCAAAAAGAAAATGAAGAAAAACACGATTAAGGTGTTTTTTCTTTTGGAGGTGAGCAGTCATGAAAGATATATATAATAAAGCAATGGCTATATATGATGACTATCGTTATTATGTGCCAAGCTTCTCTGGTGCTGCTTTATCATTTTATCTTATCATCCTGCTGATCCCTACTATGACTATTATTGCAGTTGTAACATCTTCTTTGCATATAAGTGTAGATATTCTAGAAATGGCTATTAAAGAGTTTATACAGCCAGCTTATGCAGAGATGTTGATTGATACATTAAAGGGCAGTTCTTTAAATACAGTCTCTGTATTAGTGTTTATTTGGTCTTTTTATGCTGTATCTAGAGGTGTAGGAAATATCTATGATATTTCTAAGAAGATGTTTGCGGTAGAAGAAAGAAGTGAATCAGTGATTGCCTGGTATGTCTATGTCTTTAAGGTGACAATGCTGTTACTTGGTATATTATTGATTTCTATTGTATTACTTGCAACAGGACCTATATCTAAAGCATTTCATTTTTTATATGGCATTGCATTTATGCGCTTTGTCCTATTATTTCTTATTATGGTCCTATTTTTTATGGCTATCTATATGATAGTCCCAAGAGAACGTATCACATATCATGAAGCCCTTCAGGGAGCCTTTATAACTTCTGGTGGGATAGTGATTTTATATATTGCATTAAACTATTATTTTAAATATGCAGATTTTACATCTTTATATGGACCACTTACCTCAATCTGTGTTATCTTATTTGTATTTGATTGGGCAAGTGAGATTTTCTATGTAGGAATGTACTTAACTCATATTGCATACTTGAGGAGGAACAACGCAAAATGGCAAGAGAAGATTTTGGAAAGAGTAAACCAAGAAGAAAAAGCTTTAACAGCGAAAGAAAACCTAGAAAGGATAGCCGCAAAGGCTTCAACAAGGGGTCTGACAAAGGCTATAAGAAAGAAAATAGAGGGCCAAGAAAAGACTTTGACAGAAAGCCAAGAAGAGATTTTGACAGAAAACCAAGAAAAGATTTCGACAAGAAACCAAGAAGAGATTTTGATAGAAAACCAAGAGAAAACTTCGATAAGAAATCAGCAAGAGAATTTGATTCAAAACCAAGAAGATTTTCATCAAAATCAAGAAAAGAAAGAGAAGAAATAAATATCAAGAAGCTTGGTATTAATGGTGAAGGTATTGGTTATATTAAGAAGAAGGTTATCTTTGTACAGAATGCTTTACCATTAGAAATGGTTGAAGTAGAAATTGATAAGAAGACACAGACTTATATGTTAGGTCATGTGACTGCATATAAGAAGCCTTCATCAGCAAGAAAGGATCCTGAATGTGATCAGTACAATCAGTGTATGGGATGTGCTTTAAAGCATATGAATTATGCTGATCAGTTAGTTCATAAACGTGAATTATTAAAAGAAACACTTCATAAATATACAGATTTATCTGTAAAAGACTTGGATATCAAGCCTGTTGTAGGAATGAAAGAGCCAGAACATTATCGTCATATCGTTGCTTTCCCAATTACTTATTTCAGTGGAAAGTTATGTGTGGGCGTTTACCAGCGTGAAACAAAGTTCCTTACTTTAATGGATCATTGTCCTCTTCAGACACAGAAGATCAATTCTTTACTAGTAAAGATTGAAGATATTCTTAATGCAAATAACTGTCGTGATTATAATGATAAGTTCAAGAAGGGCTTAAGATTCTTAATTGTTAGACAGATTGGTGAAGAAATGCAGGTCGCATTTGTTACTGGACAGGATGGTATCAGCCAGACTGTAACTAAAGAAATCGCTGCATTAGATGAAGTGACTGCATTATATTATACAGTGAATACATCACGTTATCAGGATTTCTACGAACAGGGATTCAAGAGAATATATGGTCAGACACATGCACAGTATAAGGATTTCAAAATTTCAGTACGTTCTGATATGATCCTTAACCCAGAAATGGATGATGAAAAGACAAGACAGATTGCTTCTTTATTAGATAAGAAGGAAGAAGTATTGTCTATGGGTTGTGGTTCAGGAATTATGGAATTACAGCTTGAAAACAAGATTGTCGCAATTGACGACAATAAGGTAAGCATCCATGATGCCACTGAAAACGCAAAGAGATTAGAATTAGACAATAAGTTATTTGTTGCAGGTCATGTCAATGATCAGGCAGCACATCATTTAAAGAATCATAGATATGATGCATTAATCATCAATGAAACTGTTGATGGTATGACTGAAGATTTATTGAAGTCTATTACTTTATCAGGTATTAAACATTTAATTATTGTATCTGATAACATGAGTACTCTCGCTAAAACATTACATCAGTTAGAAGAAATGTATGATGTGAATACTATTATCTCTTTAGATAAAGAACCTCATACACCTCGCTTAGAAATTATTGTAGATTTAAAGCGTAAGTAATATGGAAATTGTATTAAGTATTATTTGTATTGTACTATTGGTTGTTGTTATTTATCTTCTCTATACAACACAGATGAAACTTCATGAGAAGATGGCTGAAACACAGGCAAATAGTTCATCTCTTGATAGACAATATAATTCTATTATTAGTATGTTAACTGATGCAAGTAGATCACTAGGTCAATCGGACACAAAAATTAATCAAATGATTAATGATATGCATGATATTAATGTAATTATGACCAATACAAAAAAGAGAGGGACATTTGGAGAATATCAGCTCTACCATATCCTATCTCTTTATTGTGGTGATAATTCACATATCTTTGAATCACAATATCATTTAAGTAATGGGAAAATAGGGGATGCAGCTTTACATTTACCAGGTAATACTAAAGTACTCATTATTGATTCTAAGTTTCCTATGGAAAACTATTTAAAGATAGTAGATAATCCTAAGGATGTTGTTTATCATAATGAATTCAAGAAGAATGTAAAGAAGCATATAGATGATATTTCTAGTAAATATATTACCGAGGAAACATTGGAAGAGGCAGTAATGTTTATTCCTAGTGAAGCTATCTATCTCTATTTATGTGATGAATGTGCTGATTTATATGATTATGCACATAATAAGAAGGTCTTGATGACATCTCCTTCTACACTTATGGGGGTTGTCTTTACACTTATTAATATCACTAAAGACTTTAATCGTTCTGAGAATATTAAAGAAATAGAACAACGTATTATTAAACTTAAAGAAGATACAAATCGTTTAGATGAACGTTATGAAAGAGTTATGAAGAACTTAGGTACTCTTGAAAAGAGCCTTAAGGATCTCGCAATATCTAAAGATAAGATCAGTAAAACAATCAATCAAGCCTATGATGGTGCAATAGAAGAGGAGTAATCCTCTTCTATTTTTACGTAAAAAAGGAGGGGAAATAACCCCCTCCAGTCTAATTTACAGAATCACTTTTATTCATGCTTTCAAGATATGTAAATATATCTTTCGCATTATCACTATAATCACAACTCAAAACAGCCAATGACATCAATAAGAATAGGTCACTATAATTACTTAGTTCTAAGTCTATACCAATCGCATTCTCATCTCTCACTCCCACTAATTCCTGCTGCTCATGCGCAAAACCACGATCCACTGCCTGTGAAACAAGCAATTCGTAGCTTCCTTCATAATAACTAGAAACAAAATCATTGAAATCCTTACCGACAATCTCTATTACATTTTCAATTGTCTCATCAGATTCTTCTGCAAGTGTATTAATAAATTGTTCTAACATCACAACAACATACTCAATTACACTATCCGCATTCGCAGTCTCTTCGTTATATATGACATACATGCCTTTGTCATCATAGTAAGATGTAAATAAATGTTTCATTAATCTTCTTTACCTAATGTTGCAACCATAACAGCTTTAATTGTATGAAGTCTATTTTCTGCTTCATCAAATACAACAGAGTTCTTGCTTCTGAATACTTCATCATCCACTTCACGAACATCTAATCCCTGTTCATGTTTTACTCTTGCTGTTTCTGTTTCGAAATCATGGTAAGATGGTAAACAATGCATAAATAATGTATTGTCATTATGTGTCTTACTCATTAATTCTTTGGTTACTTTAAATGGACTTAATAATTCCACTCTTGGCTTATATAATGATTCATCTTCACCCATTGAAACCCAGATATCAGTATAGATAACATCAGCACCATCAACTGCATCTGTATCATCAGTAATAGTCAAACTTCCACCAGACTTTTTACATTCTTCCTGACAATAAGCCACAACTTCTGAATCCATTTCTAATGATTTAGGACCTAAACATACAAAATGCATTCCCACTTTACATGCACCATACATTAATCCATAACAAACATTATTTCTAATATCACCAGTAAATACAAACTTAATTTCGTTTAAAGGCTTATCAAGATGTTCTTGAATAGTAAGGAAATCAGCTAAAGTCTGAGTAGGGTGGTCAACATCTGTTAAACCATTCCATACAGGTACTCCTGAATACTTAGCTAATGCTTCAACGTTTTCCTGTTTAAATCCTCTAAATTCAATTCCATCAAACATTCTACCTAATACTTTCGCTGTATCTTCAATTGACTCCTTCTTTCCCATCTGTGACTGAGTCAAGAAAGTAGCATGTCCTCCTTCATCAAGAACACCTACTTCAAAAGCACATCTTGTACGTGTAGATGTCTTTTCGAATAATAAGGCAATATTCTTACCTTCAAGTGAATGACCAATCTTTCCTGCTTTCTTCTTAGCCTTTAGCTTTTTAGCTAAGTCTAGAAGATAATAGATTTCTTCTTTAGTATAATCCTTAAGTGTTAAAAAACTTCTCCCGTGTAAATCCATAACTATACTTCCTTTCTACTTATATTTCTTTACCTACTACTTTACCAATTTCTCTTAATTCTTCAATAAGTTTTGTATATTTTTTAGGCTTTAATGATTGAGCCCCATCACATAATGCATGTTCTGGATCATTATGTACTTCAATAAGTAATCCATCACATCCTGCTGCAACACTTG
>PPYF01653935.1_pt1 | contig 34196 bp, 37 predicted proteins | sample 1559871 | NCBI WGS metagenome assembly PPYF01 (sample SAMN08240021, study PRJNA423297) | Human gut metagenome, whole genome shotgun sequencing project.
ACGAGAGCAAACGCAGGAGCAGAGAACAGAAAAGGATAGCATGTATGAACTGTCCGCAAAAAATGACCGACTGACCTTGAACAGCGTTCCGGTCGTATCATTCGCCAGGGCAACATGAACCCCGAAGTCCACATTTACCGCTATGTGACGGAGGCTACCTTTGATGCGTACCTCTGGCAGACCTTGGAGAACAAGCAGAAGTTCATTTCACAGATTATGACTTCCAAATCTCCGGTTCGTGCCTGCGACGATATTGACGAAACCGCACTTTCCTATGCGGAAATTAAGGCTCTTTGTGCCGGTGACGAGCGTATCAAGGAAAAGATGGACCTGGATGTTGATGTGGCGAGACTCAAGCTGATGAAGGCGAACCACCAAAGTCAGCAGTACCGTCTGGAGGACAATCTGCTCCGTTATTTCCCCGAACAGATTGAGCAGAACAAGAAATTCATTGAAGGCTTTAACGCTGATATGAAAACTCTTGCAGAGCATCCGCATCCCGTTGACGGCTTTGCCGGTATGACGGTGCGTGGTGATGTGCTCACCGATAAGGAAAACGCCGGTGCAGCCCTCGTTGATGCTTTCAAGGATGTTAAGGGGTTAGACCCTGTGCAGATTGGCACTTACCGAGGCTTTACGATGTCGCTCACCCTGGAGGACTTCGGGCGTGATTACGTTCTGACCCTCAAAGGACAGATGACCCATCGTGTGACCCTTGGCAAAGACCCTCGTGGGAATTTGACGAGAATCGACAATGCCCTGAATGGCATGAGTGACCGTCTTGCCGCCGTCCAGGGCAAGCTCGACAGCCTCTATTCACAGATGGAGACCGCAAAGCAAGAGCTTGGTAAACCGTTCCCGCAGGAGGCAGAACTGAAGCAGAAAGCCGCAAGGCTGGCTGAACTGAATATCGCTCTGAACATCGACGATAAGACACCGCTTGAAGCGATGGCAGAAGAAGCTCCGCCGAGGGCCGAGATTGCCAAATCCGCAAAACCGTCCGTCTTGCAAAAGCTCCATTCCTATGGAACGCAGACAAAGACGGAACCGAAAAAATCTATCGAGGAGGTACGCTGATGGATAATGAAAAAATCAATGTGCTCGTAGTGGAACCAGAGAAAAAGCCCTATGCGAAAGAAATTTCGTCGGGGCTTTCTTCTTTGCAGCATGAGGTAGGCGGCTATATTCAAGCCGTCTATCCTTACGAGGAGCCTGTGGCCATCATCTGTGACGAGGAGGCAAAGCTGACCGGAAAGCAGCTTAACCGTGCGCTTCGTGACGAGGACGGAAAGATTTACGATGTGGTTGCAGGCACATTTCTGATTGTGGGCTTGGGCGAGGAGGATTTCTCCTCGCTCACTCCCGAACACGCAAAGCAATTCAAAGAAAAGTTTGATACACCCGAAATGTTTATGAGACTCAATGGCAGGCTCGTCGTTCTCCCTATGGAGGACGAACGAGTGAAAGCCAAGAAACCGTCCGTGTTGCAGAAGCTCAACGATATGAAAGGGACGGATGTACCGACTGCCGCAAAGAAACCCCATGCCAAGGAGGAACGCTGATGACCAATGAAGAACTGAATACGAAACTGTACGAAAAGCTCTTTGCCGAACAGGAGAACTTCAAAGGGTGGCTGCTCACGCAGCCGCCCGAAGAAATACTGAATCATGCCTACGAATATGTGATGCGGGAGGACATCGTTCTGTCGATGGAGTATCACGATTTGAGCGATGCACAGGCAAAGGCATTGATTGCTTCGCCGTCGCCCCTGGCTGAGATTTTTCACGACTTTGAGAAAATCGAGGGCGACCACATGGACATTATTCAGGAATGTATTGAAAAGCGGGCTGACAAAAACATCGAGGCTCAGCGTGAAGCACTCCGCAATCTGCCCGTGTATATTTTCTCTGCGAGCTTCGCCAAGGGGCATAACGAACTGGATGAATACCGAGCTTCCTTCCGTGCCAATGTGGATTGCAAGAACGCCATTGAAGAAGCGATTTCCAGCCACTACGCAGATAACCGGCTTGACGGCTCTTGTGTGAAAGAGGTTGTTGACCGCTTCGGTGCGGAGCGTGTTTCTTTCGTTCTTGCCAATACCGTACAGCATAAAGATTGGGATGGGCGTATCTCTGCGGATAACAAGGAATGGGCAAAAGCCGAGCCGGTTCCCAATGACTTCAATGCCTGGGGTGAGAAAAAGACACGAGAGTATTGCTGCAACCAAGCCCATCCGGGTCTTATCAATCTGTTTATCGACCGCTTTAGAAAAGAACAGGAGCTTGAAAAAGCCAAGAAGCCCTCCGTACTGAAAAAGCTGCACGAGGCAAAAGCGGATTTGCCGAAGAAGTCTCCGGGCAAAGCAAAGGAGGCCGAGCTGTAATGGCAAATCGCAACAGACCCATTCAAGTGAAGTTCCGAGTCACACCGGAAGAACGCAAAATGATTGACAGGCGTATGGAGCAAGCCGGTATTTCCAATATGGCGGCGTATCTTCGTAAAATGGCAATCGACGGATATGTGGTAAAGCTGGAACTGCCGGAGCTGCGTGATTTGATTTCCTTGCTCCGTCGTACCAGCAACAACTTTAATCAGATTGCCCGCCGAGTAAACTCCACCGACCGCATCTATGCTGACGATATTGCCGAGATGAAAAATCTGCTTGAACAGATTTGGGAGGCGGACAACCGTATCCTTGAAAAGCTCGCCGCCATCGACTGAGCCGTGACATCCTTGCGGATTTTTCAAAGTCACGGTACAATAAAGTCAGAAAAGGAGGGATTTTCGATGAAGTTCATTTTGAAGATATTGGCGGCACCCGTAATTGCAATCCTCGTAGTGTTCATCTGGCTGTGTGCCTTGCTGCTGAAACTGTCTGCCTGGGTATTTGGCGTTGTGAGCACCATCCTCGGTGTGCTCGGTCTTGCGGTTCTGATTCTCGACAATGTGACCAACGGCATTATCATCTTAGTATTTGCCTTCCTCGTAAGTCCCGTGGGCTTGCCGATGGCGGCTGCCTGGATGATTGGGCAAATGCAGAGATTACGATATTTCATACAGGATGCGATTTACGGATAACGAACTTCTACGCAGATTGCAGAGAAGTTAAATTGGAGACGGGTATGGCTTCGGCTGTACTCGTCTTTTACATAGGAGGAGGTGAACGACTATCGCAACAACACGCATTATTCCCATGCACATTACCAAAGGGAAAACCCTTGCTCAATCAATCTCAGACAGAACAGACTACGGCTTGAATCCTGAAAAGACAAATAACGGTGAATTGACATCTGCCTATGCCTGCGATCCTCGCTCCTTTGCGGCGGAGGTCCTGATTTCAAAAAGGCAGTATAAGCATTTTACCGGCAAGGAAGAAAAGAACGACGTGCTGGTTTATCAGGTTCGTCAATCCTTCAAGCCCGGAGAAGTGACGCCGGAGGAAGCAAATCAAATCGGCTATGATTTCGCCTCCCGATTTCTCAAAGGAAAACACTCTTTCTTTGTTTGCACTCATACAGACAAATCCCATATCCATAATCATATTTATTGGAATGCCGTTACGCTGGACTGCAAAAAGAAATTCAGAGATTTCCGCAGGTCGCATAGGGCCGTCTCCAGGCTGAGTGACCTGATCTGCACTGAGCATCAGTTGTCGGTTATCGCCAATCCGCAAAAAGGCAGCACCGCTTACAACAAGTGGCACGGCTTTAAGGGGAAAACGTCTCACCGTGAGCTTTTACGGATTGCCATTGATGAAGCTCTGGAGCAGAAGCCCCACGACTTCGATGCGTTCCTTTCACTCCTTGCAGACCAGGGCTTCAAAGCGAAAAACGGAAAACACATTACCTTTGTTCACCCCGACTTCAAGCAAAATATCCGAATGTACACCCTGGGCGATGAATACACTGAGGATGCTGTCCGTGCTATCATCAAGGGGCAGAAAGTTCATTCTCCGAAAAAACGCAGAGCCGTGTGGGATGCCAACCGAGCGCAGAGCATTATCGACATTCAAGCCAAGCTCGCTGCCGGCAAGGGAGAGGGTTATCGCCGCTGGGCTACGGTTGAAAACCTGAAGCGTATGGCAAGGACCAAGCTCTATATGGATGAGCACGGCTTGGACTATGATACGATGTCAGCTCGCAAGGTGGAACTGTCAGTAAAAGAAAAAGAGCTTTCTACAAAAATCGCAGAAGCCCAAAATCGGATTGCTGAGGTCAATGTATTAAAGACCCATATCGTCAATTATTCCAAAACAAGGGATGTGTATATTGCCTACCGGAAGTCCGGTTATTCTAAAAAGTTTTTGGAGGAGCATGAGGACGACATCATCATCCACAGGGCGGCGAAGAAGGCCTTTGACGAATTGGGCGTGAAGAAGCTCCCGACCATCAAGAGCCTGCAGATCGAATTTGCCGAACTGCTTACCACAAAAAAAGAAGCGTATGCTGAACTCAAAAAAGTTCGTGATGAGCTACGGGACCTTGCCGTGCATACGGCAAACTATGAAGAATTGCGTGACCTCGCTGAGCGAGATCCACGCAAAGAGAAAGAGCACGGTCGTGAATGACCATGCTCAAATTAGCGTCGGAACGATGCATAGCCACAGATGAAATCTGTGTTAAAGGGGTTCGGGGATGTTTCCCAGACAAGCGATAAATAGGCTCCTGCGTCAAGCAGGGGTCTATTTATTTTGCACGAGTGGGTACCGCCGTGCCCTGCTTGCCAGGTAAGATTTTTATCTATTGACACGCAGAGCAAAAAAGAACCTGTTTAATCTAGCTTAATAACGAAGATGTGATACAATAAAAAATAGAAAGCTAGTAATCCCTATTATAGTAGGTACATCATGCGCAGAGAAGTGTGGTGTCAACAGAGTCTTTTACAACGGTATCAATTGCTGCGTCTATACATTTGAAAAAATGATAGGTTTTTTCGCGAATTGTTCACTTAATATGATAAGCAAGAGCTGCTTGCGCTCTTTTTATTTGAATGCAAGTGCTACTTTCTTGAAAATAAGCAGAGTCTATGTAAACTATGGCTATGGAGGTACGAAACATATGGATTTTGGAGAACAAATTAAAAATATCCGGAAAAAGGAGAATTTAACTCAAGAGCAATTTGCCATCAAGCTGAATGTGAGCAGACAGGCGGTTTCAAATTGGGAAAATAATAAAAACCTTCCGGATATAGGAATGTTAATTCTGATGTCAGATGTGTTTCAGATATCTCTAGATCAACTAATTAAAGGAGATAATCATATGAACAACATGACGGAAAAAGTAATTAAGGATGGTAGCGAAACAAAGAGAGCCAAATACAACATGGTATCCTCTGTTTTGGGCGGCGTTCTGATCTTAATTGGAATTATGCTTCTGGTAATTAAGGGATTGTCTGTAGAGTATATTGACGCAGAGGGGATGCTACATGAAAATTTATTCCTTATACCTGCAGGATTTTTGTGTATTTTTAGCGGAATGATATCTTTTGTTACAGTAGGTATTCGAACAATCCTCGGCAAATTAAAAGAAAGAAAGTAATAATCGGGCACCAGAAGATACATGAGACTATCTTCCCAATGAAGCAGCGCCTAATCCGAGTCTCACAGTACTAGCTATTAACCTTTTCATATTTCATTTACAGAATAAATTCAAAATGTTCGTGATAAAGATGCGTTGGTTTGGCGTTACCTCTTGCTTGATAAAATATAAAAATAGCACGATTGAACAGGAGTGATGAAAATGGAAAGAGAGCCATCCAAGCCAACAGCAAAAAATAGTTTTGCGAAAATAGTATTATCAATAATTGTTGGTATTTTGCTATTTGTTCTGTTGATTCCGAGTATCTTGAATCATAGGAATGGGCAGTATGAAAATCTTAATAGTACCGATCAGGTTATTTTAAAAGAACTGGATATGTACTTGTCGCAAGAAGCGGCGACACCTGTGTGGAATAGCTACAATTTATACCATCGGACAATTCTTGCGATAAACAAAGAAGCAGGACATGCCTTTTTGGTTAATCCAACAGTGAAAGTAAATAGCCTATTCGCCAAAGAAATTAAAATGCCCGATGATTACTCAATAAGAGTGTATAGGGTATCCACATCAGCACCACAAATGTTGCCGTTCAAATTCGGAGGCGATTTTAATATAATCGATAAGGAGTACAGACTATTCGGCAATTCTGTGTATTTTACAAAATATGATTCGAACTCTGTGGAAATAGGTTATAGCTCTAATCATTATATCACGTTTCTTACTCACGAAGCTTTCCACTACTTTATGCAAGGCAACTGGACGGTCTCAGGCCGATTTGATACAAGTGTATTAACAGAGAAAGATCTTGATTTAATGGCAGAAGAGTATGAAGTGCTCGAGAAAATTTATAAGGCACTTGAAAAGAGAAGCCACGATGAATTGTTGTCATTAACTTCAGATTACGTTACGTCCGTGCAACAACGTATTGAGCAAAATCCTGAATATATGCAAGAAGAGCTTCAGGCAGAAACAAATGACAAATGAAGGAACGGCAACATATGTAGGTTTGAACGCATCCAGAATTGTTGGTTATGATTATAAGATCATGCATTTTAATGCCAGCAGTGTGGGTGGCGAGGTCGTAGAGTGGCCATTTGATACAGTAGTTCCTATGATTAAGAACGGAGAGTGTTCAAAAGAAGCTATCGCAACGGATTTGGTTTACCAAACTGGTAGTTTGTTGTGTGAATTGTTGGATGCTCTCGAAGTTCCTGATTGGCAGGAACGTCTGAATAGGCAAACAGAGCAATCGCCGGTCACGCTTTACTCATTGCTTGCGGAATATTTGATTGACGGAGGTATGTAAAAAGGAGGAATAATTATGAGATATCGCTGGTCTTATCTTTTTTTGCTCATAGCAATATCTTTCATCATACTAGGGATGAAAAACCAGGAACATTTGATTGTTTTGAAAAAAGCAACAAACATCTGCTTAGAATGTATTGGAGTGGGGTGATTATTATGAAAAATCGGTTTCGCCATTTGATACAGTTAGTAGCAACTGTACTCTGCAACGGGTATATAATCGGTTTTCAGAAACACCGCATTTTTCAAGGTGCATCCAAAGCGTTCTGTGTTCCTGTGCTGAACTGTTATTCCTGTCCCGGTGCCTTGGGATCCTGCCCAATCGGCTCATTGCAAGCAGTTCTCGGCGATCGCAATCATCATTTTTCTTTTTATGTTTTAGGAATGTTGATGCTGTTTGCTATTTTGCTTGGCCGTTTGGTATGTGGTTTTCTGTGTCCCTTTGGCTTTTTTCAGGAACTGCTTTACAAAATTCCTGTTCCAAAGATATCCGTTCCTAAAGCTGCGGATAAAGTACTACGGTACTTAAAGTATTTGATTCTATTGTTTTTTGTTATCATTGGACCATTGGCTCTTACAAACGAATTCGGGATAGGAAGTCCGTATTTTTGTAAGTTGATTTGTCCGGCGGGGACGATGGGAGGAGGAATCCCATTGGTGTTTACCAACCCGGTGTTACAAAAAACGATTGGAAATCTCTTCTTTTGGAAAATTGGTGTTTTAATCTTTTTTGTTTTGGCGTCACTGTTTATTTATCGCCCGTTTTGCAAATACATTTGCCCTTTGGGTGCGTTTTACGCGTTGTTCAACCGCTTTAGTTTCTATCAACTAAAGGTGGATCACAGTAAATGTACCAATTGTGGTGCATGTAGCAGGGTGTGTGATATGCAAGTACAGTTGACAGAAAACAAAGGAATTAGTGAATGCATTCGTTGTGGAAAATGTAAAAAAGTGTGTCCGCAAAATGCGATTCAAACAGAAATCTGTGGTAAAAAGTGTGGCGGAAAACGCCAAAGAACAAACAAAAACAAACTGGAGGAAAAAATATGATACATCGATATAAGAGCAAGACAATTATCTTCATTCTAGTGGTGGTATTTTCACTGAGCGTTCTAAGTGGTTGTGGAAAATCAACTGCATCTCGTGCTTATACGGAAGGTAATGTAAATTCCACATATGAAGAGGGTATGGACCTCACCACCGTATCGGGAAATAAAATTGCAGGGGACAACCCTCAGATTGTCCCATATCCCGAATTGGGATTTGCACAATTATTTCCAGAAGCATGGGGAGATCTTCATGATTTAAACTTAGTGATGGTTAATCAAGGTATCTGTATCACTTTTATGCCACCTTCCCTCTTGCCTAATTTTGACGAAATGAGTCAGGAAGAAATTGATAATACTGATTTTAGGGAGCTTTTGTCCAATCAAATCAATATAATCAAAACATTTTATGTGTCATCTGATACCTCAGAAGAAAAGGTAAAGGAAGAGAACGCGAACTATCAGGTGGTAAAGAAGCTTGCTGTTCTGGGTGAAAATGCTTATTACATTGCTTATAATGATAGCCTTTCTCAAGAGTCGTTCCCACTTCTTACACCAGAGGATATTAAGGTCTTTGATACATATGCGAGAGAGATTTCTGATTTTAGTGATAATATCATGGTATTTCCTATCCAGGAAAACGAAGTCCCAGAGGAGGGTATTACCAGTGAGCAGATTCGTTCTTTGACAGGAAAGGATTTAGACGGCAATGCTATAGATTCGACAGTATTTCAAAAATATGATTTGACGATGGTTAATATCTGGGCAACTTGGTGTGGACCGTGTGTAGAAGAGCTTCCTGATTTGGGGAATCTTTACCGCAATCTGCCTGATGGGGTTAATCTTATCACGATTTGTGCAGACGGATCTGAACAGCTTGAAGCTGCTAAAGAAATCCTGAAAGAGTGTAATGCAGAATTTGTAACAATATGCGGAGACCAGAACATCCAGGATAATGTTTTAAGCAATGTGTACTCCTATCCTACCACAATTTTTGTGGATAAAAATGGCGATTTGGTTGGTGAGCCGCTTCTGGGCGCATGGTCGGAAAAGGAATATAGTAATGAAATAAACAACAGACTGAATAAATAAGGTTCCTATAGGGACTCAAGTTGGAAACTTTAGCGAATACTGTCTGCGCGATCTAATATGAATCAGGAGGTTAAACCGTGGGGCCAGCACTATTAAGCGCTGGCCCTTTTGAATTTCGAAAGTTGAAAAAATGCCTTGATATGGTACAATATATTCTAGAAAAGCTCATTTAGGTACCTATTCTTATAAAGAGGTTTTCATAATATATAAATTGGGAGAGATGAACGATATGTCAATGATAGAACACGTATTTGCTCCTGAAATGATGTTGGAGAGAGAAAAACAACTAATTATTGCGCTTTCGGCCTGTGCTGGTGCGTATTATGATTTTAATATAACCAAGAACAAAATTGTAGGAACACCTATCCAAATAATCGATGGTCAGGAATACTCTATCCACGATCAAATTGGGCTGCCGCCGCATTGTCCGTATACTGATGTCGTCAATTATTGGGGAACGAAATTGGAGCCAGAAGCACAACCAGATTTCTTTGCTTTTTTTGACAGAAGCCATTTAATGAAATGCTATGCGAATGGAGAACGGCACATTTCCCATATCTACTGGACGAAGGATGTGTTAGGCAACCCTATGTTGGCAGAGCAAAATATTCTTTTATATATGGATACTACTTCTGGAGATTTAATGGGATTGACCTATGTAAAGGATTTAAAACACCTGGATGAACTCACAAAGAAGGAACGAGAAGCTCGTATTTATGCAGAACAAGCATATGCAGCGTTGGAAATAAAAAACAAGCAATTGCGCGAAGCGCTAAATAAAGCGAACATACTGAGTGAATTAGCAAAACAGCTCACTGCAAACTCCGTATTTGTGTTTGATGTTGATGTAACTGAAGGCGTTATTCATAATCGTGTAGTTGGAAAAACTGAGAGAAACTATAAGCATCTAACAGATATAAATATTCCGTGCGGATTTGATGAACAGGTAATCAGATATGCTTTGGTAGCAAATGCGGTTTTCAGTAATCCGCAAAAAAATGAAAAAATGTCTCGGGAGTATTTACTATCTTGCTTTCAGCAGGGACAGCAGCTTGTCGAACGTAATTATTTCCTGCCTGAGAGAAACGAATACCATCGTATAACCTATTATTTGTATCAGGATGCAATAAACGACCATATTTTGGCGTATGTTGTAGGTCAGAATACCACAAAGGAAGAGGAATCGCGTATAGCTGTTCAAAAACTGGAAGATTCGCTGAAGGAGGCTCAGTTAAAAAACTCATTGAGCCAAATGCAACCGCATTTTCTTTATAATGCCTTGGCATCTATCCGGGAAATTGTGCTAGAGGATCCAGAATATGCTTCAGATTTGATTTATGATTTTTCGACACACTTAAGGGCTTGCATTCGTACTATGTCCCATAATAATCTTATCCCGTTTTCACAGGAGCTGGAAAATATCAAATCCTATGTTAATATTGAAAAAATGCGTTTTGGAGATAAGCTGCGCCTGCAATACGAAATTAACAGTTTTGAGTTCCAAATCGTACCCCTTAGTATTCAGCCCCTTGTTGAGAATGCAATCCGCCACGGCATATACAAGCGAGGTAGTGCGGGTGGTACTGTTATCATCAGAGCAACAAGTCATACGGGATATCATCTCATTGAAGTTATTGATGATGGAGTCGGTTTTGATTATGAAGCGTTGAGAAAAAAAGTTGAGAGTCACGAAACAGACTCTACGGGACTTATGAATGTGATATTCCGTCTTGAGAAAATGATGAATGCCAAGGTCTCGGTAGACAGCGTGATTGGAAAAGGAACAAATGTTACAGTCCGCATTCCTTGTGTCGAAAAGGAGGAAACACCGTGAAAGCAATCATTGTTGATGATGAGCCAATCATGTTGAAAAGCTTTATGAGAATCAGCGCAGGAATACCAGGATTAAACATTATTGCCCAATTCTCAGATCCATGTGAAGCACTTTCGTATGCCCATAAAGAAAAATTCAATCTGGCGATACTGGACATCGATATGCCAGCTATGTCAGGGATAGAGCTTTCGTTAGAACTACGAAAAATATATCCAGACTTGATGATTGTGTTTATAACAGCACATGACGCATTCATTCATGAATCTAACAAAGTGAATGCGGATTACTATATTGTCAAGCCGTATAAGAGGGAAATCATTGAACAAATGGTGACCAGAATGGAGCTAATTGCTGCAAGGCAGAAAAAAACTGTTTATTTGCAGATGTTTGGTGTATTTAACATCTATAAGGACGGTATTCCAATTAAATTGAGAGGAAAGGCAAAGGAAATATTAGCTCTTGTGGCTTCCAGATGCGGAAAAGAAATAAGTAACGAAGAGATTTATTCTATAATTTGGGAGAATCGTACATATAGTAATACGAACATGAAAGTATATTACAATGCATTAAAACGTTTAAAGACCACGTTAGAAAACCATGGCTTGTCTGAATTGCTTTTATCTACAGCGAGAGGACAAATCCTGAATATTGAAATTGTCGATTGTGATTATTTTTCATGGAAAGAAAAAGATTCTGATAAACGCGAAGAATTTGAAGGAGAATTTCTTTCGGAATATTCTTGGGCCAACTGTATTTTAGCAAACTTGCTTAGGGAAGCGAATTATTTAGACTACATAGAGTAAAAAACCTTGTAATAGAAGCAACAGAATCCTCAAGAGGGTATGGCAATTTACTGCCATGCCCTCTTGTTTTGTGTGCAGAGCATTGCACTAATCTAAAATTTTTAAAAAGTGAACAATTTAGAGAAACGTTGGTATGGGGTTAGTACCTGTGAGATATGATGTAGAAAACAAAACATGGATGCGCACGAATGAAGAAGCTATGAGTTCGCATTGATATGTAAAGGGAATTTTGATAATAACATATCAGCAGAGGTGGTCTAGGAAAATGCAAAATAACGAACAAACTGATTTATTTGAAGTTCTAAAGGAAAAGCTTCAATGTAACTATATCTCAGATATGAGGTTTAGTCCTTACAACAAAATGGCAAGAGCAGAGTTTTTGAAGATTGACCGAACTTTGTATTCGGAAAAAATGGTGAGAGATTTAGAAGAATATTTGTTTGAATAAGGTTTGCCACTTTTCTTAGTGTTATGTGTAGTGGAAAAAGTCTGTAACAATTATTATATTATCGTGGATTTATATGTGTTTGCATAATAAAAAATCATAGAATAGAGAGGGACTATAACATGTTGAGTGTATCTCATGTAATTAAAAAATATGGAAAGGTAACAGCTTGCAATGACATAAGTTTTCACTTGGATCCTGGCAGTGTGACTGTTCTGCTTGGACCGAACGGGGCAGGAAAAAGCACCATTATGAAGTCAATCATTGGCTTTCTACGCTATGATGGTGAAATCACAGTTGGAGGGTTTTCCAACAAGACAACCGATGCCCGGAGATTGCTGGGTTACATACCGGAAATGCCTTCTCTCTATCCGAATCTGACTGTATCGGAGCATATGGAGTTTCTGGCCCGTGCGTACCGCCTGACGGATTATAAACAGCGAGTGGACACGCTGTTTGAGCGCTTTGAACTGAACGACATGCGCAAGAAATTTGGTGATGAACTTTCCAAGGGTATGCAGCAAAAGCTGAACATATGTCTTGGACTGCTACCGGAGCCAAAGATGCTGCTACTTGATGAACCTATGATCGGATTAGACCCTCATGCCATAAAGCAGTTAAAAAGCATTATTGAGCAGATGCGTAATGAGGGAAAGACTCTACTCGTTAGTACCCATATTATCGACAGCGTAGATATGCTTTGGGATCGCACAATCATTATGCAGGATGGTCAGATTCGTGTCAACTTGCCCCGTGAGGAATTGGAACAGGATGGCAGAACGCTGGAACAGCTATTCTTCGATGTAACAGAGAAAATCGGTCGGGACTCTATGTCACACAGTGAGTATACTGCATCCCAGGAGGGCTGACTCTATGAGGTTATTTGGATATTATGCATGGCACTCATTTATAAACCAGTTACGTAAGCTATTCAAAACATGGGTGTTGATTTTCCTTGTTATTTGCATGACTGTTGGTGTTTTGATCGGTATTGGTGCTTCCATGCTGGATGATGCAGCCGGTGGGAGCGAAGAAATCGTTGAGAGTGAGGTAATTGAGAAAGTAGTCGGGATTCAAGAATGGTTTGGCATAGAACTGGAGGAATTCGTCGAGCTTATCGTAGGTGGGATTATACTTACGGTATTTGTCTTTCAAGCAATCGGCGCAGACAAGAACGGCAGCCGTATTTTTCTGCCCGCCGATGTAAATCTGCTGTTCTCGTCACCTATGAAGCCGCAGTCCGTCCTGCTGTTTCGGTTAATGACACAGCTTGGTACAAGTATCCTGGTAAGTGTATGTTTATTTTTCCAACTTCGAAAGTTGGTGCTTAATCTTAGGTTGAGCATCTGGGTGGCATTGGCAATGATTGCTACATGGTGTCTGACAATCGTGATCGGCAAGTTGATGCAAATCTTTTTGTACACCGTGTGCTCCACCCATGTGAAACTGAAAAATCATCTTCGTAATGGAATTTATGCGTTCCTTCTGGTGCTTACAGTTGCTTATCTTCTGTACTGGAAGACAAGCGGCGATAATTATTTGACTGCAGCCGCAGACTTCTTCAATGGTTCCGTTTCCCGTTTCATCCCCCTGTGGGGTTGGTTGAAGGGATTTTGTATGTTTGCCGTGGAGGGCAATATTGTTGGGCTGCTGGTGAGTTTTGCTGCAATCGTAGTTGGTGGTATTCTGTTTACCTATATCATTTGGCACATTAAGGTAGACTTTTATGAGGACGCTATGGCTAAGTCCGAGGAGACTGCGGAACTGCTGGCTCGTGCTCAGTCTGAAAAAGCCGGTGTTGCCATTGTCAAGCGCAAGAAGGACCGTAGTGACAAGCTGCGTCGGGATGGTATGCGGTATGGTTCCGGTGCAAACGTATTCTTCCATAAGGCCATGTACAATCGTTTCCGATTTGCTCACTTTGGCGTTTTAACAAAGACCGCAGAAACATATCTGGTAGCAGCAGTCGGTGCGGCTTTTCTGTGCCGCTTTGTCATCCAAACAAAGAGCTTGATTCCTGTCATTCTGACATTGGGGGTTCTCACCTTCTTCCGTGCTATGGGCAACCCTCTGGAACAGGATACGCAGATGGATCATTTCCTGCTGATTCCAGAAAGCACTTGGAACAAGTTGTTTTGGTCGCTGTTAGGCGGTACCACAAATTGTTTCTTGGATTTGCTTCCTGCGGTGATTGTTTCGACACTTTTGTTAGGAGAGAATGTACTGATTGCTCTGGAATGGATCCCGCTGATTGTGTCGGTTGACTTCTTCGCCACTACAGCCGGAGCGTTTATCGGATTTTCTGTTCCAGCATCTGCTGGCAAAATGGTGAAGCAGTCGGTTCAAATCATGTTTATTTATTTTGGCCTGCTGCCGGATATTGCTATCATGGCGGTTGGGCTGGCATTTGATCAGCCTGCGTTGGCCGCCGTCGGGTGTGCTGCTGTAAATGTTCTGCTCGGGCTGGTGTTCTTTTTCTTATCACCGCTGTTCTTGGAACCAAAGGATGGCAAGAAATATACACCGAAAATTTCCTTTACAGGAAATCTGAACGAAGCCAAAAAACATTTCTCAAAGCTTGGTCTCGGTATATTTTCAATTCTTGCTTTAGGCACTGTTGCTCAGATTCTTCTGATGAATGTGGTAAGTACTTTTTGCCCTCAGTGCTTGGAGCATTCTTGGGGGATGTGGTTGCTTACCTTTGCGCCGATTTATTTGATAGCGGTTCCCATTGGGCTGTTGCTTCTGCGAAAAGTTCCTGCCAAATCTCTGGAAAAGCACGATATGAAGCCGAGCAGATATTTTGTCACGGCTACCATCTGTATCTTCATGATGTATGCCGGTAACATTCTTGGAACAATCATCACGGTGCTGTTGCAACTACTGCCGGGTATTTCCGCAAGAAACCCTATCCTTAGTTACGCCACAGACAGTGCAATCCTCCCTAAAGTGCTGTTTATTGTAATTCTGGCACCTGTAATCGAGGAATACATTTTCCGCAAGCAACTGATCGACCGTATGCACATCTACGGAGAAAAGCTCGCTGTCATTACATCCGCTCTGATGTTTGGACTGTTCCACGGAAATCTGTCTCAGCTTTTCTATGCATTTGCTCTGGGATTGGTTTTTGGTTATGTGTATCTAAAAACCGGAAAGCTTCGGTACAGCATTGGTCTTCATATGCTGATCAACCTTATTGGTGGCGTTATCGGACCGTTGTTCTTAGAGGAAATTGCTGCTCTGGATACGATGGAAACCTTTGATTTGGCAGCGTTGGAGCCGATAATGCCAGGGCTTATTGGCTTCGGTGTCTATGTGTTGCTACTAATTGGACTTGCTATTACAGGTCTTGTCCTACTATGTATCAATAAGCGCAGAGTGTCCTTTGCATCGACAGAAATGGAATTACCAACAAGAAGTTTGTTTAAGACAGTTTATATGAATGTAGGAATGATTTTATTAGTAATCAGTTGTATGGCGCTGATTGTTGCCAGTACAATGCCGCTGTAATATCATACATTCGATGAAAAGATATTGTATCTTTTTTACATACGTTGCAGACAAGATAATTGGGCAGACGGCATCCGTGAGGACAAGCGGAGGGGGTGGCAGCGAAGAAAAGCTGTGCCGACCTCGATATTCTGATCTCCCATCTGCATGGAGATTCCGTCATCGGCGATCTTCCTATAGAACGGTGCAAAAAGATGAGCGCAGAGTACAAAGCAGTTAGAGTAATAAAATCTTGTAATATTAGCAATACAATCATCAAGAGGGTATGGCAATTTACTGCTATGCCCCCTTGTTTTTGGGATTAGATTGTTGGTTTGCTATTGGTCAAAGTATAGTAACCTGAAAATATAGTCATGGAAAGCATTATCACGGATGATACAGTGTGGTTGAAAACAGGAAAGGAGCTGTAATATGCATTTGAAAAAGGACACAGAATACGCGTTGCAGATTATGCATTATTTTGCGAATCATGATAATGAAGTGGTAAATACACAGAATATCTGCAAATTATCCCGTATTCCCTTGGTAAAAGTGAAAAGGATCTGCAATCTCTTGGCATCCGAAAAAGTAATCGACAAGGTTCTTGTTTCACCAGAAAGCTACAGTTCTAATGAGCAAACTACAACCACAAACCTTTTGACGATTATTGCTATAATAGAGGGGCAAACAGACTTATTTGCAACTTTTGACAGAGAATCTCAACTATATCAAGAAATGGGTACGGTTTTTGAAAGTGCAAGTCGAGCATTGACGGCCATGCTTGCAACAATAGACATTGAAAAAAATTGCAATTTATTAGAAGTCGACAAAATGATTGATGATAAGCTGGAATGCGAAAGTAGTACTGGCGACCTTCATTTCTCTGTTTAAACCCCATAAATATAATTCCATTTATGGGAAAAGCAATACAAGTTGATAGTACCCAAACACCCCGTTCAAAGAGATCTCCGAATTTGTTAAAAGATTTCATTCAAAGAAATATCGACTTTATAGGAAGCTCCATGAGATGCCGTTTCTCGTGGAGCTTTTTATGCACGCTAATAAAAGAAAAAGTAAATATTTTATTAAGATACGGTGTGATTTGTTGGTATCTCGTTGGTACCGATTTGGTATAAATGAAAACGTACATGATCTAATGTTGGAGAACACGTCTTCAAAGTATGGGTTCTTTATATGTCTCTGCTGTGATTGCAGAACAAGTTTACAGGATAAAGGCAGGAGGGCACATGACTGACAAGGAATTAAAGCGTCTGAGCCGGAGCGAGTTGTTAGAGATGCTCATTGAGCAGATGGCTGAGAATGAAAAGAAGGATAAAATGCTGAAGAAAGCGATTGCATCCTTAAAAGAACGTCAGATTGCTATTAAAGATGCTGGCTCGATAGCCGAGGCTGCGCTGCGTCTTAACAATGTATTTGAAGCAGCACAGGCTGCTGCCGAACAATATATAGAAAATGCACAACGATTAGCAGAGGAGCAACAGAACCTAATTATTCAAGAGGCAAATGATTATGCTGAAAAAATCTGTAGAGAAGCGGATGAATATAACCGAAAAGTTCGCGAAAAAGACGATTTGAGCTGGTGCCTGACTTTGACTGGGGAACAAGCCTCTAGCGAGGAGGAGTATTTGTGAAAAGAAAACGCTCAGGCTTAGAAAGCCCGCCTACTGTCCAGCAGCTTAAAGAAGAACTCAAGCGAGTAAAATACAGAAAGCAATATAGCCGTATTCTGAAAAATACGATATATACGCTATTAGTTGTTGCTGCCGTTGCGATACTAATTGCTACCATTTGGATGCCAGTGCTACAGATTTATGGCGCATCAATGGAACCCACCTTAGAGGAAAATGATATCGTAGTTTCAGTCAAAACGGGAGATTTTTCATCAGGTGACTTGGTTTGTTTTTACATTGGAAACAAATTGCTGGTGAAGCGATATATTGCGGGACCAGGACAGTGGGTTGATATCGATAAAGACGGAAATGTCTATGTAGACGGAGAAGTTCTTGACGAGCCGTATATAGAAGATAGGGCTATGGGAGAGGTAGATGTCAGCTTTCCATACCAGGTTCCCGAAAATCGTATATTTGTTTTGGGTGATCATCGCTCCACATCACAAGATTCTAGAAATAGTATGGTTGGGTGCATATCAAAAGAACAAATAGTCGGAAGAATCATATTCCGTGTTTGGCCGCTAAACAGGATTGGAAAGATCAAATAAGTTGGCGTCAAACGTTAAGAACTTAGTGCTGGAGGATGAAGGTGTGAGGGATACTATTTTTTTAAAAGCCAACATCATAAATGATAAAAAAAAGAAAAGAAAAAAATGGGAAAGACTTATTTCGATTATGTCTTGCTTTGTTGCCTTTGGTACCATTTATATGCTGAAACTTCCAGCAATTACCATGGAAACAGAAAAAGTAATGATTTGTTCGGAAACAAACTTGAGTGATCATACACATTCAAACGCTTGTGAAAATGAACAAGGAGATTTCGTGTGTGGTTATTCAGATTTTGTAATCCATACACATGATGCAGAGTGCTTTGATGCTAACAGAGAGTTAATTTGTCACTTACCAGAAATAATGGAACATCAGCATTCTGAATCTTGTTTTACGAAAACATTGGAATTGATATGCAATCTGTCCGAAGATATCTCACATCAACACGACGAAGAATGCTACGATCAAAGTGGAGAGCAAGTTTGTTTATTATCTGAAACTGAGGGGCACCAGCACAGTGATAGTTGCTACTTAGAAAAAATGGAGATAATTTGCGAACAATCAGAAATTAGTTACCATTGCCACGGACCAGAGTGCTTTGATGATGCTGGGAATTGGGCTTGTGGAAAAAATCAGGTATTACGGCATCAGCACACGGAAGCGTGTTTCAAGCCGACTGGAGAAATAGAATACGAAAACGATATAGAACAAACGAATGGGCATGAAGAAAATACGGAAACGCAAGATCCTGAGCAGAATGCGGAGACACAGGATCCTGAGCAGAATGCGGAGACACAGGATCCTGAGCAGCATACAGCGATCCAGCAAGAACCAAAAGAGAATTGTGATATATCAGAAGTCCGGAACATGATTTATGAGGGCAACGATTATATTGTTTCCGTATCTTTTAATTCTGAGGCAGAATTGCCAGACGATGTTGTGTTGATGGTAAGAGAGATTTTACCTGAAAGTACTGAATATGCCACATATTATGAACAGACGAAGTTGTTGATGCCAGAAGACCAGGGGCTGGTTTTCTGCCGTTTCTTTGATGTTTCGTTTGAGGTTGACGAGGTTGAAGTAGAACCGAAGTCAACGGTGGATGTACAAATATCATACAATAAGCCGATTGCTCAAGACGAAAATACAACATGCAGCGTGGTGCATTTTGCCGAAGACGGAACGGAACTTTTGTCGGCAGAAATCCAAACGAATGAAAACGGTGGTGACACTATTGCATTTTCACAGGACAGCTTTTCGGTAGTCGGCACTGCTATTACAGCACTTAATCTTAGCGAAGGAAGCTACATTTTTTATAAAGATGAATATGCTATCGGTGCCAATTTCTATGGATTAAAGGAAATTGAAATAGCAATCGATGAAAATGGATATGTTCGCCCTAAAAGTTCGGATGCGAATATTGATATGATTACTTGGACTTACAAAAATGGAGCACTACAAAACAAATCAACTGGACAGTATTTGTATTTGGAACAAAATAATGCGACTGTCTCGGACTGGGCTCAAACCATTGATGCTCGCATCATCAACAATGCAGTGCGCTTTTCGAAGACTGTGTCTACAGGATGGTATGGTACTGCAACTTATTATCTTGGATTTAGCATTGATGAGAGTTATACATCCAAAAAAATGTTTGCTGATGGTGATTATTTTTTGGCTGCAAAGGTTGAAACAGTTGATGATATCGTGATCGAGCCAGGAACTTTAGAAATCAGTGATCAAATTAAACAGTCAGGATGCATTTATCCACAGCTCAACATCGAGAATCAACAAGCTGCAAATTGTAAATATGTATGGTATCGAAGTAGTGACAACGGAAATACTTGGGAGCAAGTTGTTCGTAGAAAAATAACGGGCGAATACTACAATGTTGCAGAAGATGGAAGTTGGTTGAATGTTGCTTTGGATAAAGGGGCAGATAAAACTTATAAAGTTGTTCTGACTGAAATCTATGAAATGCAACTGACTAACCCTGTTGAGTCGCGTGTATATCATATACCCTATTTTGACAATGTACAAAACGGTGACTTTGAGAAACCCATGATATCGACAGATGTGTCTGATGCGGAACATTATCAACCGTTTTTACCAAACGGTACAGCGGGAATGGTATGGAAGACAACTGCGGATGATGGAGAAATAGAATATGTTAGCGTTGCATCCAGTGCATTTCAAAATATGAGTTATAACTGGCACAATTGTGAAGCGGCAGCGAGTGGTCTGCAATATGTAGAGCTCAATGCTAATATGGATGGTGCATTGTATCAGGATATACTGACAGTCCCCGATTCTACAATGTATTGGAGCTTAGCACATCGCGGACGAGGGCCAAGTGATATGCGAAATAACAGAAACGCTACAGATACCATGTATGTGATCATGATGTCAACAGTAATGGCTGAACAGTATGATATTACTTCGCAAGCTAAGGTGCAAGATGTCATTCGTAATCAGTGGGCTTATCCCGGCGCGAAAGTTGTGCCCATCACAGACGATAATATAAGATGGTATTATCATTCTGGCAGCTATGTGATACCAAGTCAGCAATATCTAACAAGATTTTTCTTCGTAGCAGGAGAAACTGCTTTTGACCGGTATAGTCCTGGCAGTGGGCTGGCACATACCATAGGAAATCATCTGGACGATATTTATTTCAGCACAGAACTTCCTCCTCCAGCAGAAGGCAAAGCAAATTTAACCATCGAGAAAAAAATCGTTGGACTTGATGAGCAGAATGCGAGAGCTCTGCTGAATCAGATTGCATTTGCAATAGATGGTGATGTGGTGCAAGGATCGCAATTCGCGAATTTTGAGGCACTTAATGAAACATGCTTCGTAGCCTCTTATCAGATGCAGATCGACTTGGGTATCGAGGAATACATTACGAAGGTGGTCGAGGAAGTCCTTGCCACGGCAGAGGTTAGCGGGTATGCATTAATAGGAACAAGCGTTGGAGTCAATGATAACGGTCAAGCAACAGGTAACTCTGCTTCAATAAGAATCCGAACGCAAGAAACAGGAAAGGTAACTTTTGTCAATGAGTATGCGCCAAGGACCGTTACAATGGAAATTCGGAAAGTGGATGAGAGCAATCAACCCTTAGCCGGAGCAACGTTCTCTTTACTTACATTCAACGATGGACAATGGACAGTTGTCTCAGACGCGATTCAAGTTGACAACGAAGGAAAAGGTCAAGTGCCGGATTTGAAATATGACACTTTATATCAATTGAAGGAAATCTGTGCGCCTGATGGCTATTTGCTATTAGAAGAATCAATTAGTTTTATGGTGAAGAAAACAGATGTTGAAATAACACTTCTCCCCTGTGATATGAATGGAGCGGTTATCAACAACTGGCCTCTGAAAGTTACTCCGTTGTCTGGAAATCTTGTTGGACTGCAAATTGCAAATCAACAAGGCGTAATTTTGCCTGAAACGGGAGGCATGGGAACAAGTTTGTTTATGATGGTCGGATCTTATCTGATAATATCCGCTTTCATATTAGGCTTCAGTGTGAGGCGCATTCGAGGAAGGAGGTCAGAATAATAGCTCCTCCCCATGGCGAAATATATAATGTGGTTGGCGCATGGCTGTAGTCGTACATTTTAAGTTAAAAATAGAAAGGAAAAAAGATTATGAAACACTTAACAAGGACATTTGCTTTATTATTGAGTGTAGTAATGATATTTGCAATGGCAACAACTGCTTTTGCAGCAGAGTCGGGCAGCATTACTGTAGACAACCCGCAAGCAGGACAAACTTATACTGCGTACAAGATCTTTGATGTAACCTACAATGAAGATAAGTCCGCATACTCTTACACGATCTCTGGTACGTCAGAGTGGTTTGACGTTATTGCAACAAAGACAGAGAATGGTGCAAATTCCAAAATTGATGGACTGAAATTTACAAAGGCAGTGGCTAGCGATACTTATGTTGTCACTACGGAAGCTGGCTTCAGTGCTGCAGAATTTGCGAACGCACTTAAAGCTGCTGTTGCCGAGAAGCAAGGTACGGAGTTAAGTACTGTCGGTGATAAGGCCGTTGCTAGTAACCTGAGTCTTGGTTACTATTTTGTTGCCAGCTCTTCTGGTGCCCTGTGCAATCTGACAACGACGAACCCCAATGCCACAATTCACGATAAGAATGATGTGCCTTTTGACAAAGTAGATGATAAAGTTAGTGCTGATGTTGGTGAAACAGTAAATTATACCATTACGGGTAAAGTACCCGATACTACCGGATTCACTACATACACCTATGAAATCGCCGATAAAATGAGCGACGGTCTGACATTTAACAAGGATATCGTCGTTAAGATCGGTAATGATACTTTGAGTGCCGGAAATGAATATACCGTTGAATATGACGTAGATGGTAATGCAAACAGTTTCAAAGTCAACATTGATGTTATGAAACAGACGGCAAATGTAGGCAAGAGCATTACGCTGACGTATTCTGCAGTAGTAAACGAAAATGCTGTTGCAAAGATTGAGAAAAATAGTGCTACTTTGACCTATAGCAATGATCCTACGAAGAATACAACAACTACAACTCAGCCAGATGAAGAAACAGTGTACACCTCCAAGATTGTCCTTGACAAATACAAAGCAGGTAGTGAAGAAACAAAACTTGCGGGAGCAACATTTGTGCTTTACAAGGAAGTCGACAAAGACGGAAGTGGCATTTCCAAGTTGTATTATAAGTACAATGATGCGAACCAAAAGGTAGAATGGGTTGCTAATGCAGAAGAAGCAACCACCAAAACTACGGATGAGAATGGATTTGCCAGCTTTGATGGTTTAGCGAATGGTACTTACTATCTTGAAGAGACCGTCGCACCGGCTGGCTATAATCTGTTGGACGCACCTGTAAAGATTGATGTGAATGGTGGCACTACTGAGGCACAACTTACTACAACAGCGAAGGTTGAAAATAATACGGGCATTGAATTGCCTTCTACCGGTGGCGTTGGCACAACAATTTTCTATGTGCTGGGTGGTACTTTGTTGTTAGTTGCAATCGTATTGTTGGTTACGAAAAGACGCATGAGAAGATACCGTTAAGTTTGATTTTTGCACGAAGTAAGAAGCTGCATATCTCAAGGGGAATTCCCCTTGAGATACAGCAGCGAGGAGAACTCTGTATGAAGAAGAATTTTAACAATTCTATTAACATTATCCTGATATTTACCCTACTTGCAGGGCTGTCCTTGTTGCTGTATCCATCTGTTAGCAACTACTGGAATTCATTTCATCAATCCAAAGCGATTGCAGAACATGTGGCACAAGTATCTGAGCTTGATGAGGCACAATATACTCAGCTTTGGGGAGCTGCGATTGAGTATAATGCATCACTGAAGGAACGAAATAGTGACTTTATTCAAAATGAAATTCAAAAGGAACAATACAGCAGTCTTTTGGATGTAACCGGCACAGGAGTTATGGGCTATATAGAGATTCCAACCATTCAATGTACGCTTCCCATTTATCACGGTACTGACGATTCGGTCCTCCAGGTTGCTGTAGGTCATTTGGAGTGGAGTAGCTTACCGGTTGGAGGTGAAAGCTCACATTGCGTTTTGTCAGGACATAGAGGATTACCAAGTGCTAAGCTATTTAGCAATTTAGATAAACTGAATACAGGAGATATTTTTGAACTTAGGGTTCTAAATGAAGTTCTAACTTATGAAATTGACCAAATTCTAATTGTAGAACCAGACGAGAGTGATAATCTCAGAATTATAGAAGGCCAAGATTATTGCACCCTAGTCACTTGTACCCCTTATGGTGTAAATTCTCACCGTTTGTTAGTACGAGGTCACCGTGTTGAAAATACAGAAGAGGCAAAAAATGTATATGTAACCGCAGATGCCGCACAAATCGAGCCGCTGATTGTGGCACCCATTGTGGCAATCCCCATTTTGTTGGTGCTTTTACTCTTATTGCTTTTGCCGAGACCCAAAAAGAAATCAGGAGGTGATGCCGATGAAGAAAGCTAAAAGTATCCTTGGAATCTTTCTTGCTCTGATGGCAGTGACACTGCTCGTGCCGGTGCAGGCATTGGCGGCAGGGAATATTGATCTGAACCATGATAAAACCATGACCATTTCCTATCGGGATAGCAATGTTTTGCTTTCCGGTGCAAAGTTTTCCATCTATCTTGTTGCCACGGTGGACGAAAATGGAGAATTGACCGTAACAGAGGATTTTGCACAGTTTAATGTCAATATCCGTGGAAAGGACGATGCTGCATGGAAAACCTTGGCATCGACACTGGAAGGATATGTTCTGCGGGATAATGTTACACCCGCTGACCGTGGGAAAACCGATAGCCTGGGGCAGGTTTCATTTCCTACGGGAGGTAATAAGCTGACGGCGGGTCTATATCTGGTACTTGGTTCCCGGCATAGCCAACAGGGAACTATTTATGATGCGCAGCCGTTCATGGTTTTGCTCCCATCATTGGATAAAGAAGAAAATGATTGGATTTACGATGTGATCGTCCGTCCGAAGTTCGATAAGCGTGATGAACCAGGCGGCTCGGATGATACCATTACTCGCAAGGTACTGAAAGTATGGAAGGACGATGGCCATGAAAAAGATCGTCCGAAAGAAGTAATTGTACAACTGTTGCGGGACGGAAAGGTTTATGAAACCGTAACGCTAAACAAGGCTAACAACTGGCGTCATACATGGAATAATTTGAATGATTCTTACAAGTGGACGATTGTGGAGAAAGAGCTGGATGACTACACTGTTGAAGTCATCCGGGAGGGCATTACCTTTGTTGTAACGAATACCTATACCGATGACATTCCTGATAATCCTTCCCCGTCAGACTCTACGACCCCTAATGATCCCACACTTCCGAATACTGACAAGCCAGCGCTTCCTCAGACTGGTCAGTTCTGGTGGCCGGTACCAGTGTTATTGGCTGCTGGATTGTTGTTGATAATTGCCGGCTTACTTCGATGCCGAGGTGCTGAAAATGAAAAATAAAGAAAAGTTTTTGATAGCGACGGGGCTGCTGCTTATTGCGGCGGCCCTTTTCCTAACAGCATATAACTTGTATGGTGAAGTCCGTGCAAGATGTTCTACTATGAAAATAATGGCCCGGCTGGAAACGGATGCTTTTGCTAATCCTTCAGCGGAAGCGTCTACACAATCGGATGCAGCAGAGAAAAGCCCAACTACCGTCACGGAGGAAACAGAAATTCCCGACTATCTTCTGGATCCAGACATGGAAATGCCTATAGAGACTATTAACGGTCTGGACTATATCGGCATTCTTCGTATTCCTGCTTTAGACCTGGAATTGCCTGTTATCACAGAATGGAGTTATTCAAACTTAAAGATATCGCCCTGCCGGTACAGTGGCTCAGCCTATCAGGATAATCTCGTGATTGCTGCTCACAACTATACTGCTCATTTCGGCAATCTGAAAAAACTCCATGAGGGCGATACTGCCACTTTCACAGATATGGACGGAAATGTATTTACGTATGACATGGTTGCGCGTGAAACGATCCAGCCTACAGACATAGTGGAGATGGTAGCTGGAGAATGGGATTTGACCCTATTTACCTGCACAATAGGTGGTAGCAACCGATTAACAGTACGCTTTGAACGGGTAGAAAATGAGGAATAGATTGGAGTGACCAACTGATGGCCGAAGGAAAAGCGAAAAAGCTGAAAATTGAACCAGGCTATCGTGTTGGAATGCTCACTGTGGAAGAGGCAACACCAAGGCGACGGAGTGGATATACCGTCTGGCGGTGCCGCTGTGACTGTGGCGGCGAGATTTCACTGGACACACGGTATTTGCAAAGAGGAACGGTTAGGGATTGCGGCTGTATCACAAAAGTAAGGCCGGGACAGCGGGATCTGACTGGACAACGCTTTGGTAGACTGGTTTGTCTGGAGCCAACTGACCTGCGTGGAAATGGCGGTGGTGTAATCTGGCGGTGCAGATGTGATTGCGGAAATGAGTGCATGGCTGTGGGCAGACAGCTAATCTTAGGTTACAAAAAAAGCTGTGGGTGCTGGGGCCATCCTCCTCTGAAAGAATTTGTTGGGCTGCGCTTTGGAAAGCTAATTGTTACCGAGTATGCTGGGAAACGAGCCGGAATGCACCGGTGGAAATCTATCTGTGACTGCGGTAATGAAACCATCGTCGGTCAAACACTGCTCCAGACCGGAAAGACCAAAAGCTGCGGCTGTATCCAGGCAACACAGATTATCGAGAATCTAAAGCTATGTGACGGCACATCCGTTACTCTTTTGGAAGCTGGGAAACGTAAGCGGGCAACCAATACCAGCGGGTATATTGGCGTGCATCAAAACAAACGAAACGGGAAATGGGTGGCTCAGATTACCTTCAAAAGAAAGAAATATAATCTGGGTGCCTATGACAAATTTGAAGATGCCGTAAAGGCTCGACAAAGAGGCGAAGAAATGCACGACGATTTTCTGGAATGGTATTATTCTGAACATCCAAAGGCCAAAAAACATGGGGAAACATGACGCGAATAAATATCAAGTCGGGGGCAGAAGCAAATTCTGCCCCCCGAATTATTATAACTACACTGATAGTTTGCATAAAAAATTACAATGACATTCTAATTGATAAGGTATTCTGCATCTGCAATTTGTTTACCGATTTTTTCCTATTTCGTACAATAAGAATGGGAAAATTTATGGCGGTGAAGGGTGGTGAATCAGGTGCAGTCGGATATTGATTATTATAAAATTGGGCAGAGAATACGAAAGTGTCGTGTGGATCGGCATATGACCCAGGCCGAGTTGGGGGCGCTGATTGGCTGTAGTAACAATCATATTAGCCATATCGAAACCGGACAGACAAGGGTATCAAATGCCGTCCTTATGCGTATTGCCCGGACGATGGAGTTGAGCTTGGATTATTTTCTCTTGGATACCCCATACGCACAGCCCCAAATTATCATCAATACAGAAATTGCCGAAAAGTTGGGACGATGTAAACCGGCCACCCTGGTCGCCATCAATAAAATTCTGGATTCCCTTTTGGAACAGCAGGACTCACTCATAGCAGAAACAATCGAACACCTTTGATCCGCATGGCAGCAATGCCTGGGTCAGTCAGGCATTGAGCTATCCGGTTTTTATACTGGATAGCTTTGTGCATTTTATACACAAATACAGGAGGTAAAGCGTATGGCAAACTTATTCAGCGGATTTATCAAAAGAAGAAAATTAGCCAGTAGCAGCAGCCTGACGACTGTTCCGCAGGAGTTCGCACAATACGACATGGAGTACATCCTGTACTGTATTGAACAAGAGCAGAAGGTCAGTTGGCTTGAGGCAGAACTTCATACCACCGATGACCCGGAAGAAATCGCAAAGCTGGCGCTGAAAACCGTTTGTGATTTTTATGGCGCAGATTGGGCAAGCATTATCGAGGTGGATCTGAATTTGTGTGTTTGGACGCATGGCTGGTGGCACAATGCCAACCCCCAAATTAATACAATCCAGTATTCCGACGATTATGAAAGCATCAAACCAATGCAGCGGTGGGTTGAAGCTATGAAAAGAAGCGAGCCGATTATTGTGCCAGATACCACGGACAGCTCCAAATTATCTTCCGAAGAACAGCGGATTTACAAGAAACTTCATACCCGTTCTGTTATGGCAGTTCCGTTTGGCCCGAACCCCGCCGGTTTCCTTGTGCTCCGTAATATTACGCGTTATATGAACCGAACAAGTGCCATGAACACCTTTGCATATGTGCTGCATCGTGCGATGGCACAGAGAGATTCCATCAATAAAGCAAAGATGGCACTTTCCCCTGACGAGATTAAGAGCAAAAATGATGTTCGAATCAATTTCTTTGGAGACATGGAAATCCGTACCATGAATGGTATCTGGAAGGAAAGCAGTTTCAATTCTCCAAAATGTAGCAAAACGGTAGCTTATATACTCCTGAACAGAAAAGCCTCCCATTCTGCGCTGGCGATTGCCGATGCTTTGTATCCAGAGGAAAGTACAGATATCGACAGCTTGAATAAAAAAATCCGTGGATATATTTACCGCTTCAGGAAATCGCTTGAACTTATCCTAGATGAGTGGCTGATTGATTACAGTCAGAACGGATACCGGGTAAATCCTTCCCTCAATGTTACGACGGACTTGCAGAAGTTCGAACATATATGGGCGCAGTTACAGGAAAATCCGCCGCTTTCGCTTAAGATCTATCTGTTGAAACAGGCATTCAAACTCTACCGTGGAGCCGTCTGTGCTTCGTACTCAGGTGATCATTGGCTTGTCGGCATCGCAACTGAGTATAAGACAAAATACATCAGCATGGTAAATGAGCTGCTTCGTATCCTGGCGGACTTCAAAGATTATGATGGCGTTCAACATTTCGCCCTCCAATCGCTGAAATTGGTCCCTGAAAACATCCGGGCACATTACTGGCTCATCCACGCCATGTACCATTCCGGTGCTGTTGAGCTTGCAAAAAAGACATTTTATAAGGCAGAGACCGATTTGACCGACGATGAATTCGAGACACTCAAGAAATACATCTCAGAAAACAGGAAAATCCGATACGGGGACATTTGGAACGAATAATTCGCTCATTTGACTCCCATTTGACTCTTGTGCGACTCTCGTGCGACACCAATGACTGAAAACGGGTCAAAACGACTCTCATGTGACTCCTATACGACTTTCAAACGACCCCCGTAAATTAGCCTTTAAGGGCAAAAGCTCTTAAAACTGATTTGCGGAGGTTTTTATTTTGAACAGAAACACATTCCTTGCGAGTGGTGCTTTTGCAAAACGCAGAAGCACCACTTATTTTTTTACCCTTATCCGTAAGGTACGCCGCTGTCGTGGTCCTCCGCTTTGAAATTTGACTTTACCACAAATCAAATTTCAAAAAACGGAGGAACCAATATGTCCAGCAGATTTAACAGAATAAGCATTTATGCCCTGAACAAGAAAGACCCGGATGCCATTGTGTATCCAACCGCCGAAGGAAAGACTGTTCGTGTTACCCGTGCGGACTTTCCAAATGAGGAGGAGTTCCTTGCTTTGAAGGCTTGGTCTGACGAGAACTTCCACGAGGAAGAGAATCTCGACCATAGAGAGTCCAATCACACGCTTTCAATGGATGATTTGTCCGAAGCGGCTCTTGCTGTTCCTGCGGTGGATGTTGTTATGGAACGCCAGCATCAGCGAGCAGAACAGCGCCGCATGACCTCGGATATGGTCATAAAGCTCAAGGACAAGCTGACAGATAAGCAGTTTCGCAGGCTTTGGCAGCTCAAAGTTGAGGGAAAGACACTTGAAGAAATTGCAGCACTTGAAAGAGTCGCTTTCCAAAGTGTTCACGAGAGCATCGAAAGTGCTCTGAAAAAAATATCTAAGAAATTTTAAGTTTTACGGAAAAACACCCTGAAAAAACGCCCCCAAAACGGCGATAGGTGAAGGGACAAATTTCTGAGTCCTTCAACGCAACGAACGGTGTTACTTAGAATCCGTTCTTGCAACGGCTCCTTGACAACTGAATAGTCACTCATCAGATACGTTCCTGTGTACCACGAGCTACGGCAGGGTGAGCGCCACGACCCTCTTTTGAGGCGAGCGATCAATCACCACAACCTGCGAGATTCGGATTGCTCCCGAACCGGCAACGACGGACACAGGGCTAACGATACTTCTGTAATTCGCAGCCCGGCCGCAAAGAAGGCGGGGAGGTTCAATTCCTATGGAACAGCTTCGCAAGCTGTCGTCTGGTGAGTCCCATTACCGGGGGATGAGATAAATGCGGTAATCAAGAAAAATCCCGAAGCGAGCTGCCTTGGCGGTTCGCTTCATTACATAGCGTACAAGGAGGACACTATGGAACTTAAAATTGATCCCGAATTTGAAAGCAAGATACCACCCCTGACATCCGAAGAATTTCGTCAGCTTGAAGAAAACATCCTTGCAGATGGACTTGTTATCAATCCGCTTATCACATGGAACGGTGTAATCGTGGATGGACACAATCGTTTCCGTATTATTGAGCGACATCCCGAAATCAAGTACACCACACACGAAAAGCAGTTCGATGACCGCTTTGCCGTGATTGCCTGGATTTGCAAAAATCAGCTCGGACGAAGAAATCTGACCCCGGAACAAAAAAGGTATTTGCTTGGAAAAATGCACGAGTCAAGAAAGAAATCTCAAGGCTCAAATAATCAATACATCCAAGCTAAAAGTGAAAAACATCAAAATGATGTTTTTCACTCAAATGACGTGGCAAAACAAATTGCCCATGAACAAAAAGTTGGATATGCAACTGTTCAGCGAGCTGCGGTATTTGCAAAAGGCGTGGACATTGCTGATGAAGTTGCCCCCGGTATTCGCCAAGAAATACTTGCAGGTGAGATCAAACCAACGGAAGCCGCTGTAGCAGCAGTTGTCCGAGCAGCACCCGAAGATCGCCCGGCATTAGTTGAGGAGCTTCGCAAACCACCATCCCGTAGAGATAAAGACCCGCCCAGGAAGAAAGCTCCTGATGAGGATGAACCCGACCTGGAGCTGATACAGAAAATTGCTGATGATATGCGCGAACCCCAAAGCAACGGAAAGCCTGGCACCATGATCTACGAAATGAACGATGCTTTGGAATCCATGATATTCCGTTGGAACTTCTGCCAGAGCAACTATGCGGCATTTTTTGAAATAGAAGAATGTCGTGAAGAAATCAGGAAACTTATCCGCAACGGATACGAATTTTTAACACAATACGAAGGAGGTTTATCCTACTATGAAGACACCCGTGCCCCTTTACAAAATGATGGTGCTTGACACCAGCCAGATCATCGCTCCCCGTGAGCACTACCAAAGAGAAATTAAAAACAAGCGTGTGCAGCGTATCGTGAAGGATTTCGATGAACGCATCGCCAACGAACCCAAGGTCAGCTACCGTGACGGAAAATATTATGTATTTGACGGTCAGCACACCATCGACGCCCGCAAGGTGATGAACGGCGGCGAAGATTTGCCTGTACTCTGCAAGGTGTACATGGGAATGGACGAAAAAGAAGAAGCAATGCTTTTCTCCAAGCAGACCGGCGAATCTGCCAGACTTACACCCGGTATTCGTGTCCGTGCCGAAGTTTTTGCCGAGGACGGCAACTCGATTGCTTTCCTCAATGCCAACGCAGACCTTGGAATTGAGTTGGACTACGACCAGGAACGGGGATATATGCGCATCGGATGCATTAAGACCGCTTTGGACGCCTATCAGAAGTTCGGGGAGGAACGCTACAAAGAGGCAATGAAAATCATCATTGCGGCTTGGGGCGGCGAACCGGATTCTTTCCGAACCGAAAATATCATCGGTATCACCCGTTTCGTTGATCGCTATCACGGCACCTACATCCCACACCGTTTGATTGAACGTCTCAGCAAAGTTGACCCTTTGACAATCCCCCGTGAGGGACGAGCCGTTGGCGTAAACCTCGCCGGGTATAAGAAATTTCTCTACCAGGTATGGCGCATTTACAACGGCAGCGGAAAGAAATATTCGCTCCCCAAGAAGTTCTGATATATCCTCCGTGGCGACTGCAATCCGATTGCGGTCGCTTTTACATATCCACTATGGAATGTAGAAAGGAACTTAGCCCATGAAAGATAACTGGAATTATCGCCGTGGCGACATATACCTCGTTGACCTCGGCACAAATACCGGCTCCGAACAGGGTGGCTGCCGTCCGGTGTTATTGCTTCAAAATGATGTAGGCAATCACTACGCACCGACCCTTATCGTAGCTCCTATTTCTTCCCGCTATTGGAAGAAATCAAAACAGCCGACCCATTCTCTCATTGAGGGAATTGAAAACCTCAGCAGCCCCTCGGTGGTTCTCGCAGAACAAATTATCACCATCGACAAGGTGCGTGTAAAGAAATACCTGGGCAAAGTCCCGGAGAAACAGATGCAGGGCATCAATCAAGCCGTGATGATCAGCCTCGGTCTGGAGCAGCCTCATGTTACGCGCATTTTGGATTGAATTTTCGCATAGTTATGAACGAGACCGAAAAGGAGGGCTGCAATGCGATCTTCATCTATCATAGATATGAAAAATATCGACCTTGATACCGTCAATCGTGATGAACTGGTGGACATCCGGGATGTGAAGGTCAACACGGCACTTCCCAAACGGGAACGTGCCCTTGATTTTATCCGCCAGATTGGAAATCCCTACTGCTACAAGCACGGCAAATATGTCGTAAAGGTTGGTTTCTCCGATACAGAGGTATCGTTGGAGGAACGCCTTGCCGGGTACATTCGCTCCAAGTGTTGACATCCTCGACAGCACGGGACAGAAAACGTAAAATAGAAGCAGGACTAAAGCGACGCTCCGGCTCGGTAGTTTTGCTCATTACTGAGAAAAGGAGTGTGCCATTATGCAGAATACGCAGAACAAGATTTGGAACGCCACCCTTTATCTCCGTCTGTCCCGTGACGATGGCGATAAGGAGGAATCCAACAGCATCACCGGGCAGCGTGAGCTGCTCCGTGATTACATATCGCAGAGACCTGAATTTCGGGAGTATGCGGTAAGAGTTGACGACGGTTTTTCAGGTTCGACCTTTGAAAGACCGAGCTTCCAAAAGATGATTGAGGACGTGAAAGCAGGACGAACGGACTGCATCATTGTCAAAGACCTCTCTCGTTTTGGGCGTAATTATCTGGATGCCGGTGAATATATCGAAAAGATATTCCCATTCCTGGGCGTTCGCTTCATTGCCGTCAACGACAATTACGATAGCCTCGGAGACAAGAAAGCCTCCGATGATTTGATTATTCCGTTCAAGAACCTCATCAACGAAGCCTATTGCCGAGACATTTCGGTAAAAATTCGTTCTCAGCTTGAAATCAAGCGTAAGAACGGACAGTTCCTCGGCTCCTTCGCCGCTTTCGGTTATCTGAAAGACGAGCAGAACAAAAACAAACTGGTGGTTGACCAGTACGCCGCCGACATTGTCCGTGACATTTTCAAATGGAAATTAGAGGGTGTCAGCCCCCAGGACATCGCTGACGCTCTGAACAAGTTGGGTGTCCTTTCTCCGATGGAGTATAAACGCTCCCTTGGAATGAAGTTCACCACTTCCTTTAAGACCAACGCCAAAGCGTTGTGGTCGGCAGGCACGGTCATCCGTGTTCTGAAGAACCCCATCTACACGGGCGTACTCGTGCAGGGCAAGGAGACCACACCGAGCTATAAGGTACACAAGCGTGTTACCAAGGATGAAAGCGAGTGGTCTGTCATAGAGGACAGCCACGAAGCGATTATCTCAAAAATTGACTTTGACAGCGTTCAAAAGGTGCTGAAATGCGATACTCGCCGCAGTCCCGGCGGCAAAGCGGTCGGTCTGTTCAGCGGAATGATTTTCTGCGGAGATTGCGGTGCCAGTATGGTACGCAAGACCGTTCCTGCAGGCGAAAAGAAATATGTCTATTATGTCTGCTCTGCCCACAAGCAGGATAAGAGCTGCTCGCCCCACCGCATAAGGGATAACGCCCTGGAGGAAATCGTACTCGACAGCTTGAAGCAGCATATCAGCGAAGTTGTGGATATGAGCGAACTGCTCGCCATTACCGATACAGCACCGCTGAGAACCGCACAGGCGCAAAAGGTACAGCGACAGCTCGATAAGAAGCACGAAGAATACGAAAAGCTCCAAAAGCTGCTGATGTCTCTGTATGAAAATCTTGCGGACGGAATCATCGACCGTGAGGAATATACACGGCTGAAAGCGAGCTTTACGGCTCGTGCCGATGAAGCTGAAAAGCAGATGGACGCTCTCAGAGAACAGCTTGAAGATATTTACAACCACGGAACGGAAAACGCATGGATGAATGAGTTCATCAAAAGGCAGGGGCTTACGAGCCTTGACCGTGCCGTTGTGGTCGCACTGATCGATAAAATACTGATTCATTCAAACGATGCGGTAGAAATCATCTATCGTTGGCAGGATGAATTTGCTTGGCAGCTTGACATTCTGCGCAGTAGCAAGTTGCAGGAGGTAATATAAATGGCAAGGACAAAACGAAAGACAAATCCTCTTGTGCAGGAAGTAGAGACCTCTGCTCCTGCGAGGAAAATATACAAGACAGCCGCTTACGTTCGCTTATCCGTGGAGGACAGCGGCAAGCCCGGTGCCGATACCATTGAAGGACAAAAGGCTCTGCTCACATCCTTTATCGAAAACAAGTCCGATATGGAGCTTGTAGCCCTGTTCTGTGACAACGGGCGAACCGGCACAGACTTTGTTGAGGTAAGATAACGTAACCTTTTTTGCAGAGGGTGTTATCTTACCTCTTTTTGATGTATGTTAGATAGCAT
>PPYF01525165.1_pt1 | contig 34168 bp, 31 predicted proteins | sample 1559871 | NCBI WGS metagenome assembly PPYF01 (sample SAMN08240021, study PRJNA423297) | Human gut metagenome, whole genome shotgun sequencing project.
AGCTGCCGGTGTAGACTTCAGAACGTGGATGATTTACTTCTTGGACCATGTCCATGATTATGATGAAGACTACAACAAGGATATAGCAGATTTGCTTCCTGATAACTTGAAAGCAGCAGGACTACTTTGAAATCCTTTAAATCCACGAAAACTATGAAATCATCGACATCCACCAGATAAGGGAAAATCTCCACATAAAATTAGGAAATCTCAGGATTTTATTATTGATAACAATACGGAGTTGATCGTTCGCTTACACTTGAACGGTGGCGCGAATGCAGCCGGCTATATCAATAAAGTTCGTGAACGTGCCGGAGCAAATCCGCTGACAGAAAGTATTACGATTCAAGATATCTTGGACGAAAGAGGTCGTGAACTTTGTGGCGAATATTGTCGCTTCTACGACTTGAAACGGACAGGAATGTTTAAGGACTCCGGGTATCTGGAAAAGACTCATCCAGATTTAGCCCGATTCTTCCATCCGAATTATGCGCTACGTCCTATCTCAACCACTTTCACCGCTACAATCACGAATGGCAGTGAGTATCAGAATCCGGGATATTAAATAAACATTTCAAAATGTACAGATGTCATGGAATCAATCCCGGCATCTGTACATTATCATAATTTCAGGTTTTAGTGTTTTTCTAAATAACACTTAAATCTTCACGCTAAGTTCTATCCCCCACCCTAAATATTGCTATATTGCAACAAATCATGACTGTACTAACTATTAATACACAAAACTGATTAAAGATTATATGAATATCATTTCACTAAGAAAGTCACCTCAATATTTGGAAAGGACTATTGCTTATTTTCAGAGCAAATGGGCGGACAATGACTCTAAGATGGTTTATGACGACTGTTTCAGACATTCCATCACAACGGAAAGCCCCATTCCTCAATGGTATCTTTTAATGAAAGATGATGAAATCATCGGGTGCGTAGGTCTAACCACTAATGATTTCAATTCCCGTATGGACTTATACCCCTGGCTGGTCGCTTTGTTCATAGAAGAAAAACATAGGGGAAATAATTATGCAAACCTTTTAATAGAACAGGTAAAGAGAGATACACTGGCGATGGGATATTCAAAATTATATCTAAGCACACATCATACTTCATATTATGAACGTTTTGGCTTTACGTATATAGGAGAATGTTATCATCCATGGGGCGAACATTCCCGAGTATATGAAATTGATTTGAAATAAACAATATATTAATCAAGAACTAAAAAGCAAGTATATGAAACTTTGGAAATACAGTGGACGTTTTTTAACAGTAACGGGAGTTATTCATACGATTTATGCACTATTCATCGGGAAAGATGCATTTTCGGAAATGTTCGGAAAGGGATTGGTAAACTCTGTCGGGGAAAATTACAACCTGGGATTTGCTTTTTGGTTCTTAATCTGCGGAATAATACTTATCCTTTGGGGAGAAACACTTCAATATTACATCAGCAAAGAACAGAAACCGGCACCTGCATTTTTAGGTTACGCTATTCTGTTGTTCACCATAATCGGCTGCATTATTGAACCAGTTTCCGGCTTTTGGCTCTTCTTGCCACAAGCAATAATCATTATTTGTTCAAAGCGGAATTGAACGTGAAACAATATATAGGTCGTCCGATAAGGATACAAAAAAACAAGAGGAATAATTTGTCATGCCAATAGAAATAAAATATTTTGAAGATAGGAAAGACTGGCGAAAGTGGCTGACCGACAACTTTGAGACTGCCCATGATATTTGGTTTGTATTTCCCAGTAAGGCTTCGGGCAAAAAAAGTATAACGTACAATGACGCTGTTGAAGAAGCCCTTTGTTTCGAGTGGATTGACAGTACAATAAAGGCACTTGACGAAGAACATAAAATTCAGCATTTCACGCCCAGAAACCCTAAAAGCACATACTCGCAAGCCAATAAAGAAAGACTTAAATGGCTACTGGAAAATAAAATGATACATCCTAAATTTGAAGATAAGATACGGGATGTCTTATCTGCTCCTTTTGTTTTCCCCGATGATATAGTCGACAGACTGAAAGAAGACAAAATAGTATGGAAGAATTATCAACATCTTTCCGATCCATATAAACGTATCCGAATTGCATACATTGAAGCAGCGAGGAAACGACCGGAAGAATTTGAAAAGCGATTGAATAACTTTATCAATAAGACGAAAGAAAATAAAATAATAACAGGGTTTGGCGGAATTGAAAAATACTATTAATCCAACTAAAATATTGGTTCCAGAAAAAATACCGGTCCCAGATAAAACTATATATGATGACACTCGCAACTTTAATAAAGACGGCAGCCCCAAGGCAGTCCCCAACAATCTCCCCAAATATTTATTATGCGTGTTTTACCCTCATACCCTCATAAATAGTCCGTATTCCCCTATTCATCGGCTTTTCAGCTATGAGAGCAAGTTCCATTTACCCCCTGAGGGTAAGTTTTACCCTCAGGCTACCTACAACAGCATCGCGAAGATGCTTATCCCCGTCACTCTATCCTCACCAAATGATAAAGCGTCCCCCGATAAGACTTCCGACAGGGAATATTCATCTTCTGAAGCGTACGGCCGAACTGCGCTACCTTATTGATAGCCAGCTTATCACGCGTCTTTGTCTGCAAATAACTCAAGATTTGCATAGACGTCAACCACTCGCCATCCTCTTCTTCCGCCACCGGACTGAGATAACAATGGAATAACTGCTCCAACGGACTTATCTGCTCAAATTCACGGTTTGTCTCTTTCAGAATCTGCTCATCGTCCTCGTTCAGCCAGTAACGTTCACCTTTATAGATAGCATCCATCGCCTGTGCATAAAGCTGTTTGTAGTTGATGGTGACGTTCGTGCTGATAGGAGCCGTCACTTCAATACAGATAAAACGGCGGCTGCCGCTGGGATCGGTCAGCAAATCTTTCTGATTGCTCGTACCGATAAAAGAAGCGTAACGGCGCATTTCGCGGATAGTGTTGCCGTAAGGCTTGCGCAGATTGGCGACCGGCTTCTGCAACAGATGTTTCAGAAATCCCTGCTGGCTGACATTTATCTGGTCGAACTCATCAATGTTTATCAGGAAAAAACGTCCCAGATAACGCTCCGCTTCCTGCTTGCTTTTGAAGTCGATGCTGTCCGTATAGCCGAAACGTAGTTCCGGCGGCAGGATAATACGGCAAAATGTTGACTTACGAAAACCTTGCGGGCCGACAAGCAAAGGCGAAGTATTATTTCCATGCTGCCGGTCTACCCCACGCCAATGCGCCACCATGCTAAGAAACCATCGGTAGAATAATTCCTGCCAATGCGGATTATCACAAGGAACCAGACCTGCCAATGCACGGATACGGTCTTTGCCGTCCCAACGCCCCACCTCATAAAGATATTCCTCGACGGGATTGTACAAAGGAACATATTCCGAATTCAGGAAACGGTCTACATCACGGTCCCATGCACTGATACCCTCTTTCAAGGCACAGATAGAAATACTGTTGCGCACACGCTTGTCCACAGGCTTGAAATAAAAATGGATGGAATCACGCTGACGGTATTCCAGGTCGTCCAATACCGTGTTATAACGAAGTTCGTAGCGGCGGTTCATAAATTCTTCCAACAGGAAAGCCGTCTCCTGCTCCCTGTTGATACTGCTTTTCTTGCCGAATCCCTTACATTCCTGATAGAGATTATGTAATTCGAGACGGACGACCTGCTCATCTTCCTCACGATAATAGTGGATAAGCGTTTGCCGTACCGCTTCCTCTTCGGGGATACCCGCTTTGAAACAATGTTCGCCAAGACGCACGAGCAAGGGTTGAAGGTCATCCCCACGTTTCCAGTTCTCCATTTCCTGAAGCGCACGGTTCAGTGCAGCTTCATAAATCTTCTTGAAAGTCCGCGAGGATTCATATCCCGGCTGCAAACGTGACAGAAGATTTTTCTCCCCCTGCTTGCGCTGCCTGAAAGTCTCTTCACCCGCCATGGAAAGCGGTTGTTCCAGGCAGAACGGCACCGCGTCCGGATTATAATAAGGAGTCTCATCCAATGTCATCCGGCACCTTTGCGTCAGCACCGGTTCTTTCAGGTCAATGTCAAAGGGAAATAGCGGCTGATAACATTTCACCGCCAGCCAATAGGCGTGGATATGGAACAATTCCGCGTCCGTTTCCTTTTCAGGAAGTCCGCCGGCATCCGGCAGGGCAAAACGCACCCATATCTTTACACTGCGACCACTGGAGCCACAGAAAGCGGCGAAAGTCTGCGGTAAAAGCGCCGCCTGCCGCTTCACAAACTCGATTTCGGACAGACCCGCCAAATGCTTCACTTCCAGTTGCACCAGTCCGTTATATTGTTTCATCTTCCGTTCACCGTCCTTAGTACGGGTATATTCCACGGCGGAATAAATATAGGGCAGCTTGTCTATGTGTTCATAGTGCCCGTACGAACCTTCCATCAAAGGTATCAGTTCGCGCAAAGCCGTGATATGTCCCGATTTTGTCTCCGTCTTCATTTTGTCGAACAATGTGCTTGCTTCACAAATGCTGAGAGTCTCTTTTCCACTCCCGCTATCCTGTCTGATTAAAGTAAATTTCATCCTGTTTTTGTCTGTTTTTTCTACAAATACAACATCTTGTTTATTTCCTGTAAAGATACGCTATTAATTTGCAGGAAACAAGCATTTCTTCTGATTAATACCCGCATTTTATTTGCATTACACCTATATTTCATGTATCTTTGCTTAGTAGTTATCAAGGGCTCACTAACGTGAACAAACAGGCTATCAGTTGTAAACAAAAACGTCCACAGATGTTAATAGCTTTGTTCACATTAGTAAGCCCTTGTAAAGCATTAAGGCTTAACAAAACAAACAGTAAGCATTAACGTACGACTATATAAGAGAATACATAACAAGAACAGTTACTTTAAAACAAAACATGAAGCTATGGCAATATTATTTGACTGGTATGAAGACCCGAAACCTTCGGACAAAGAACAAGGAGAGAAAACACTGCATCCACGTTTAAAATATAACGGTTCGACAGGGACTGACCTGTTACGCCAACGTATTCAGGATCGTTGTTCACTGACGGCAACGGATGTCACCGCCGTACTCGACGCCCTTTCCCACATCATGGGACAAGAATTGGCGGACGGGAAGCAGGTGCATTTGGACGGTATCGGCTACTTCCGCCCCTGCCTGACCAGTACGGAACCGGTAACGATAGGCACGAAACGAAAGGCGACCAAAGTTAAACTGAAATCTATCCAGTTTCGTGCCGACCAGACATTGAAGAATGAGTTCGGCATACTGAAAGTCAAAAGCCTGAAAGGCGGACTGGACTTCTCACAACCCACGAACGAAGAAATAGACCGAAAACTGACGAAGTACTTCCAAACACATCAGTTTATGCGGAGATATGACTTCCAAAATCTCTGCGGAATGGCAAGAAGCACGGCTATGCGGCATATCCGACGGCTACGTGACGAAGGAAAGCTGAAAAATGAGGGTGGAGTGATGCAACCGATTTATGTACCGGGAAGTGGTTATTATGGTAATAATGAACTGGTTACGAAATAAACTAGAAATTAGCACCCTGAGGGTAAAAGTTACCCTCAGGGTGTTTTTCAGTTCTGCCCTCATAGCTGAAACTACCATGAACAAAGAAGTTCAGGCAAACTATGAGGGTATGAGGGTAAAATCAACAAAAATATTTTTTGGAATCGCAAGTCAAAAACTGCAATGAACCCGTGCACCAAGCACCGTGAAGTTTCCATTCCCGTTCCCGACATACTGGAAAATGGGCTGGATGAACAAAGATTCATTGATGGCCTTGCTCCACGTCAATTCCAGCGACCACTCTTTCCCCTGATGAAATCGGGCATGCTGTCCCGATACCCCAACCCGGTTACTCCGGCCGGCATACACACAGCCTATCTCCGCATACCGGTAACAATCGTTCGACCCGTATGTGTTCTCCGAATACTGAGCCATCAGGATAACTTTCTTCTCATCAGTTTTCCATACAGGCTGTTCCCCATAAACCCACCAGGCACAACTAGTCTTCTTCAAGGTTTCCTCCACAGGAGCCATTTCCTCCTCTTTATCAATTTTATCAATAGCCCACTGCCTGTTGTGTACAGCCATCCCCGCAAAATAATGCCCGTTTCCACATTCATACTCCAACTGTGCCATATCGAAAACGCCATCCCGTTTCGGTCGGACGAGGAACGGATTGTCATTCCGGTTCCATCCGTTATACCCCACACCGTTGTACAGACTATTCTTAAAAGTCCATCTGCCCAGATTCACGTCAAAATATATAGTCATTCCGGACAAAGGATAATTGGAAATCGGATAACTTGCCGAAATCGTGGGAAAAATGCCACAGGAACTACCTGTAAAGAGAGAGGTGGCATCGGAAGTGAAAAAATCCTCATTCACATTGCGTACCCCGACAAACAAACGCGCTTTTTCCCATGTGTGCATATACCCCAGTATGGCGATAGCTGCAAAATTATTGTCTTCTTCAATATTGGAGAAAGTCTGCCAATCATCAATGATACTTTCGTTCGTCTTTGCTACATGGATGGTAGCAGTCTCCAACGCTCCGCCTTTCCATAGAGACAAGTCCATATCCAACCGGAGCAGGTTTACCCAGTTAGTCTTCTTCTTCGTATCCCACTGCCACTCGGCGGTATATTCACCACTGAAAATCTGGGTATAAGCCATACCGGGTATCGTACAGCCCATAAAGAAAAGTATTGTCTTTAATTTCATAACCGCAGTTTTTGTCTACGGAACATTCGCCCGCTGAAAGCGAGTATCCCGCAGAAATGTTTTACATACTGTTTTATAACCAACGTTTGAATGCACGGATATAGAGCACCTTCAGTCCCTGCGTCAGCATACAGTAGGCGAGCAGGATACCGACCAGCCAAGGGAAATAAGTCCATGGAAGCGGGGTCAGACCGATAGATGCGCCAAACGAGGAGAATGGTACATAGATGCCGATAGCCATAATCGAGAATGTCATTATCAGTACCGGCCAGGATGCCGTGCTCTGGAAGAACGGAACCTTGCGTGTACGAATCATGTGTACAATCAACGTCTGCGACAGCAGTCCAACGACAAACCATCCTGATTGGAACAAAGATGCCATTTCAGGAGTCCGGCAACTGAAAAACCACCACATCACAATATAAGTCACAATATCGAAGATGGAACTGATGGGGCCGATCCAAATCATGAAACGGCTCAAGTCGGAAGAATCCCAGATACGGGGTTTACGCAGATATTCCGGATCCATGCGGTCGAACGGAATGGTGGTTTGGGATATATCGTAGAGCAAGTTCTGAACCAGCAGATGGATAGGCATCATCGGCAGGAAAGGCAGGAATGCACTGGCCACCAATACGCTGAACATATTACCAAAGTTAGAACTGGCGGTCATCTTCACATACTTGACAATATTCCCGAACGTCTTGCGCCCTTCAAGCACACCGTTCTCCAGCACCATCAGGTCTTTTTCGAGCAGGATGATATCGGCGCTTTCCTTGGCTATATCCACAGCCGAATCTACGGAGATACCTATATCCGATTCACGCAACGCAGCCGCATCATTAATGCCGTCTCCCAAGAAACCGACCGTATTCTCCTGTTTCTGCAAGAGTTGGATAATCTCCACTTTCTGCATCGGTGTCAGTTTGGAAAATATGTTACCCGCCGTAACCGCTTTCATCTTGTCTTCCTCGTTCATTTTTTCCAGTTCGGAACCCGTAACGGCAGTTGAGGTATCAATCCCTACCTGCCGGGAAATAGTCTTCACCACAGCATCGTTGTCACCGGAGAGCACCTTGACTTCCACGCCGTGTTCGTGCAACTGGCGGATAGCCTGTGCCGCAGATTCCTTGGGCGGATCGAGAAATGCCAGATAGCCTATCAGTACCATCTCCTGCTCATCCTCTACGGCAAAATTGTTCTCCTTGCTCAGAAAACTCTTATGGGCAAGGGCAAGGACACGCATCCCCTGGTTGTTCATCTCCTCGACAAACTTTTGCGCTTTCCCCTGCATTTCCTCAGTGAGCAGACGTACCTCGCCGCCAAATTCAGCATAAGTACAGATGCCCAGCATTTCCTCCACGGCTCCTTTGGTGATAATCTGCCGTTTGCCATTGTTATCCTCCACTACCACCGACATCCGACGGCGGGTAAAGTCGAACGGAATCTCATCCACCTTCCTGTAAGAACTACTCAAAGACTCAAGATTCAGCTCCTTGACGTGTGAAAGGATGGCACGATCCATCAGGTTTTTCAGTCCGGTCTGGAAATAGCTGTTAAAGTAGGCGTGCCTCAGGATACGGTTCTCCCTGTCCTCAGTACCGTCAGCATTGACATGACGTTCCAACACGATATGGTCTTGTGTCAACGTACCGGTCTTGTCGGTACAAAGTATGTTCATGGCACCGAAATTCTGGATGGTATTCAGATCCTTCACAATTGTTTTCTTCCGCGACATGGCCATGGCGCCCTTTGAAAGATTCGCCGTCACAATCATAGGGAGCATCTCAGGAGTCAGCCCCACTGCCACTGAAATAGCAAAGATAAACGCTTCCATCCAATCTCCCTTCGTAATGCCATTTATAAGGAACACTATCGGAACCATAACCAACATGAAACGTATAAGCAGCAAACTTACTTTAGTGATGCCCTTGTCGAAAGCCGTAGCCGCGCGATGTCCGGCTATACTTTTGGCAATGGTTCCCAGATAAGTGTTGTTTCCTGTCTCGAAAACAATTCCTTTCGCCGATCCGCTCACCACGTTAGACCCCATGTAGCAGATGTTGTCCAGTTCCACCACACTTCCCTTATGGTGCTTCTTCCCCATCACCTCAGGAGTTTTTTCTATCGCATCAGACTCACCCGTCAGGGTAGACTGGCTGACAAACAAGTCTTTCGACTCGATGATACGAATATCGGCAGGAATCATATCACCGGCTGCGAGCATCACGATGTCTCCCGGAACCAGTTCTTCTATACTTATTTCCCCCTCGGGAACTCCCGTACGTTTTACGTAGCAAGTATTTGTCACCATTTTCTGCAAAGCCTCGCTCGAACGGTTGGCTTTCCATTCCTGGGTGAAACGCAGGATGGCACTCAATATAATCATTGTCGTGACGATGATTATAGAAGTCCAGTCCTGGTCGCCGGGAACAGCCATCAGCACGTCCATCACAAAGGATATGGCGACCAGTGCCGTTAATACGCCTACGAAGGGGTTGATGAATGCTTTGGCAAACATGATAAGCGGCCTTTTTCTTTTCTCATGCACAACCTCATTCTTCCCAAAAAGAGATTGTCTTTTCTCTACTTCATCTTCAGTTAGTCCGAGTTGGGTTGTCCGGAAATAATTGAAAACTGATTCAAGTGGTTGTCCTGCGGCCAAAAATACCCTCTCGGCATTAAAGGCAAATTGCTCCTTACGCTTTTTTTTCTTCCACATGTTGCTTTTGTTTAATGAATTAATTACTTTGTTTTGCCATTCACGCCGCAAAAGTAGGAAGCATTCTTGTAAGGGACTGTTAGAAAACTATTAGAGTGGTATTAGAAAACTATTAGAGAAATGCGAGCACTATCAGACGTGGGGTAGTTCCACTACAAATGTAGTACCTTCTCCCCGTTCCGAGTGTACGGCAATGTCTCCGCCGTGCAAGCGGATAATCTTTTGAGACAGTGCCATGCCGATGCCGTGCCCCTCTACCACTTTGTCATCTTCTCCTCTATAAAACAAAGTGAAAAGATGCTGTTTGTCGATTTCCGACATGCCGATGCCGCTATCCGACAGGCGGACAACAGTCCATTTATCCCAAAAAGAGATTTGCACAGTCGAGGAGTTATTAGCAGAATATTTACAGTTGTTCTCTATCAGATTGGAAAAGGCGATATTCAGCAGATACGGATTTCCCGTCACGGTAATCAAACGGTCGTCGTCCGCTTCTTCCTGTCCGAAAAGCAGTTCTATACTATATTCCGGATGCGCCCTCAGTATCAGCTCTCTTACATCGAGCAACAGTTCATCCAGCCGTACATCCCGCATACTGATTTCCTCCTTCCGGTAATCGGCTTTGGCAAGATTCAGCAGTCCGTCGATTAGCCTGGTCATCCGCCTGGCGTCCTGCAACATATTTTGCATGGCACAACGGTACTGCTCTGCCGTCCGCTCTTTTTGCAGAGACAAATCCAGTTCGGCGATAAGGGCCGCCAACGGTGTACGCAATTCGTGTGAGACGTTACTGACAAACATCCTTTGCGAATTGAATGAAATTTCCAACCGGTTGAGCAACGCATTGAAAGCTGTACTAAGTTCGCCTAACTCGTCTCCTTCGTTCTTTACCGGAAGACGCCGGTCTATCCGCGAGACGGTAATCGTTTCCGCCTCGTTCACGATATTGCGTATCGGCTGTAACGAAACTCTGGCCAGGAAATAACCGGCAGCGAACAGCAAAGGCAATCCGACAATAAACAAAACAAACAACGTTTTCTGTAATCCGACCAGGTTGGCATAACCATAACCGTCATAGGCAGCAGCCGTGACTATATACTCCTTTCCATCGAACGGATAGACGATGCCAATCCCCTGATACTTGCCGATATGAAACTCTATCTCCTTTTTCTGCAGGATGTCGTCTATCATTTCCTGCGTCTCCTTGATAATATCGTTCTGTATGGCATCGTGGTAAATCATCCGGAAGTCGGTCGTATAAACGGCGACCTCCACTTCGTTAATGAATTTCTTATTATTCAGGTAGATGGACTGCATAGTCCGAGCATCCACCTGGTCGGCAAGAAACAGGTGGGCTTTAGTGATTCCTTCGCTTCTCAAATCCCTGAAAAAGGTTTTATCGCGTGTCTGTTCGCTGACCAGATAAATCAGAAGCATGCACAGCAAGAATGCAGCAGCCGTTATACCGGTATTCTTTAATGTAAGCGCCGTTCTTATTTTCATAACTTGTCTGTCAGGATAAATCCTACTCCCGGTTTGGTATGGATAAGTTTCACGTCAAAATCCCGGTCTATCTTCTTACGCAAATAGTTGATATATACATCTATGAAATTGGTTCCCGTATCAAAATGGGTATTCCACACTTTCTCCGCTATCTCCACGCGACTGATTACCTTTTCCGCGTTCTCTACCATATACACGAGCAGGTTGTATTCCTTGGGGGAAAGCCGGATATGAACGTTGTTTCGCGTAACTTCCTGCCGCTCCAGATTGATAAACAAATCTGCGTAAGCAATCTGCTTTACAAGGACTTCGGCTGATACCGCCTGCCTTTTCAACAACACCCTGACTCTTGCCGTCAACTCCCTAAAATCAAAGGGTTTCACCATGTAATCATCCGCTCCGACATCGAAGCCTTCCAGCTTGTCGTCAGCCGCCCCCAAGGCAGTCAGCATCAATATCGGAACACGGTCGTCAACCTTGCGGATTTCCTTGCACAGTTCGAAACCATCCATCTTGGGCAGAATGATGTCCGAAATGACCAGTTGGAAAGTGTTTGACTGAAAAAGACGCAACCCCATTGCACCGTCATAAGCTACCAAAACCTGATAACCGTTCTCTTCCAAACCGATTTTCAGCAAATCAGCGACTCTCTTTTCATCTTCCACTATTAATATTCTCTGCATATTCCTTTAGTCTTTGTATCTGAAAAAACGGATTGATTATATTGATTATTCTGAATGCGAACTCTTGCATATATAAGGCAAAAGTACAAAATAATCTGTTTTTCAGCATCATACAAATTATATTTTATGCGTGTTTAACTCTCATATCCTCGACCGCCTGCCTCCCGACATTCTATCCTGACCAATACTCAAATACAAGATAGCAATATTGGATAATCTTCGGAGATAATTCTTTCCTATCTTTGTAAAACATATTATTACGATTGAAAATATAAGAACTAAGTATTATGAAAGAACTTCCGGAAAATCAGACAGTGAGCAGACAGATAAATGAGAATCTGAAAGGCAGGATTATCACAGAGGTATTTAACGCTACGAAGTATCATAAAAATGCATTCTTTTATGGTGACTCTTCAGCATATGGAGAACTACTTGTTGGACGAAAGATTGAATATTCAGTGAGTTTTGGCATGTATGTAGATATTGTTTTGGATAAGGATACTAAGATTAGTTTCGGGGATGGTACAAATTTGAGATATGGAACAATGTCAGGTAAGATGCCGGATAATTATCAATTATTACTCACACTGGACGATAATACTTATTTGATATTTACAGTAGGAATGTTTGGGGTAATAGCTGCTTATAACGGTATATATAATGAGATATATTATAAGAAAAATATGGAAAATCCGTCACCGTTAAGCGAAAAGTTCGATGAGGAATATTTCGAAACAGTGGTTGCCGGGTTGAAACCTAAGTTATCCGTTAAAGCTGTATTGGCTACGGAACAACGTATTCCCGGTTTGGGAAATGGAGTATTGCAGGATATATTATTTAATGCAAAAATTAATCCCAAAAGAAAAATCGGTTCATTGGCAGATTTTGAAAAATCGAGTTTGCTACAAGCTATAAAAACAACTCTAAAGAATATGATTCTGCAAGATGGAAGGGATACGGAAGTGGATTTATTAGGTAATCACGGTAATTATAAGACCATTTTATCCAAAAACACATTGAACAATCCCTGCCCTCAATGTGGAAATACTATCATAAAGGACACATCAAGCGGGGGCGGAGCTGTTTATTACTGTCCTATTTGTCAGAAAATATAGGATGCTTACGAGGTATTTATAAAAAACAAAATATTCCAAGCTGATAATCAATAATCCCCCATACGAAACATCACAGTTTTGTATGGGGGTAAACCCGTCTATAATATTTTGTTTAGATATGCATTCAGATGTTTTCACGGCAACAACTGGAAATTCCCGTTTATTTCGCTGTCCATTTACTAACTATTCTACGCAGCTCGGGCGGCGAGACAGGTTTAGTCAGGAAATCATTACAGCCTGCATTGAAAGCCAGTGATTTATCATTAGCGTAAGCAAAGGCCGTCAGTGCGACAATAGGAACTTGAGTCCCGGTTTTTCTTAACAGGGTGGTCGTTTCTATTCCGCCCATACCCGGCATTTTCATATCCATAAGTATGAGGTCGGGAGTTTGGGCGTTGAAAAGTTCTATGGCTTCGCTGCCATCATGTGCTCTCAATAAGCGATAATCCTTTTTCAGTAACGCTTCAATCAGCAGGTAGTTACTGTCTATATCCTCGGCTACCAGAATCAGAGGTTTATAGTTTCTTGGGGTAGTCTTTGGAATGGTAAGCCGTTCGTTTTCCGCTACTATTTCCAAGACTGATTGGGTATCGGACAAATAGGGGTGTGTGAACCAAAAACAGGAGCCTTGTCCTTCACGGGATTCGACCCCGATTCTTCCGCCCATCCGTTCGACCAAACTTTGGCATATTGAAAGCCCAAGACCGGCGCCTTGTGCGAATGAGTCGAGTTTCACAAAACGATTAAAGATTTCATCTCGCTGTTCGGCAGGAATACCTTTGCCCGTATCCGTTACACAGAAACGTAGCTGACCGTTATCCTCTAACGTATAGGAAAGAGTAATCGAGCCTTTGGTGGTAAATTTCAAGGCATTGGTCATGAAATTAGAAAGTACCTGCACGATTCTATTTTTATCGGCATCCATCACTATCTGGGGTGAACTTTCATCAAAACGGAGTTCTACTGCTTCATCATGTTTCTTATGCAAGAAAGTAGCTATCACTTCTTTGCAAAGTTGATGTAAATCCACACTTGATATAGTGAGTTCTATTGTTCCGGCTTCTATTTTGGAAATATCCAGAATATCGGAAATAAGGTTGAGCAACAGTTCATTGTTCTCTTGTACCAGTGACATATATGATTGACGCAGTTCCGCCTCATCAGTTTCGGCAAGCAGACTGGAAAAGCCTACAATGGCATTCAGGGGAGTACGTATTTCATGACTCATGTTAGCGAGGAATGCCGATTTGAGCCTGTCTGCTTCTTCGGCTTTTTCTTTAGACTGAATCAATTCCAGCTCTACGTGTTTGCGGGTAGTGATGTCGGTGGCAAGTTCCATGATTGCCCATCGACCGTCGAGCCATTTAATCGCCATACTTTGGATGGTGTACCAACGTTCGGTAACAGGATTATAGTCTTCCCAAAAATGAACGCCTGTGAGCTTGCGGTCGGCATCGAGTAATTGTGGTTTCGGACAATGCACGCATGCACCTTCCAATCCGGCATTCAACATCTTCCAACATTTCGCTCTTTCCGGCACTTGCCCGGCTTCTTCCCTAAAAGGTTTATTTGCAAAAAGCACTTCCATTGTATCATAATCACAGACAAAAACATTGGCATTGATATTATCCAATACCTTTTGCATGGTACGTTGCGACTGTTGCAGGGATACTTCGACCTGCCAACGCTTCGTAGCGGTAGATACAATTTGTGAAATTTGGCTCATGAGTTCCACATCTTTCTCATCCCATTGCTTGTTCCAGCAAAAGTTGAACGAAAGGAAGCCGAAATGTATCCCCAACTGTGACAGGGGAAAAACAGCAATGGCCTTTACACCTTGCACTTCGAGCATTTGGGAAATAAAAGGGTCGAGCGAATAAATATCGGATGTACAAATGATGTTGTTATCTTCGAACATATCAAACCAAGGTTTTCCCGCTTCGATAGTCATACTCCGCAAGTAATCTATGGCAGGTTCGATTCCTTCGTTACACCATTCATAAGTGCATCCGTAGGTTACACCGTCAAGATGATTCTCCCATGTCGCCAAACGGTCAACACCTGTATAACGGCCGATTTCGGCAAGTGCCATATTCATGGCTGTGGGTATATCGGGTTCCAATTGGAGTATTTGCAGTACCTTGATGAACAATGCCTGTCGCCGGTTGGTCGCTTCGAGATTTTCCTGAATAGCAATCAGGTCTTTAGATTTTTCTTCGACCATCTGTTCGAGCCGGGTACGGTACTGCTCCAGTTCCGTGCCGACTCCATTTTGTTCGGAATCAGTAGATTTCATATTAGATTAATAAGTGGTGCAATTGAATAAAATAGTTACTGGAACTTTGCCAAAACATTCTCTCTATTTTGCAAATATATGGATTTATTTTAAAATCCAAAGTATTTCTCCTTAAAACGACATTTTCTATAAAAACCTAATATTCGGAAACTTATAGAATTGTTTATACAAATTTATCTCATAAAAACAACTATATTTGCAGACATATGAAAATCGGTATCGTACAACTAAAACCTCTTAAAGGGGATATTGAGGGAAATCTGAATAAACATTTGAAATTAATAGGTGCTGCATTAGAAAAGCAGCCGGATTTACTTATGTTTCCGGAATTGTCATTGACAGGTTATGAACCCGAACTGGCTCAAGAGTTAGCTACTAATTCAGATGACAGTCGCTTAACTCCTTTACAGGAAGTAAGTGATAAATATCATATCATTTTATGTGTCGGTATTCCTACCAAAAAGGATAACGAGTTATTTATCAGTATGATTATCTTCCGTCCTAATAAAGAAAGGGTTACTTATTCGAAGCAATACTTATATCCTACTGAAAAAGTGATATTTACAGCCGGACACACCCCTTATATTATTTCTTATGACGAAGCAAACAGGATTGCTCCGGCTATATGCTACGAATTATCCAATAATGAACACATAGAGTATGCACGCAAAATGAATGCGACAGTCTATATGGCAAGCGTACTAAACTCTGTCAATGGCGTAGACGCTGATATAGAAAAACTCTCAAAGATAGCTTCTACCAACCAAATGGCTACTTTCATGTCAAACTATATCGGAGAATCAGGCGGATATGAATGTGCTGGAAAATCATCTATCTGGAATTCTAAAGGAGAATTACTAGCACAGTTAGATGATAAAACGGAAGGCATACTGATTTACGATACCCAAACAGAAACCATTGACAGCATAACTAAACTTTCCGTATAACCCGGCAAGGATTTCCTACTGCCAGACTATTCGACGGAATATCTTTAGTTACTACACTTCCGGCTCCAATAGTCACATTATCACCAATAGTAACTCCCGGTAAAACAACGGAACTACCGCCAATCCATACGTTATTTCCAATCGTAACCGGAGCAGTGAGTGACTTCCAAAATTGGCTGTTTGGAGACAGTCGTTCTGTCGGATTCACCGGATGGGTGACTGCGTAAATGTGTACGCCGGGACCTATACCGCAATTGTCTCCAATCGTTATGCGGTTGCAATCCAGAAAGACGCAGTTCATATTTATCTCAACATGACTGCCTATATGTATATTCTCTCCGTAATCAACAAAGAAAGGCGCTGAAATCCAAACCTCATCTCCATGCGAACCTAATAATTCATCCAAAATAGCAGATAACTCTTCACTGTTCCGACTATCCGTATTATTATATCGGAGTTGAAGCTCTTTGGCATAATGCCAACGTTGGAGTAACTCCGGATCACCGCAATCATATATTTCTCCGGCAAGCATTTTTTCTTTTTCTGTCATAGATTTCATCTTTTATATTTAGAATATTTCTTCATATCGGAGCAAACATACACAAAAATCTTCAGATTTTATGTATGTTTGTCTTTTGAAAAAAGGAGAAAGGGAGAAACCATGAATATCGAAGAATATAGAGAATATTGCTTATCAGTCAAGGGGGCAACAGAATGTATGCCATTTGGTGACCATACTTTAGTTTTTAAAGTTATGGACAAAATGTTCACTTTTGCAACTCTGCGACCTAAGGATGGAAGATTCTGGGCTGATATGAAATGTAATCCTGATAAGTCGGCAGAATTAATAGAGCAATATGAGGATATCTTTTATGGACCATTTTCAGATAAGAAGCATTGGATAACGGTCTATTTGGAAGGAGATGTTTCCGATAAACTTATAAAAGAGTTGATTAGTCATTCGGTAGAGGAAGTCATAAAAAAATTGCCGAAGAAAAAGCAGGAAGAATACAGAGTTATGTTTTTGAACGGAAATTCCTGAAAATAGTAAAAACAAGTCAATTGAAGAATGATGATAAACATACGGGAAGCGCAAATTGCGGACTTCGAACAAATCAATGCCTTATTCAAAGAACTGGCAGAATTTGAAAACCTGCCTGAGAAAATGACAAATACAGTGGACAGGATGATAGCGGAAAAAGATTTTTTCAACTGTTTTGTTGCTGAAACAGCCGATAAAAGAATTATTGGCTATGTCACTTATTTTTTCTGTTACTATACCTGGACAGGTAAAGCATTGTATATGGATGACTTATATGTAAAGACTGATTTCAGGGGACAAGGTACAGGTTCAATGCTAATCCATAAGATTATTGCCTATGCGAAAGAAACCGGATGCCACAAACTCCGTTGGCAAGTATCAGAATGGAATAAGCCTGCTATTGAGTTTTATCAAAAACTGGGCGCTGAAATTAATCATGTAGAACAAAATTGCGATTTAGTGTTCTAAGAGAGAGAGAGATTCCTGTTTTTTTCCTTATATTTGCCGAATTGAAAACTGAACTTAAATATGAAAGTCATTTACCAATTCACAATCTCTGTTTCTCATTTGGAGCTCTCTTAGCTGGGCTTCCTGCACTTTATTTCTTTCCTCCGTTACAGGAAAACAGAGAATTACAAAGACTATTTCTCTCAATTAATTGTTTATTATCATAGTTATACGGCATATCCTCTGCAAGTTTCATATGCAGACAGATAATACCTTCTATCATCATCCATAATCAATAAAGTATTATGAATAATTGGAAAAAGAAATTCATCATCATATGGTCGGGGCAATTGTTCTCCATCCTTAGCAGTTCTATTGCCCAGTTCGCCATTGTTCTGTGGATTAGTCTTGAGACTGGTTCGGCAGAAGTTCTCTCGTTTGCCACTATTGCCGCCTTGTTGCCCCAAGTTATATTAGGTCCATTTGCCGGAGTATTCGTTGACCGTTGGAGCCGGAAATGGACAATGATATTAGCGGATAGTTTCGTAGCACTTTGTTCGGCTGTCATAGCGTTGCTGTTCTACTTGGATGTTATCGAAATTTGGCAGATTTATCTATTGCTTATGCTCCGTTCCATCGGAAGCGCTTTTCATGCGCCTGCCATGAAATCATCCATACCATTGCTTGCTCCAGAAAAAGAACTGACCCGTATTGCGAGTATCAATCAGACTATACAGGCATTATGCAATATCTGCGGTCCCGTACTGGGTGCCGCACTGATTGTCAGTACGAATATGAGTGTAGTAATGTTGCTCGATGTCGTTGGGGCAGCTATAGCCTGCACCTCACTATTGTTTGTCTTTATCCCTAATCCGGAGAAAACAGAAACGGAAACAACCAATAATGTGCTTCGTGACATGAAAGACGGATTTATAGCGATTCGCAGCAACCAAGGTTTGAAATGGGTGATGGTAACTGAGATTCTCATCACTTTCTTCATCATGCCCGTTGTTGCCCTAATCCCTCTGATGACATTGAAGAATTTTTCGGGAACTGCCTACCAGGTCAGCTTGATAGAACTTCTTTTCGGCTCGGGGGCATTAGTGGGTGGTATTCTACTGGGGGTATGGAATCCGCGTGTCCGAAAAGTCGTGATGATAAATCTGTCTTACGTTATTGTAGGTGTTTCTATTTTTATTACCGGAATGCTTCCCCCTTCGGCATTTATTATTTACGCTATCATGGCGGTAGTACAAGGCATATCCATGCCGTTCTATTCCGGTCCGTTCACTGCTTTACTGCAAACACAAATCGAAGTATCTTTCTTGGGACGTGTATTTTCATTGTTCGACAGTATCAGTTTGCTGCCTTCTTTATTAGGACTGTTGGCTACCGGATTTATAGCAGATGCCATCGGCATCGCTAATGTATTTGTCATATGTGGCATTGCAATTGTAATGACGGGTATTCTCGCATTTTTCATTCCGTCAATAATGAATCTGGAAAGGAAATAAGGCTATCTATTAATATAATTATGTAAAAAAATCCCGATATAGGTTGTATTCATATACACCTGTATCGGGATTCCAATCTCTTGTGTCCGACTATTGATTATTTCTTTTCTGCTTTCTGTGTATAAATCAGATTGCCTCTTTGACTGATTGTCCACAAGCCGTCAACCAAACGTACATTCTTTGTGTCATCATCTTCCACATTCCATGCATAACCGCCTGAAGGTAAACCACGTCTCTCCAGGATTTCGTTAGCCTGCCCGTCAGAGAAGAAAAGTTCGGCACGAGTGGAATCGGGGCTGAAAACGATGAAAGCAGAAGCATTATTTCCATCGATTGCTTCCGTACGGATACCTTTCTCAAACAGACGGATACAGTCTTTTTGCACCTCGCACCACACATAGCCGGCAGAGCCGATACATCCGTGTTCGTCCCGGTCACCACCTAATTTTGTTAGCTGTGGATACTGGACGAGTTTTGTTGCTTTCATTCCCGGAGTATATTTTCCGGTATAGAAGACTTCCAGTGTATCGTTCAGAAGCAAGCCGTTCACTTCTTCTTTGTTTGCATCCATCGTACTGAATGAAAGCGTATCCTTCTTATCGGTAACGATTGATACCGTATTCATACTTGCATCGCAAACGATGCCTTTTGAACTTGTCATTTCGGGCGTGCAACTTGCCATGAAACACAAGGTTCCTACTGCTAATAGTGCTGTTTTCATCTTCCTAAAATCCTGTTTAGTTTTAAATTATTGTAAAGATAATAATTATATGGCAATAAATAAAAACAAAATTTTATCGGCAATCGTTTTCTTAAAAGTATTTTTTAAGTTATTTTGCACAACTAATATCACGAACTCATCAAATTATGGATTGGATTGGCCTTGATTTAACATTCCCTATTACCGACCCTACATGGATATTTCTCCTTGTACTTCTCATCATACTGTTTGCTCCCATTTTATTGAACAAGCTGCGTATTCCTCACATTATCGGTATGATTCTGGCAGGATTGGCTGTCGGCGAACATGGTTTCAATATTTTGGCACGCGACAGCAGCTTTGAACTTTTCGGAAAAGTCGGGCTTTATTATATCATGTTCCTGGCCGGACTTGAAATGAATATGGGGGATTTCAAAGAGACACGAAACAAGGCGCTAGTCCTGGGACTACTGGCTTTTATCGTTCCTATCGGAATCGGGTTTGTGGCAAATATATCCTATCTGAAATACAGTATTGTCACTTCCGTACTGTTAGCCAGTATGTACGCTTCCCATACATTGGTGGCCTATCCCATCGTCACCCGTTTCGGTATATCACGTCATCGCAGCGTAAGCATAGCGGTAGGCGGAACAGCAGTGACAGATACACTTACTTTGCTTGTACTGGCGGTTATAGGCGGGCTGTTCAAGGGAGAAACCGGTGGTTTCTTTTGGGTATGGCTGGTGGTAAAGGTTATCTTCCTGGGCGGGCTTATCATTTATTTCTTCCCACGTATCGGTCGCTGGTTCTTTCATCGGTACAATGACAATGTGATGCAGTTCATATTTGTTCTTGCCATGGTATTTTTAGGGGCGGGACTTATGGAATTTGTGGGTATGGAAGGCATCTTAGGCGCATTTCTCGCAGGACTGGTGTTAAACCGGCTCATCCCACATGTTTCTCCATTAATGAATCATCTGGAGTTCGTTGGTAATGCCCTTTTCATTCCCTACTTTCTTATCGGAGTGGGAATGTTGATTAACCTGCGTGTTATCTTCGGACACGGGGATGCGCTGAAAGTAGCTGCCGTTATGATTGTAATGGCGCTGACTGGCAAATGGATTGCCTGTTGGCTCACACAGAAGATATACAAAATGTCCGTTCTTGAACGAAACCTGATGTACGGTTTGAGTAATGCACAAGCAGCAGCAACACTGGCAGCAGTGCTGGTCGGTTACAACATATTCCTGCCCAACGGCGAACGCTTGCTGAACGATGACGTATTGAATGGAACAGTCCTGTTGATACTGGTTACCTGCATAGTCAGTTCACTGATAACCGAACGGGCAGCCAGGAAAGTAGCCATGGACGACTCAGAGCCGGAAAAAGAGTCCTCGACAGAAACGGAAAGGATTCTGATTTCGCTTGCCAATCCGAATACGATTGAAGACATGATGAATCTTTCTTTAGTAATACGTGATACGAAACTAAAAGATAATCTACTGGCACTGAATGTTATCAATGATGATAATACTTCCGATAACCTAAGAATACGGAGCAAACGTTACTTGGAAAAAGCAGCCATGACAACAACCGCTGCCAATGTACCATTGAAACAACTCACCCGTTATGACTTAAATATCGCTTCCGGCATTATCCATTCGGTGAAAGAGAATGAGGTAACAAGTATTATCACCGGTCTGCACCGCAAGGTTAACATCACCGATTCATACTTCGGAATGCTTACCGAAAACCTGCTGAAAGGATTGAACTGCGAAATAATTATCTCCAAATTCCTGATACCGGTCAATACAATAAAGCGGATTGTTATCGCCGTGCCCCCAAAAGCGGAATACGAATCCGGTTTCCCACGATGGATGGAACATTTCTGCCGGATGGGAAGTACGCTCGGATGCCGCGTACACTTCTTCGCAAACGAAAAGACCACCATCCGCCTGCAAGCCTGGATAAAGAAACGACATAAACAAGTGCTGACCGACTTCTCTTCCCTGGAAGACTGGAACGACTTACTGGTCTTGACCGGACAAGTGAGTTACGACCATCTGTTAGTCATTATCAGTGCACGTCCCGGAACACTTTCTTATGACAGTTCGTTTGAGAAGTTGCCGAGACAATTAGGAAAATATTTTTCTAATAACAGCTTGATTGTATTATATCCCAATCAATCGGGAGAGCCGCTAGACAGTTCTTTCTTCTCCAAGTTATACACCGACACTGAAACACAGCACTATGAGAAAGTGGGCAAGTGGGTTTATAAATGGTTCAAGAAGAGTTGATGTTTTTAAGGCTATTGTTAAAATCCCATAGCTTCTTTCACCAAAGACATCTCATGGCGGGAAGTCAGTTTCTCCAATAAAAGGAGAGCTACTCCCGGAGCTGTTTGAGGACCGTACGAAGTTATTATATTATCGTCTACCACTATCGGTTCATTGACGATAATTGCCCCGAAACTTTGAAGGACTTTCTGTTTTACCGCTCCGTTCAGATGATAAGTTGTTGCTTTCCTGTCTTTTAATACGCCACTCTTGCCAACAGGCAGAGCTCCTACGCAAACAGTTGCAATCCACTTCTTCCAAGTATCAAACAGACGAATCAAATCCAGAAGTTTCTCATTATATGCTTCTTCATAGAAGCCAAATACTTCAAAACCGCCAGGGATAGCAAGAGCATCGTATTCGTCTACGGAAATCTCATCAATAGTTTTATCTACTAAAACGGGGATATTAAAAGAACTGATAACTTTCTCGTTCAGCCCGCATGTCACCACCTCAACATCGCAGCCGAAATCTGTCTTTGCCCATCCCATGACATCAATGAAGCCACTAAATTCAATCGTCTCAAATCCTTTAGCAAGAAATACCAGTACTCTCATAATCGGTAGAATTATAAATTAAACAAATTATTAATGTCGCAAAGGTAAACAAAATATTGCAAGACTATTCAATAAAGCAAGAATAGACAAATAGTTCTGATAACCAGCAGCTATCTTTGTGGCTTAAACGTTCTGCCATGAATATACAAGAAAAAAGTAAAATAGAATATCGTTCCAGAATCAACCGGGTAATGGATTATATTGATATGCATCTTGACCAACCGCTGGACCTGAAAAATATAGCAGAGATAGCTAATTTCTCACCTTTTCACTTCCACAGGATATTCACATTTCTGATAGGTGAAACGCCGATTGATTACATTCAACGCCTACGGATTGAAAAAGCTGCAAGCAGGTTACGGGAAGAACCGGAAGTCTCTGTCAGTGAAATAGCTGATAGTTGCGGCTTTTGCACTATATCACTTTTTAGCCGTGTATTTAAGAAATTCTTCGGTTTAACTCCAAGCCAGTTCCGTAAAATGGAGAAACCTGTTTATGCCCAGGGCGGAATATTATTCAGCAAGAATGGACAAATGGTTAGCAAGAATTTGACACCCAAGACTGTAATATCTCCCCAACTTTGCAGTGTCAAATTTAAAATATCATATTTTATGGAAACAAAAATCGAAGTAAAAGAAATGCCGGACATGAAAGCTGTTTATTGCCGGCACATTGGTCCTTTCAAAGAAATCGTAAAGGCGTATGAGAAACTTATCAAATGGGCGGAACCTCGCGGTCTGTATATCCCGAATGTAACAAAATCCGCAACCGTCACACACGATGACCCCTCGGTAACTGAACTGGATAAGGTTCGTCAGAGTGCCTGCATCATTGTTGAAGGAGATATTAAAGGGGAAGGCGAAATAGGAAATCTCGTTATTCCCGGCGGGAAATATGCTGTCGGACATTTTGAGTTGGGGACCGAAGATTTTGAAAAAGCATGGAACACGATGTGCAAGTGGTTTACAGAAAGCGGTTATCAACAAGGAGACGGATGCACTTATGAATTATATCATAATAGTCATCGCACTCATCCCGAGAATAAGCATATTGTTGATATTTGTATTCCGATAAAGCCACTTTAAATGTTTTTATATCAAGATTGAGCTGTCTTTACAATTAAAAGGAAGTCAAACAGAAAAAACGAGAATAATCGGGGAAAGATAGTTGTTCTTTCATAGTCTGGACTATTAAGAACAATCTTTCCCCCTTATTTTCTCAAATTATTTCCGGCTAACCAATCTATACCATAATTCTCTAACAATCACAACAGGAGATGTGAATAATATAATATATCCCCATGTCTGCCAGGAAAGAGGTACTGTCTGGAAAGCTTCTCCACCTATCTGAACAATTACAATAGTAACAAATAATATTCCCAAGGCTACACCGACGAACTTCAAATTCCTTCCTAATCCATCGAAAATTGATTTATTCTTACCGATAACCCTTGCGTTAAACAAGTTCCACCAATTCAGTACCATATAAGCAGCAAAGAATACAGTCAGATTCATGTGAGAAAGAAACTCCACATTATGCTTCATTCCCCAAAGAACCAATGTACAGAGCAACCAGATTAAACCTCCAAAACCAAAGATGGCTTTAGCCAAAGATTTATTGATAATAAACTCTTTCCTGTCTCTAGGCTTCTCACTCAAAACATTCTCATCTGCAGGTTCCGACGCCAATGCAATAGCTGCCAGCGAATCCATTACCAGATTTATCCAAAGGAATTGAGTCACAGTAAACGGCATAGCAACACCTACTATCGGTCCGAATACAGCAATAAGACAGGCGGACACATTGATAGAAAGTTGCATATACAAGAAATTCTTTATATTCTTGAACAAAGAACGTCCCCACTTCACTCCTGTCACAATGGACGGGAAAGCGTCATCAAGCAATATTATATCTGCCGCTTCTTTAGCTACCGAAGTTCCTGACCCCATAGCGATACCCACGTCCGCGTAATTCAACGAAGGGGAGTCATTCACTCCATCTCCCGTCATAGCACACACATATCCTTTCTCCTGTGCCCATTTCAGAATATTCAATTTATTTGTCGGCGTGCACCTTGCGATAACATTAGGAAACTCACGGGTAGCATGTTCAGTCTTTATAGCCTCATCAAAGTCTTTTGCCTCAATAGCCCAAATATCCTTAAAACCTGCCTGACGCGCAATTTCAGAACCCGTTTTCAAGTTATCACCTGTCATCATTACCACATCGATTCCAGCTTTATAACATTGCCCGATAGCATGCGGTACATCTGCACGCACCGGATCTTCGATAAACCATGTTCCGATATAGTCATTATCCTTCAGCATCTCTCCATTATCCAATGCCACCTTCAATTCTTCAAAAGTTAAGCCATGAATAATTGCTGCCGATATAGCACGACGTCCACGCGCCTGTTGTTTGGAAACTTCCACCAAATAATCATCCTTACTGATTAGTTTGGCAATAACTTCAGGAGCTCCCTTTATCATCATTAACTTGCTTCCATCCGAACGTTTCTCAACATAAGTAACCATGTATTTATACAAACTGGAGAACGGAATACACGAAACAGTATGGTATTCAGAACGCAATTGTTCTGTTTGCTTATGACCGATAAATTTCAAAATAGCCCCTTCCGTAGGATTACCCAGCACTTGAGAATCATGAGACCAGTTGGCTGTAGAGTTGAGCGCACCAATCACGTTGAGCAATTCTTTATTTTCAGGCTTTATATCCGTGTCAACAACGGTCATGCTGTTCTGTGTCAAAGTACCTGTTTTATCAGAGAATATCACATTCACCGCTCCGATGGTTTCACAAGCATGCATTTTCTTGACTAAATTGTTCTCTTTAGCCATCGTCTTCATTGAGAAAGCAAGAGCCAGAGTAACAGACAACGGAAGCCCTTCAGGAACAGCTACAATAATAACAACCACAGCCCCCATCAAAAAACGAACTTCAGTAAGAAGCGTATCCCATGTCCAACTAAAGTCATTGTCCATCCAATGTACGATATTCAGAATGATAAACATGATGGTCGCAATGGTAAATGCAGCAACGTTGATTTTCGCAGCCAACCCGTCCAGTTGTTCTTCCAGAGGTGTTTTGTTATTAGTTTCTTCGGAAGCCTGACGCGTGGTTTTACCTATTTCGGTAGAATCACCCACTTTAACCACAATACCTTCGCCCAATCCCTGCTCAATGGTAGTACCTCTCAAAAGTAAGTTGGGAGCAAAGCCCGAACCCTTAAAGTCTCGGCATGGATATTTGGATACAGCCACCGACTCACCAGTCATTGATGCTTCCGAAACCTTCATTTCGATAGCTTCAAACAATTCTATATCCGCAGGAATCTCATCCCCCGCTGCCAATATAACAATATCACCTACAACAAGCTGATCTTTCGTTATCTCAAGCACCGTACCGTCTCTTCTCACTTTCACATGCTCGTAGTCTTTATCAGACTTCATAGCATCAAACTTCTTCTTGGCGTCATATTCCTGCCAGAATCCCACGCCCGTCGCAATCAATACAGCAAAAATAATACCTATAGATTCTGTAAAGTCCCCGTGAATAATACCAAATACTAAAGATATAGCAGTAGCGACCAACAAAATAATTATAATCGGGTCGCCGAATTTCTCTAAATAAAGTTTCCACCACGGAGTTTCTTTGGGTGGAGTCAATAAATTCTCTCCATACTTACTACGACTCTCCAGGACTTCCTGTTCGGTTAATCCCACAAAATGCTTTTGTTCCATTTTTCTAATTTTTAGTTTTCTCGTTTTTAATTCAAACCTATTTTAAACAAACCTGATTATTTATTCTTTTCTCTTGTTACATGTGCATTAATTTCTCAATTTAGATTGATAATTGACACCTTGCTTCAGATAAGTCATCAGTAAAATAACGCCGATAAACGTTATCGGCAAGGCAATAAACATTCCTAACAGTGAACTACAAAAAGTGTCATATAAGCCATGCAGTACCGCAGGAATAGCTATAGCCAAAAAATAGAGAGATATCCTATATTTGGGATAAAGGTTGGCAAATGCAATGAAATATCCGGCTATTCCACACCATATCGCATGCAAAAAAGGAAGACTGGTAAGCCGTGCAATGTTCATAAAAAACGATGCAGTATATCCTAACTCCGCATTAACGCCCATTTGATACTGAACTCCTTCAAAAACGCCGAAAGCAATGCCGGACATCAAACCATAATAGACCACCGTTTGAGGAACTAGTGGTTCTTTGGCACGTTTGCATATAATAAACAGAGGAATGGCTTTGGCCAATTCTTCAGTGATTCCGACACCCAATATGTAGCCAACCATATTCAGAATGACATTCGTTCCTATGATATGATAAAAGGGATTTAGACCTGCCAGTCCCAATAAGTCCCAAATCAGAAACACGAATAGCTGAGTTAAGAAAAACACGCCTAGCGTTACTTTCACGGACACTTGAGAGGTTCTGAAAAAGTAATAGAAGAACAATCCCCATATTCCTGAAAAATAAAGCGCAATAGAATAGAATGTCAGATAGTCTCCTAACGGAAACATCATCAGCATACTGGGAATCAACCCGATGAGCGCCAATGTCAAAAGCCTTTTATCCGATAACCATTGTCTGGACGCAAAAGATGCTTTTGGAATAATTAATTCGGTCCCAATATCTTTCAGTTGGACCAATAAGTTCCCTTTATGTTTCAAATGAACAGAGAGTCCTGCCTCACGAAGAAAGTAACCCACTGTTTTTACCTCTTGACTATTATCTTTTATTGCCCTATCCTGAAGTAATATCTGTCCGTTTTCTACGTAAGAAAGAAGCGCAGCCTCAGTATATGGACCATACTGCTGGTTGTTACGTAATATATAAATCATTCTTGTTTCTTCAGATTGTTATAAGAAGTATGAGTATTCATCGATATATCAGCCATTCACAAGTTGAACAATTATCAACCTGCCCCCATCTTCCGTAGAAAGTAATATCTTCTTTCCTTCCGTTAATTCTACATACTCTCCTATTTCAATTTTCTTATCCAAATCTTTATCATACAGGCTGTTCAACCGCCTGTTTATCAATATCCATTTTCCATTGAAAAGATGGAAATCTCCTACGGGCTTTTTATCTTCCTCTTTCGTCTTTTCGTTTGGGGTGATAAAACGATTCACGTGCCACATATAGAGCGACTGCTGATTGTAAACCATGAGACGATAATTTTCCGGCTTGAACACCCCTTTCTTAGGGGAATAATATAAGTTCAGCACCGGCAATTTCTCATGATATTCCGCTCCGCAGAAAGGACATTTCGGTCTGGTAGAATTATCAAAAACAAACCAATGATATTCACATTTGGGATTTTGACAAGGTTGCATCAAGTCCGTCGTTTTAATCAGGGCTTGCTCCCATTCGTCAGCAGTCGGTCTCATGGAAGGATTATGAAGTCCATCGATAAACGCACGTTTAAACAGTTCCGTCAAATATGGACCACAAATCGTATAAGGCAATTTGATGACATCACCTTGTGGCAGTTCGCTTGGTGCCAACTGATTTACTTTCGGCCGGTTGCTTTTGTCGGTAGGATGCTCTACAAACAGAGCCTTAGCCCCCATCGACAATTCTTCGTCCTTAGCAGCATCCATGTCGTTCACCTTGCCGCCCCTTAAAGGATGACGGTACAGCAAATACATATATATCAATACAGCCAAAGCATGACGATCGGTAGAAATACTGGGCAACTTCTTGTTTGTATCCCCCAAAGGCAACGCTCTTGTTTCCAAAACTTCCGGTGCTATAAAGTCGGGGGTTCCAACCACATCAGGTGGGTATTTACCAGGAACCACCAAGCCGTCAATATCAATAATAGCCGCTTTACCCGTAACGGGATCAACTAATACATTCTTGTAAGAAAGATCGGAATGCGCCAATCCCGCTGCATGAAGACGTTTCACCGCACGGGCTATCTGAATGCACATATGATAATGGCTCAACCATGTTCCCTTTTCCTGAACCGGCAAGAATTTATTTCTCAACTTGGCGGAAGCAAACCATTTGCCTTCCTTCTCCTTTCCCTTAAAGTTACCACTCTTAAAAAAGAAATGAGACTGGTAGGTGGGACATACAATTCCTATTTTCCCTTTCCATTCGACCATCTTTGTCGGCCAGCAAAATAAGTTCTTCCAATATTCTCCACCTATTTGATTGAAAATACGTTCTCTGTAAACGCCTGTAATATTATGTAGACGATCTTTAGCGTTAGCATCCTGCGGAGTACGGAAAAAGCCTACTACATAAGTCTTATCAGGACTAAAGTAGACATCTTTCATGGCTCCGGAACCAATCACATCATCTACAAATTCAACAGAGGTTCCGTCTGTTGCCGTCAGTTTTATAGTCTGTGCCATAATCAATATAAGATTGCAATTGTTCTGTCATCATGATTTCCGGGCGACCAGAAATCCAACCATTTCAGCAGCTGATATTGCGATTCAGAATTGTCGTCAGCCAGTTCTACCTCCTTACCTATATTTTCCCACAGGTCATTCCATTTTTCAATCTTATTCAGATTAGCATCCGTTTCAAACATAGGATCCGAAATTCCATCGGACATCAAAAGCAAAGCTGTAAAATCTTTCTCAATGGAGAATTTCAGACGGCCATAAAAGGACTTTGCATCACTAAATATCTCGGGCATGGTCAGGAAACGAGTCTGACCGGCATATTCCCCACCATCAGGTGTTCCCAGTAATTTGAAATACTGCCTTTCTTTATCATAAATACACATAGCGCCATCGCCTACCCAGAAAGAAGCTACAAACCATCCGAAATCAAATTTCTTGCAAATAGCCAATAGCAAAGTGGTAGAATAATCTTTGGGAGATGCCCCCTTTTCTTTCGCTTTCTCATTAATGGCTTTATGTGCCTTAAATGCCGCATTCCCTACAATATCATAGATATTATCGCCTACCCATTTTCTATTCTCCGGTGTTTCTTCCTCTTGCAGAATACGTATATATTCTTCAAAGTCACCCGCAACAGACAACTTATTCTTGCAATGGTTAATTACCGTGTCACAGGCGATACGAGAACCTTCTCTGGAATATTTGGCAGAACCCGCTCCGTCGGCAACAGCCATGACATACCATCCTGTATTATCACAATGATACAACCGGAAATCATCATCCCTCGCTCTTCCCTCGTGAGCATGCGAGCGCCCCCGCTTACTGGCGGCAACCATGTCTTTTCGCGTTTCGCCGCCTTCACTCTTTACCTGAACGTAATCTGTCGCATAATCTGCTTTAAAGTACTCTATATCAAGAGGAGTAGGAATATCTTTCCATAAGGTACGCGGATCAGGGTTTATGGCGATAGTAAAGTTACGTACCAAAATAGGTTTGCCATTGATCCATCCTTTGTATTTGTAACACAACTTGAAGTCAAAACTTCCCGCCTCTTGTGGAATTCCCTTCACTACGCAGCCATTTTCATCTATCACTTCTTTCAGCCCTATAGCGTCCAGACCTTCAAACCAATAATCGTCCACATCCTCTTTCGAGATATTTACAGTTATCTTATACTCCTTATTAACCGTTCCATTCGGAAATGTTATATCAGATGCGTCTATTTTATTTTTTATAATTGTAGCTTGTTCCATACATTCAGCATTATACTCACCCCACAGTTTTTTTATGAGTCGATTTTCAAAATCTTCATATTCCTCATCAGTAGCCTTGACGCCTATCTTTTCAAGGATTTCTTTTGCGTTTATCATACTTGCTATCCTCTGGTTCTGTTTACATCCATTCCTCCTTCAGCAAATGTCAATTCACCTTCCAATCCACACCAGGGACATCGGTTCCTGCGTTCTTCACCTACACAGAATACATTTCCACATTCGCACACCACAAATCCGTATTGGTTTCCACAGCAGGGACATGTTGGCTGACCTACCAATTCAGATGTCCGGATGTTCTTATTCGTATAAGTGTTTTCAGAAAGTTCCTTATATTTCTCTTCATCAACAGGATATGCCCCTACCAATTTGAAGTCGGCGACATTAAACTGTTCCAAACCTTCAAACGGCTTCAGTCTTTTAGCGTACTTCATCAAATACATCTTTTTAGTAGTCTGGCATTTACCCGGAATAACTGCAAAATTTTCATCCACAAAACATTGTTTGCCAGTATCGACTTTTTCCAGATTAATACCATCCATAGGAGCCAGTTTTATTTCATCATTTGAATATTCACTGACTGATACGCTGGATGTTTTGATGGATGCCGTTATCCATTTGAAGAAAGCCTTGAAGGAATGCTCGTCCGTATCTTTCAGACGTAAAACATTCTCAGTAACCGTTCCCAGCAATTGCGTATTCACGTTATCTCCGATAGAAATAGCGATTAAATTACAACTTCGGCGGTAGTTGGCATTCCACTTCTTGAATGCATTCTCCGGCTTGTCTGTCGGGGTTCCATCGGTAAATAAGAAAATGATAGGCTTCCAGTCCCCTTTTGCTTCCAATGTAGTTTTTTGGACAGACCGGTCGATATCATTCATCAAAAACTCCATGGCAGTTCCCAAAGAAGTTCCCCCGCCAATAGAAAATGCAGGCGGATAGAATTTATATAGTTCTGTTAAGGGAGACAAACTTTTCGCTTTTCCTGCAAATGCGATCACCGAAACAAAAACGGTCTCTAGTGCGTAAGGATCCATCCTCAACTCCTGTATAATGTTCCTTATACCGTTTTGAACCTGTTCTATAGGTTCACCAACCATAGATTCTGATACATCTATTAAAAAATATATAGGTAGACGTCTCATAATTTCTTTTATATTACAACATTAACTTCCGCAGGGGGTGGTGGAAGAACCAGTTCGTCCGCAGCTCCGATACTTCTATTACCCACGCCAATAGAATCTGATACCCATTTAAAGAATTGCTTGAAAGTAGAACTGTCTACAGTGTCCAAAGAATACACTTGGTCTGTCAGCAGCTTTAACGGTTCTGTCCGGGCATGCATACCGGCGGCACAAGCTATGACACTTGCAAAATGTCTTTTTTTTACTTCCGGTATCATCTGGTTATAAAGTTGGATATCAGAAGGCTTTCCGTCCGTCATAATGAAAAGAAGAGGCATCCAGTCGCCTTTTCTGTCGGGAGTACTCAATCGCACCTCCTTATCTACTACTTTACACAATAGTTCCAAAGCAGCTCCTAAATGAGTAGGACCGGAATCCGGAGTTACAATTTCAGGCAATTGTAAATTTTCCAACTCAGTCAAAGGTAACAACTGATTTACGCTACTATCAAATGTGATAATACTTATATTGACTGATTCTAAAGCAAATGGATCTTGCCGCAAACTCGCTATCATAGCTTCTAGCCCTACTTTTACAGACTCGATAGGTTCACCCTTCATGGAACCAGAAGTATCAATCAATAAATATACAGGTAATCGTCTCATTTTGTCTATAATTAAAAGAGGCCGTGTCAAAAGTATTATGCTGACATTTTGCTGGCAACCTTTTGAAACAGCCTCTTAAACCTTACTTATAAATTATACAACAATATTCACTTCTGGAGGAGGAGGAGGAAGTTCGCTCATACCGGAAACTTCCTTACCGGTATCTTCAACCTTCATGCTACCTGCACTAACGGAAGCGGACACCCATTTGAAGAAAGATTTAATCGTTGCACTATCAGCAGTATCTAACTGTACGACACACTCTGTTATCTTTTTCAGTGTATCGGTATTCGCACCCTGTCCGGCAGCACAAGCCACCACCATGCCAAACTTTCTTTTCTTAAACTCAGCCAACCCTTTATTTAAATCATCCGTAGGTTCACCATCGGTCATAATAAAAACAAGAGGTTTCCAGTCGCCTTTGACTTCGGGGGTCGTTTTGGTAACTTCCGCATCCACTTTCGTCGCCAGCAATGCAAGAGCTTCACCCAATGCTGTACAACCATTGGCATCTATATTCGGCTGCTGAAAAGTTGACAATTCCGTCAAAGGAATAATTTGTTGGGCACTGCTATTAAAAGTGATTATACTCAAAAATGCAGTTTCAAGAGCATACGGATCCTGACGCAAAGTAGAAATGAGTACTTGAACTCCATTCTTCACTGCCTCAATCGGTTCTCCGTACATAGAACCTGAAGTATCCAACAATAAATATACAGGTAAACGTCTCATGATTATTTTGCGTAGTTAGTTAGGATTCTCTTTATTGTCAGGCAAAGATTGGCATCTTCATACGCGTCTCCTATAGCAGCAAATTTCCATTCACTACCTTTTTTATATAACTTACCCATAATCAAAGCTAGTTTTCCCTTATACTGGGCTTCCGCAGCAACATCATATTGTGCAAAAACTTCCTTCACCTTATCCGGCGTTCCTTCATACATTCTTATAGCAGCATAAGGAATCTGCGAGAAGTCTTCTTTTCCACAGTTATTCAGAAAGAAAAAGATTTGCTCAACATCCGGGTTGATTTTATCCAAATTGACTGTGATGATTTCATTGTCCAATCCGTCATCACCACCTTCGTCGCCTTTTAAATCATCACCGGAGTGGTGAAGAGCGTATTCCTTAGAATCCACTTTACCGGCAGGCATGCCATAATGAGCTAAGAATTCCGGTTTATATAAAGGAGAATAGATATGATCACACATATCTCCTGCACTATTCAACATTACACAACTCAAGTCCAAATCGACTTCGGTAACTTTCTTACCTAATCCAAAGAACCCACCGCTTACTTCAATTACTCCCCAGTTACATCCCACACAGAAACTAGTAAGTTTAGAACCATTATTTTTTTCAAGATTGATTCTCTGACCTTTTTCCAAACGTATTGCCATGATCGTATTTTTTTAGTAGTTTTTAGTTGTATTTATTTAGATATTCCTGAAGTCCTTGTTTTTGTCCTACTCCAATTGCCTCAAATTTCCATTGTCCGTTTTTCTTATACAAACGTCCGAATTCGACAGCAGTCTCGACACTAAAGTCTTCTTCCAATTCGTATCTAAGTATTTCCTCTTTGGTATCGGCATTACAGACACGAATAAAAGAGTTATGAACTTGTCCAAAGTTCTGTCTGCGTTCTTCTGCCTGATGAATGGTAACAACAAAACAGACTTCCGTTGCTTGCGGATTAATTTTAGATAAATCGACTTTTATACTTTCATCATCTCCTTCACCTTCTCCTGTCAAGTTATCACCTGTATGTTCGATAGCACCGTCCGGTGATTTGAGATTATTATAAAAGATAAAACACTCGTCAGAAAGCATCTTACGATTCTCACCCAAAATAAATGCAGAAGCATCCAAGTCAAAATCAGCTCCTGTACTTGATTGGTTTGTGTCCCATCCTAAACCGATAGTAAATTTTTGCAAATCAAGGTTTACCCTTTGTCCTTTTTCTAAATTTATCATAACATTGATAATTAATTAGTTATTTTTTTTCACAAAACAAAAATCACACGTACTTATCAACAAAGTACTGCAA
>PPYF01385046.1_pt1 | contig 34165 bp, 27 predicted proteins | sample 1559871 | NCBI WGS metagenome assembly PPYF01 (sample SAMN08240021, study PRJNA423297) | Human gut metagenome, whole genome shotgun sequencing project.
AGCTTATCCCCTCCTTTATCAGTATCGACCGCCTGACCAACGAGACGGTGGCCGTTCCCGTCTCGGCGATTCGCATCCCCGATGAAGTCAAGGGCGTGAAACTCGATCCGGAGCAGCAAGCCCCCCTTTCGCGCGGCGAGGGCGTCTATGTAGAGGGCATGACGGCCAAGAGCGGCAAGAAATTCAACGCCACGCTCCAAATCAACGCCGACAAACGGGGGCTGGACTTTCATTTCGGCGGCCAGAAGAAAGCCCAGCGACAGGAGCAGACGCAGACGGCTGACGGAGCACCGAAAGAACGCCGCCTGCGCATCGGCAGAACCCTGCTCGGCGCGGAGGTCAAGCCGGAGTACAAGGCGGGCTGGGAGCAGAACAAATGGGTGTATATCGAGGGCATGACCGACAAAAAAGGCCAAAAGTTCAACGCTTATGTACGCCCGAACCACGAAAAGGTCAAGTACGACTTCAGCCGCAAGCGGCCGGAGCAGTCGCAGATCTACGAGGTCAAGCCCGATGTCGCCTCCCGCACGCAGGTCGCCGTCAATTCCGAGGGCAAGACAGACGAGGCGACCAAGCACATCGGCGAGCCGCTGCAACGGGGGCAGACCGCCCCGGCCAACGAGGAGCAGCAGCGCAGGCAGCAGAACGCGAACAAACCCCGAATGAGGATGTAGCTATGGCGGCCTTTATCATCCTCCTGCTCTTCTGCCTTGTATCCGTCGCGGGCGGTTACGCCCTGCGGCGTGTCGATTGGCAGGCCATAGAGCGGGACAACGGACGCTACTACACCTCCGACGGGTATCACGTCTATTACGACCGTAAAATCCTTCGTCGCCTGCGGGACAAGGAGCAAGAGACGCAGGAGACGAACGACGAGAATTAAAAACGGGGTTCTCAACTCCGACCACTAAATCCACATTAAATAAATCAATTCAGAATGAAAACAATTATTGCAGAAAAACCGAGCGTGGCGCATGAAATCGCCCGCATCGTGAAAGCGACGAAAAAAGAGAACGGTTACTACACGGGAAACGGCTATAACGTAACGTGGGCGTTCGGGCATCTGGTGCAGCCCGCCCTGCCGGACGGCTACGGCATCAAGGGATTCCACCGCGATAACTTGCCGATCATCCCTCCCGTGTTCCAGCTTGTCCCGCGTCAGGTCAAGACCGACAAGGGCTATAAACCGGACGGCAACGTCGCGGCGCAAATCAAGCTGATCGGCAGTCTGTTCCGCAAGAGCGAGCGTATCATCGTGGCGACGGATGCCGGGCGCGAGGGAGAGCTGATCTTCCGCTATCTGTACGAATACATCGGCTGTGCCACGCCGTTCGACCGCCTCTGGATCAGCTCGCTCACGGACAAGGCCATCCGCGAGGGGCTGGAGCGCCTCGAAAGCGGCAACAAGTACGACAACCTCTACTATGCCGCCAAAGCCCGCAGCGAGGCCGACTGGCTGGTGGGCATCAACGCCACGCAAGCCATCACGCTGGCCGCAGGACGTGGCACGTATTCGCTGGGGCGCGTGCAGACGCCCGCGCTGGCGATGGTGTGCAGCCGCTTCTGGGAGAACAAGCGTTTCACGCCGGAGGATGTCTTTCAGGCGCACTTCTCCACGCCGGGTAGCGAAGCCGATACGGTCGTGAAGTTGTCCTCCGTCGAGAAATGGAAGGAGAAAGCCGCCGCCACCGCCGCCTATCAGTCGCTCAAAGAGCAGGGATCAGCCACCGTTACCAAAGTCGAACGCAAGGAGACCGTGCAGGAAACGCCCCTGCTGTACGACCTGACGACGCTCCAGAAAGAGGCGAATACCAAGCACGGCTTCTCGGCGGACAAGACGCTCTCCATCGCCCAGAAGCTCTACGAGGCGAAACTCGTCACCTATCCCCGCACGGGCAGCCGTTATATCCCCGAAGACGTGTTCGCGGAAATCCCCTCGCTGCTGCTGACGCTGAAAAACAATCCCACATGGGGCCGCCGCCTTGCGCTGCTGGGCGATGCCCCGACACGCCGCAGCGTGGACGACGGCAAAGTAACCGACCACCATGCCCTGCTGCCGACGGGGGTAAAGCCGAAGATACTCTCTGCCGATGAGCAGACCGTCTATGATATGATCGTCGGGCGTATGCTGGAGGCTTTCGCGGAGCGGTGTATCAAGGATGTAACGACCGTTACGGCGGAGTGCGGAGGCGTGGCGTACACCGTCAAAGGCACGATTGTCCGTCAGGCGGGATGGCGTGCCGTGTACGGCGAGGAGACGGAGGACACCTTGCTGCCCGAATGGACGGAGGGTACGACGCTGGCCGTCGCGGGCTGCTCGATGACCGAGGGCAAGACGAAGCCCAAACCGTTTCATACGGAAGCCTCGCTGCTCGCGGCAATGGAGACCGCAGGCAAGGAGGTCGAGGACGAGGAGGTGCGGCAGTCGCTCAAAGAGTGCGGCATCGGCACTCCGGCCACCCGTGCTGCCATCATCGAAACGCTCTTTTCACGGGAATACATCGTGCGGCACAAGAAATCGCTCGTACCGACGGAAAAGGGGCTGGCGCTCTATTCGGTCGTCAAGCAGATGCGCATCGCCGACGTCGAGATGACGGGGGCATGGGAGGCGGCGCTCGCCAAGATCGAACGGGGCGAGCTGCGTGCCGAGACGTTCCGCAAGGAGATCGAGGAGTACACCGCCGAGATTGTCTCCGAACTGCTGACCTGCGACAAGCTCTTCACGAGTACCGCTTCGGGGTGCGTCTGCCCCAAGTGCAAGACGGGACGGATGCAGTTCTTCGGAAAGGTCGTGCGCTGCGACAATGCCGCGTGCGGGCTTCCGGTGTTCCGAGTGAAAGCGGGAAAGACGCTTTCCGACGCGGACATTACGGAGCTGCTGACCAACGGACGCACCTCACCGATCAAGGGTTTCAACAGCAAACGGGGCAAACCGTTCTCGGCAGTTGTCGCTTTCGACGGGGATTTCAACACCGTCTTCGAGTTCCCTGAAACGAAAAACGGCGGCAAAGACGCAAAGAGAGAGAAATAATGCCTATATTCGCCACTGAATACACGGAAATAGATTGTCTTCCCGGATTTACCGTCGATACCGATTTATTCTCTGTGGATTTAGTGGTGGCACTCGACGGGGACGTTGAGTGCCTTTTTTATCCATCCGTTTTACAATCCACTAAATCCATAGAATTATGAATCAGAAAGAAAAGCCTACGGAGTTGTCCTACTACGGGCTTTACCTGTTATCCCACCTCAAGGAGAACCACCCCGACAAGGCGCACGACGCGGCCTTTATCGAAAGCCGCTCCGACCATGCCGCCGACGTGTACGAACAAGCCCGCCTCGAAGGGTATCTGCCCGAAGGGGCGCACGAGCTGGCGATGGCCGCGCTGCTGGAGGGGCTGCGCTTCTCCAAGTACGACACCATCATCGAGGTACTCTGGAACGAGTGCTCGGACGAGGTGGCGCAGAGCGACGCCCCGTCCGTCGCGTTGAGATTGCAGCCCTCGCTGGAGGGCATCTTCTCCCAATACCCGCTCTCGGACGATTTCGCCTACTCGCCCGAATACGAGCAGCTCTATACGGAACTTACGGGAGCTATCCTGATCTTGTTGGAAGAGGATGGCATTTAACCGTAAGACCAAACTGCGCGACAACATCGAGGCGATACGCACGGCGTTCGAGTTAGGCAAGGCAGGGCGGACGGCCTCTCCCGAAGAGCGGGAGCGGCTTGCCCGCTATTGCGGTTTCGGAGGGTTGAAATGTATTCTCAACCCGGCCTCCGACCTGACCGATGCCGTGCAGTGGGCGAAATCCGACCTCGATCTGTTCCCGATGACGGCGGAGCTGCATCGGCTGATCCGCGAGAACAGCGCAAGCGAGAACGAATACAAGCGTTATATCGACAGCCTGAAAAGCTCCGTGCTGACGGCGTTCTACACCCCGTCGGCGGTAACGGAGGCTCTGGCTGACGTGCTGCATGACTATAATGTGCGCCCGCTGCGGATGCTCGAACCCTCCGCAGGACACGGGGCGTTCCTCGAAGCCTTTGCCCGCAAGGATACCCGTACGGACGTGATGGCCTTTGAGAAAGACCTCCTGACGGGCAGGATTCTCGCCTGCCTGCACCCCGATAAGAAAGTGCGCGTGGAGGGTTTCGAGCGTATCGAGAAGCCCTTTAGCGACTATTTCGACGTGGTGGCCTCCAACATCCCGTTCGGGGATGTGGCGGTCTTCGATCCTGCGTTCTCTGCGAGCGAGGCTCCTGCACGCCGCATGGCGACCAAAGCCATCCACAACTACTTTTTTCTCAAAGGGCTGGATGCCGTGCGAGACGGCGGCATCGTGGCGTTCATCACCTCGCAGGGCGTGTTGAACTCCCCGCAAAATGAGGCGATACGGCTCGAAATGATGGAAAAGGCACGTCTGGTTTCCGCTATCCGTCTGCCGAACAACCTCTTTACCGACAATGCCGGAACGGAGGTCGGCAGCGACCTCGTCATCCTGCAGAAAGACACCCGCAAAGAGGGGCTGACAGAGGATGAAATGCTGTTTACCCGAACGGGGACGCTGCGCGGCGTAAGCACAAACAGCTATTTCATCGAGCATGAGGAGCAAATCGTCTGCACGAGTGCGGAGCTGGACACCGACCCCTACGGCAAGCCCGCGATGATCTATCGGCACGAGGGCGGCGCAGAAGGCATCGCGGACAGCCTGCGCAAACTGCTCGACCGGAACCTGCACGCACTGCTGATCATGCGCCTCTATTCTGGTGACATACGGAACGCACGGTTAAAAGAGGAGCGGGCGGCAAAGGTACAGGAGACAGAACCGATACTGCAAACGGAAGATTCAGGGCAGATTGCCGTTTCGGAAAATATCGTTCGGACAGAAACGGCACAATCGTCCGCACCTCCGAAAGAGGAGAAACCCGAAATAGAGCCTCCGATAATGAGCCTTTACGATCTGTTCGGCTTCACGGAAGAGGAGCGGCGCGTCGCCCAGACGGGCGGCAAGTCCCGTCGAAGGAACAACCGTCCCAAACTGGCGCAGCCCCGTCAGCCGTCGCTGTTCGACACGTCGATGCAGGCGGCGACGACAGCCACCCGAACGGAGCAGGCGGCGCATACCTCCGGCGCATCCGACGCCCTCTATCCCGTTGAAAACGGAGTGACGGAGGAGATGAATCATCGTATCGGCGAGGTCGAGCGGCAGATACGCGAGGAGGAGGCGAAGCTCTCGGCGGAAGAGCGGCAGCGCAAGCACGAGGAGGAGATGAAGCCCCGGCCTTTCGAGGGATTGTTGGAGCCGTACCACCGCGAGGGGGCGTTCGTCAAGGTGAACATAGAAGGGACACGCTATCAAGTCGGCTACCTGAAAGACGTTACCCGCTACGGGGCGACGTTCCACCCGCTTGATTTGGACAAGGCGCAGCGCGAGAAGATAGCGGCCTATATTCCCGTGCGCGATGCTTACGAGCGGCTCTATGCCTACGAAGCCGAATATCACGACGAGGGCGACGCCATGCGTAAAGACCTCAATACCCGTTACGATGCGTTCGTCGCGCGTTACGGCAATCTGAACGCCAAAGCGAACGTCAAGCTCCTTATGATGGACGCATCGGGGCGCGACATCCTCGCCCTCGAACGGGCGGAGAACGGGCAGTTCGTCAAGGCCGACATCTTCGACCATCCCGTTGCTTTTTCATTGAATCAGGTTACGCACGTCGATACGCCGGAAGAGGCGCTCGCCGCCTCGCTCAACCGATACGGAGGTGTGAATCTCGATTACATGGAATCCTTGTCGGACAACAGCCGCGAAGAGCTGATCGACGAACTGAAAGGGCGCATCTTCTACAATCCGCTCGCCGGAAGTTACGAGATCAAAGACCGCTTCATCGCGGGCAACGTCGTCGATAAGGCGGAGCGCATCGAGGCATGGATGGCCGGAAACCTGCACGGCGAGCGCGAGAAGGAAGCCCTTGCAGCCTTGCAGGAGGCCACGCCGCGACCGATTACGTTCGACGAGCTGGACTTCAACCTCGGCGAGCGGTGGATACCGACGGGAATCTATGCGGCCTATGCCTCCTATCTGTTCGATACCGATGTGCGCATCGGCTTCTCGGAGACGATGGACGAGTATTCGGTCAAGTGCAGCGGGAGGAACGCCAAAATCTCCGACCAATACTGCGTCAAAGGTTACTACCGCACCTACGACGGCATCGCCCTGCTGAAGCACGCCCTTGTGAACACCGTGCCCGACATGACCAAGAGCGTGGGCAAGGACGAGCACGGCAACGACATCAAGGTACGCGACAGCGAGGGCATACAGCTCGCCAACGCCAAGATCGACGAAATCCGAAACGGATTTTCCGAATGGCTCGCGGAGCAGTCGCCGGAGTTCCAGAAGAGGCTGACGGATATGTACAACCGCAAGTTCAACTGTTTCGTGCGACCGCAGTACGACGGCAGCCATCAGATGTTCCCCGACCTCGACCTGAAAGCCCTCGAACGGCGTTTCGGTATCAAGGACGTGTATCAGAGCCAGAAGGATTGTATCTGGATGCTCAAACAGAATGGCGGCGGCATCTGCGACCATGAGGTAGGCACGGGCAAGACGCTGATCATGTGCGTGGCGGCACATGAGATGAAGCGGTTGGGGCTGGCGCACAAGCCGATGATTATCGGGCTGAAAGCCAACGTCTCGGAGATTGCCGAGTGCTATCGCACGGCCTATCCGAACGCGAAGATACTCTACGCCTCGGAGAAGGACTTTACGCCCGCCAACCGCGTGCGGTTCTTCAACAACATCAAGAACAACGACTACGACTGCGTGATCATGTCGCACGACCAGTTCGGCAAAATACCGCAGTCGCCCGAATTGCAGCAGCGCATCCTGCAAGCGGAGCTGGACACGGTGGAGGAGAATCTCGAAGTGCTGCGCAGTCAGGGCAAGGATATTTCCAGAGCGATGCTGCGGGGATTGGAGAAGCGGAAAATCAACCTCTCGGTCAAGCTGGAGACCATCGCGCACGCCATCAAGTCGCGCACGGACGACGTGGTGGACTTCAAGCAGATGGGTATCGACCACATCTTCGTGGACGAGAGCCACCAATTCAAAAACTTGATGTTCAACACGCGCCACGACCGTGTGGCGGGGCTGGGCAATCAGGACGGCAGCCAGAAGGCACTCAATATGCTTTATGCCATCCGCACCGTTCAGGAGCGGACGGGAAAGGATTTGGGCGCGACGTTCCTCTCCGGCACGACGATCTCCAACTCGCTCACGGAGCTGTACCTGCTGTTCAAATACCTGCGGCCGCAGGAGTTGGAGCGGCAGAACATCAACTCGTTCGACGCATGGGCGGCCATCTTCGCCAAGAAAAGCGTGGACTTCGAGTTTTCGGTAACGAACAACATCGTGCAAAAAGAGCGCTTCCGCTACTTTATCAAAGTGCCGGAGCTGGCGGCGTTCTATTCCGAGATTACCGACTACCGCACGGCGGAGGACGTGGGTGTGGATCGCCCCGACAAGAACGAGGTGCTGCACAACATACCGCCTACGCCGCAGCAGGAGGAGTTCATAGAAAAGTTGATGGAGTTCGCCAAGTCGGGCGACGCTACGATACTCGGCAGGGAGAAACTTTCGGAAACCGAGGAAAAAGCGAAAATGCTGATCGCAACGGACTATGCCCGCAAGATGGCGCTCGATATGCGTCTGATCAATTCTTCCTTGTACGAAGACCACCCGGACAACAAGGCGAGCCGTTGTGCGCAAATGATTGCGGAGTATTACCACAAATACGATGCGCAAAAAGGTACGCAGTTCGTTTTCTCGGACTTGGGGACATTCCAGCCGGGGCAGTGGAACGTGTACAGCGAGATCAAACGCAAGCTCGTGGAGGATTACGGCATCCCCTCCTCGGAGATACGCTTCATTCAGGAGTGCAAGAACGAAAAGGCACGCAAGGGCGTTATCGACGCGATGAACGAGGGAAAGGTGCGGGTGATCTTCGGCTCGACCTCCATGCTCGGAACGGGCGTAAACGCGCAGAAACGGGCGGTGGCAGTGCATCATCTCGACACGCCGTGGCGACCGTCCGACCTCGCGCAGCGCGACGGACGTGCCGTGCGCAAAGGCAATGAGATTGCCAAGATGTTCGCGGGAGACAAGGTGGACGTGATTATCTACGCGGTGGAGAAATCGCTCGACAGCTACAAATTCAACCTGCTGCACTGCAAGCAGACCTTTATTAGTCAGCTTAAAAGCGGCGCGATGGGTGCGCGTACCATCGACGAGGGGGCGATGGACGAGAAATCGGGCATGAATTTCTCGGAGTACATGGCTATTCTTTCAGGGAACACGGACTTGCTCGACAAAGCCCGTTTAGAGAAGAAGGTCGCGGCATTGGAGAGCGAGCGCAAGACGTTCCACAAGGCCAAGAGCACCTCCTCGTGGAAATTGGAGGAGTACACCAAGACACTCGCTTTCAACAATGACTGCATCGCCAAGATGTCCGCCGACTTCGAGACGTTCCTCGCACGGGTACAGACCGACAAGGAGGGTAACAAGCTCAATGCCGTGCGGCTCGACGGGCTGGAGGCTACCGACCACAAGAGCGTCGGGACACGCTTGCAGGAGATAGCCAAGAATGCCACGACGGGCGGCGAGTATATGCGTATCGGCGAGTTGTACGGTTTCCCGTTGCTCGTGAAGACCGAACCGCTGTTGAAAGACGGCAAGGAGACCAAGCTAAACCGTTTCTTCGTGGAGGGAGCCTTCAAGTACACCTACAACAACGGGCAGGTGGCGATGGCCGACACCAAAGCTGCGTCGATGAACTTTCTGAACGCATTGGAACGCATACCCAAACTCGTGGAGCAGTACAAGGCGCAGAACGTAACCTACGAGCGGGATATTCCGATTTTGCAGGAAACGGTCGGCGGAGTATGGAAAAAAGAGGATGAACTGAAAGCGTTGAAAGCGGACGTCGCGGCGTTGGAGAGAAAGATACAACTTACACTCACTCCACCTAAACCCGAAGATGTGCAGAAGGAAACTGTCGAGCCTAATTCGAGCAACGATTTTATCCGCGATCACATCCATATAATAAGATCAGAAAATATGAAAGAACAGCACCAATATAAAGGTGTTAAATTATAATGAAAACAGCCATCTCAAAAGATGGCTGTTTTCATTATATGATCTTGTTTAATTCAAAGTTCTGTATTCATTCGGCGAACATCCCACGACACGCTTGAAAGCCTTGCTGAAATACTGAGGATATTGATACCCTAAAGCATAAGCCACATCACTGACAGATTTTGTAGGATCGGCAAGCAACTCTTTTGCCGTATCCATTGTTTTTGCCAATATATATTCTTGTGCAGATAAACCGGTCTCTTTTTTAATCAAATCTCCGAAATAATTCGCAGACAGATGTAACTGGTCAGCACAATAAGCAACGGTCGGTGTACCGAATTTAGAGGGTTTATCCGAAATAAAATAGTCGTTCAGCAAGGCTTCGAAAGAACCGAGCGTATCCTTGTTCTCCTTTTTGCGGGTAATGAACTGCCGGTCATAGAAACGGATGCAATAGTTGAGCAACAACTCGATGGCAGAAGCGATAATCAGGTTGCTGTGACGATCTGCCTTGTCATACGTTTCCTCGTCGATTTTTGTCAGGCAGTCGATGACGGTCTGCTGCTCCTGCTTGGAGAGGTGCAACGCTTCATTGGCGGCATATGAGAAAAAAGTATAATCCTGCATATGACGGCCGAGCGGTGTGCCCCGTAGTAAGTCGGGATGGAACAGCAGACACCAGCCCGAACCGGTGAAAGTCGTCCCGTCGGCTTCATGTCCGAACACTTGTCCCGGAGCGATAAATACCAACGTATTCTCTTGAAAATCGTAGGAACGTCGGCCATAGGTCAAATCGTCTGTACACCGTAATTCTTTCAGGAAAACCACATACATCCCCACGTGCTTGCGTGCATGGGGTACGGGGTGCGGCATACGGCTTCCCTCTATGACGCTGACCAATGGATGCCTCGTTTCCACGCCCATGTAATCATTGTACTCCTTTATCGTTTTCAGTTGCATAATATTCTCCATAACAGTCTCTTTCATTGTTTTTATGCAAATGTAGAAAATATCTTCGGCTTATCGGTTCTAATCTGTAATAATTATACATGAAACCGTAATTCATACCCTATGGAGCACTCGGACAGCCTGTAATTTTGCATCGTGGAAAACTGAATAAAAGAAAGAACAATGATACAAATGAATAATTCGGGACTTATGACCATTGATAGGTTCAATAAATTGACGGGGCATGAAACACTGCATCCGTTGATCTGTATGGTCGATTTGTCAAAGGCAAATCTGACCGAGGATATTCGGATGATGTGCAATTTTTACGGACTGTTGTATTACAACGATTCAAAGCAAGAAAAAGCATCTGAAAAAGAGTGGCTGCGGCTGGTTTATCCCGGTGAAACGGTTGAAATACCCTCGAACCGACATCGACATACCGGATGCTATTCGGGTGTATTGTTTCATCCCGATTTGTTATGCGACACATCGCTTGAAAACCGTATCGAGACCTACCCGAAACGCTGCTGCTGTAAGGGTGCATTGTCGGAGCACGAAAGGAGAATCATAACCGATAACCTGCGGGAAATCGGAGAAGAGTTACACCATGCCATCGACCGACATAGCGCAACGATCATCGCCTCACATATCGAACTACTACTCAATTACTGTGTACGCTTTTGCAGTCAGTGAACTACAAAACCGTAATAATTATCCTTCAAACCGTAATTCATGACCGGTCGGGGTGAAAATTCCAGCCTAATTTTGCATCAGGTAAAACAGATAAATAAAATGATAGAGATTATGAAAATAAAATTAAAAATTATGACAACCCTATTCGGTGTTTTTTTCGGATGCGGAATCGCAGCCTCTCAAACACCGAAAGCAGAACAAGCTATGGACAGTAAACGACAACACATTGCAGAGGTCGCAACCCTTACGAGTACGGGAGACCTCGACAAACTGAAACCCGTCCTCACGGACGGGTTGAATGACGGCATGACCGTCAGTGAGCTGAAAGAAGTGATGGTACACACCTACGCCTATTGCGGTTTTCCCCGTGCCCTGCGCGGACTGCAAACGTTAGTTGCGGTACTCGACGAGCGTAAAGCAAAAGGTATTGAAGACGATTGGGGACGTGAAGCGTCGCCGATAACCGATACCCGCCGTAAGTACGAGCGCGGACGCGACATTCTCGCAGAAATTTCAGGCGTTCCGGCAGATGCACCGAAAGCCGACTATGCTGTACTGGCTCCGGAAATCGAGGTATTCCTCAAAGAACATCTCTTCGCCGACCTTTTCGAGCGGGATGTATTGACCTATGCCGAACGGGAGCTGACGACCGTTGCCGTGATAGCCTCGTTGGGCAAAGGCGTGGAACCGATGCTGAAAGGACACATGGGTATCGCGCTGAATGTAGGTGTAACACCGGATGAATTACGCGGTGTGCTGGCTATTGTCGAAAAGCACGTCGGACGCGGCGAAGCCGATGGCGGCAGACTGGTTTTGAACGAATTGCTGCAAAGCAAAGGATTGATCGCCAACCCGGAAACTCCGGTCGTGGCAGTGGCGAATGGCGTGCAGAAACAGAAAGTCACGTTCCACAACCGTTTCTTGATCGATGTGGTCGGCGATCTCTATTTCCCTGCAAACTATGATTCGGCAAAGAAATATGCCGCTATCATCGTCGGGCATCCTTTCGGTGGTGTCAAGGAGCAGACTTCAGGGCTTCATGCCCGCAAGCTGGCGGAAATGGGTTACGTGACATTGGCATTCGATGCCTCCTACTACGGTGAGAGTGGCGGTTATCCGCGTCGTATGGAATCGCCCGAAATGAGGGTGGAAGATTTCAGCGCGGCGGTCGATTTCCTCTCGAACCACCCGGCTGTCGATACTGACAAGATAGGTGTAATCGGCATCTGTGGCGGAGGATGTTATTCTGTCAGTGCTACGCAGATAGACCATCGTATCAAGGCTCTTGCCACCATCAGTATGTACGATATGGGGCGTGCTCGCCGTCAGGGTGTGGGCGACACGCAGACCTACGGGCAGCGTATGGAGATTCTCGATGAGATTGGTCGTCAGCGCACGGTGGAATACGGCGGAGCCGCACGTCGGGACATTCGCGCCCTGCCCGAAAAGGTAGATGAGAACACACCGAAGTTTGCCATCGACTTCCTCGATTATTACGATAATCCGCAGCGCGGGCAGCATCCCAACTCTACGGGTTATTACTCCTATACGAGCCTTGCGCCGATGATGAACTTCTTCCCGTTCGCACAAATCGAGACCATATCGCCGCGTCCTGTACTTTTCATCGTGGGAGAAAATGCGGTATCGAAATATTTCTCGGAAGACGCATACGAGAAAGCTGCCGAACCGAAAGAACTGTTCGTCGTTCCCGAAGCAACGCACGTGGATTTGTATGACCAGCCGGAATATCTGAAAATCACGCTTCCGAAACTGGACGCTTTCTTCAAACAACATCTAAAATAACGATTCGATATGAAAAAGATAACTTGCTTATTTTTACTGGTTGCGGCACTCGGTGCTTGTACCCCGAAACCGGAAAACAAGGTTGAAACAATCCAGCCTGCCGCACCTTCTTCCATCTTTCCCAAAGGAAATGTCATTGAAGGTACTAATTTCAACGGCACGGCCTACCTCCAACGGTTGATGACCGACAGTGAAACATTCGATGTAGTAGTGTCCGACGTGATATTCGAGCCGAAGGCCCGAAACAGTTGGCACTCGCATCCGGGCGGCCAGATTCTGATCGCCACTGCCGGAAAAGGTTACTATCAGGAAAAGGGAAAACCCATACAAGTTTTGAATCCCGGTGACGTGGTCGCCATTCCGGCAGACGTGGTGCATTGGCACGGAGCGGCTTCCGACAGCGGATTCACGCATATAGCAATCAATACAAAGGTTCATTTGGGTGCTACCCAGTGGTATGCTCCCGTAACCGAAGAAGAGTACAACCATAAATAAACATCAAAAAACAGATTGAATATGAAAAAGTTACTTTTTATCCCGCTCTTGCTCCTTTCTCTGACGACTATGGCCGCTTGTTCTCCCGATGATGATCCTGTGCCGCCGACGGAGCAACCCTCCACTCCCGAAGAACCGAGCGATGAAGGGAATCCCGATGATTCTGAAAATCCTGCTAATCCGGATGAACCCGATGAACCCAATACTCCATCCGGGAACGGCAATATGCTTGTGGTTTACTTCTCCGCTGAAGGACACACCCAAGCCGTAGCGGAGCGAATCGTGGAGCTTACGGGTGCTGACATCCATCGGATTGAGGCTGCCGAACCGTATGCCGCAAATCCTTACGATGACAGCGACCGCATCCAGCGTGAAGCCTACAACGACCTGCGCCCCGGAGTGGCGAACCTGCTTGATGAGGAAACGATTGCGGAATACGATACGATTTTCGTCGGTTCGCCTTGTTGGTGGCATCAACCCGCGATGGTAGTCTGCACGTTCCTCGAAGCATACGACTTGAAAGACAAGGTTGTCATTCCGTTCTTTACCTACGGAGCTACTACCTATCTGAACGAATCCATGCAGAAAATTTATAAGGTAACGCCCAGTTCAAAGCATATTCCGGAAACACTTCCCGAAGACCTCGATGCGGACGACATTACGACGCCGGGGCGTCCCGACGATGCGGGTATTGATATGCCGGGCAGTGCAAACGGTACGGAAGGCTGGTTGCGTCGAATTGGAATTATTGAATAGACATATAAAACAAATAAAAAATGAAAAAAGGAATTATAACAATGAGTGTACTGGCAATCATTGCTTGTACGATAACGGCCTATTGTTGGGCTGCCGGGAACGAGTCCGTATCGGAAAGTACAAATGTAGCGCAATCCCTATCCGGACAACAAGTAAAATCTACCTCTCAAAATGCTAAAGGAAAAGCTTTGGTTGTTTATTTCTCCGTTCCCGAAACGGATGGAGTGGATGCTTCTTCCGGAGCCAGCCGCCTTGTTTCCAATGGTAAAGTAATGGGGAATACGCAATACATCGCATCCGTCATCAGTGAAGCTACGGGCAGCGACCTTTTCGAGATAAAGACCGTACACACCTATCCCGGCTCGCATAAGGCATTGATCGATGCGGCAAAGGTCGAGATAGACAACAATGCCCGTCCGAAGCTGGCTACACACATCAAAAATCTCAATGACTACGATGTGGTCTTCGTTGGATTCCCCAACTGGTGGTACGATATGCCGATGCCACTCTACTCGTTCTTTGATGAATACGACTTCAGCGATAAAACTGTTATCCCTTTCTGTACGCATGGCGGCAGTCGTTTCTCGGATGCCATCAAGACCATACGGGAGTTGGAGCCTAAAGCCTCCGTGTTGGATGGTTATGCAGTTCCCCGTGACCGTGTCAGCGAAGCGAAACCCAATGTATTGAATTGGCTGAAAAGAATCGGAATGGCTGAATAAGTGATAACGGTTCAAACCTATCCAATAAGTTACCCGACCGGATTTCCGGCCGGGTAACTTGCTTAATAAGGGATATATAAAGTTAAATGAGGATACTTTTTCAAGTATAATTTCAATCTGTAATAATTATACGCCAATCCGTAATTCATATAAGGTCTTCCTTGCTGGTCTGACGTAATTTTGCATCAGATAAAGAAATGAATTACAAGTAGTTTTAATACGAATATGAACAATGAAAAAATAACCAGAAGAGAAGCTCTCAAATGTATGGGAACTACATTGGCAGGGTTGGCATTGACCGCATCCGGGCTCTCCTCTATCACGTCCTGTACGGAAGAGAAAAAGAGACGTTTGGTATTCTATTTCACGGGAACCGGAAACTGCCTCTACGTGGCTCGGAAATTCGCGGAAAATCCGTTGAGTATTCCGCAGATTATCAGGCAGGAAAAGCTGGAATTCGAGGCGGATGAAATAGGTATCGTTTACCCCATTTACGGACATCTTGCCCCGCAAATGGTGCAGGAGTTTATTCGGAAAGCCCGGCTGAAAGCCCCTTACCTATTTTCCATCCTTACCTACGGCAACCGCAAGTGCAGCGCGACCGAATTGTGGAACAATCTGGCAACAGAAAACGGGACGCGCTTCGACTATATCACCACCCTGAAAATGGTGGATAACTTTCTCCCGTCATTCGATATGAATGAACAGGTAAAAATCGACAAGCAGGAAGACAAGCAAATAGCCGAAATCATGCAGGACATACAGGCACGCAAGCACTGGATACAACCCGTTACCGAAGAGGAACAACAGCAGCACGCCGAGTTCATGCAACGTGCGGGACACACTCTTTCCCCTTCCGCCGAAAAGTTGCTTGTCATCAAGGAAAACTGTATCGGCTGTGGAATCTGTGTAAAGGTATGCCCGCGCCGGAACTATACCTTGACGGGCGAAGGTGTTCAATGCAAAGGAGCCTGTGAATATTGCCTCTCCTGTGTTCAGAATTGTCCGCAAAAAGCCATCACACTCCGTGCGGGAGAGAAAAATCCCGATGCGCGATACCGCCATCCGGATATTTCACTGAATGACATTATAAGAGCTAATAGACAATAACTTCAAAAACGATAGGATTATGAAACGAACATTTTTTTATTATGTATTTATGGCACTGGCTGTAATGACGCTGGCAAGCGCGTGTGACAAGGATGATTTCGATGCGGATTATCCTTCCGATGAGATCGAATATGATGGTAGCCGCAAAATTTTAGTGGCTTACTTTTCCGCTACGGGTAATACCCAGCGGAGAGCCGAGGAGATTGTGGCGGCGACCGGTGCGGATGTTTATCGCATCGAGGCGTCTGAACCTTATGCCTCGAATCCCTATGACGACAGCGACCGTATTCAGAACGAATCGTACAACAACCTGCGTCCCGGCGTCGGCAATTTGCCTGAAAGTATCGACGAATACGATGTGATTTTTATCGGTTCGCCGATATGGTGGCACAATCCGGCAATGGTCGTCTGTACGTTCCTCGAAAACTACGACCTCGACGGCAAGATCGTTATCCCGTTCTTTACTTACGGCTCGACAGAGTATCTCCAGCAATCCATCGACAAGATTCATGAGGTGACGCCCGCTTCGGTTCATCTGCGTACCTATACGGGCGGTGGCGTAGAAAGTTGGCTGCGTGACATCCATATCATCCAATAACACCAATGAGAATAAGCAATAATATCAATATGAAACGAAATATCATTTTAGCAATCATGTGTACAGTATGCACAATGGCAGCCTCGGCACAAGGTGTCGGAGGCGTGCCGACCAAAGGATTCGCCGTTTTCAAGAACGACGGTCAGTTCAAACCATACGCATTTACCCGCCACGCTGTCGGTGATAATGAAATCCAGATTGAAATTCTCTATGCGGGTATCTGCCATAGTGACATCCACCATGTCCGCGAGGATTGGGGGTCTGAAAAATACCCGATGGTTCCCGGACACGAGATTGTCGGACGTGTGGTGAAAGTAGGCCGCAACGTCACGAAATTCAAGGTAGGCGACTATGCCGGTATCGGGTGCATGATCGGTTCATGCCGTCATTGCGAGGCTTGTGAGCATGATCTGGAGCAGTATTGCGAGGAAGGGGCCATCATGACCTACCATGACATAGACCGCTATAACGGTAATGAACCGACGCAGGGCGGTTATTCAGACAACTACGTTGTAGCGGAAGACTTCGCTATCAAGATTCCGGCAAATGCCGAAATCGAGAAAGTCGCGCCGCTGCTCTGCGCCGGAATCACGACCTATTCGCCTATCCGTAATGTAGGTGTCAAGAAAGGTGACAAGGTCGGTGTCGCCGGATTCGGCGGGTTGGGACACTTGGCCGTGCAGTATCTTGTGAAATTGGGAGCCGATGTGACCGTATTCGATGTAACGGAAGCAAAACGTGCGGATGCCGCACGCATGGGGGCTACCCGTTATGTCAATGTGAACAACAGCGATGAATTGCAAGGGTTGAACAAGCAATACGATTTCATTCTCTCCACCATTCCCGCCAAGTATGATCCGGTAATGTATGTGAAAATGTTGAAGCTGGACGGTCAGCTCGCTATCGTCGGAATCCCCTCGGCAGCCAATATGCCGAGTATTCCGGTAAATGCCATCGTAATGAACTCCAATCGCAAGATTTTCGGTTCCCAGATTGGGGGAATCAAGGAGACGCAGGAGATGTTGGACTATTCGGTCGCCAACGGTATCTATCCCGAAGTCGAAATTATTCCGGCTGACGGAAAAACGATTACCGAAGCCTATCAGAAGGTCGTGGATGGAGATGTAAAATTCAGGTATGTGATAGATATGAAAACCCTTAAATGATAGCTATGTTACGGAAAATAAGGGCTATACTGGCAATCATCTTTTTTGTGTCTGTCACGTTGCTGTTTCTCGACTTCACGGGAGGGTGGCATACATGGATGGGATGGATGGCAAAAATACAATTCTTACCTGCTCTGCTGGCCTTGAATGTAGGTGTCGTGGCTCTGCTCGTTGTGCTGACACTGCTTTTCGGTCGCATTTATTGCTCCGTCATCTGCCCGCTGGGTGTCATGCAGGATATTGTTTCGTGGGTAGGCAGTCGGCGTAAAAAAGGAAAAAAACGTTTTTCCTATTCTCCGGCAAAATCCGGAATCAGGTACGGCGTATTAGCTCTTTTCCTCGTGGCAATAGCAGCAGGCGCAAGTTCGCTGGTCGCCTTGATAGCTCCATACAGTGCCTACGGTCGGATTGTCCAGAATTTACTGGCTCCGTTCTACGGATGGGGAAACAACCTCTTGGCCTACCTTGCCGAGAGAGCCGAAAGTTACACCTTTTATGAAACGGAGGTCTGGATGAGAAGCCTGCCGACATTCATTATAGCCATTGTTACTTGTATCCTATTATTTGTCTTGGCATGGCGTAACGGACGCACCTACTGCAATACGGTTTGTCCGGTAGGTACTGTACTTGGTTTGCTCTCGAAATATGCACTTTTACGTCCGGTCATTGATCCCAAGAAATGCACCTCGTGCAGTTTGTGCGCCCGAAAATGCAAGGCGTCTTGTATAGACTACAAGAATCACGAGATAGACCGTTCGCGTTGTGTGGCTTGCATGGATTGTCTCGATACCTGCAAACACGGGGCCATCTCTTATACCCGACGACGGGAACGGGCAGCCATGCAATCATCTAAAACAGAGGAACAGAATCCTTCCCGACGCCATTTCCTCACCGGGGTTACTCTTCTTCTCGGTACTGCTGCGATCAAAGCGCAGGAAAAGAATGTGGACGGCGGGCTGGCTGTTATTCTCGACAAGAAAATTCCGAAGCGCACGACTCCTCTCGTTCCTCCCGGAACAGGTAGCCTGCGTAATATGAATCGCCATTGCACGGGCTGCCAGTTATGCGTGTCGGTCTGCCCGAACGGGGTACTACGCCCTTCCTCTCGGTTGGAAACGCTTATGCAGCCGGAATCTTCTTATGAACGCGGTTATTGTCGTCCCGAATGTACGAAATGTTCGGAGGTTTGCCCGGCCGGAGCAATCCGAAAGGTTTCTGCTGAAGAAAAGTCCGCTATACAGATCGGCCATGCCGTATGGGTAAAGGAGAATTGCGTTGTCCTGACAGACGGCGTGCAATGCGGAAATTGCGCCAGACATTGTCCGACGGGGGCAATCTCGATGATACCCTCCATCCCCGACGATGATTTCTCGCCCTTGATACCGATGGTGGATACCGAACGGTGTATCGGGTGCGGTGCGTGTGAAAATCTGTGTCCGGCACGTCCGTTCAGTGCCATTTACGTCGAGGGACACGAAGCCCATAGAATCATATAAAACAGATAACTGTATGGAGAAAAAAGATAAACATAGGATAGACCGGCGTGAGTTCCTGAAGCGGTTGGGAGCCGGAGTTACTGCGGTGTCTGCAACGACGGTTGCGGGATGTTCCTTTCGGGATGCTGGAACCGGAGGCCGCGCACGAGGCGAAGTCCCGACCGATAAGATGACCTATCGCACCGCTCCGAAAACGAAAGAGCAGATTTCGCTACTCGGTTATGGCTGTATGCGCTGGCCTATGATGCCGTCGCCGGATGGAACCGGAGAAGTTATCGACCAAGAAGCAGTCAATGGACTGGTAGATTATGCTCTGGCGCATGGAGTGAATTATTTCGATACGGCTCCTCCTTATTGTCGCGGGCTTTCAGAGAAAGCCACCGGAACAGCATTGAAGCGCCATCCTCGTAATTCGTATTATCTGGCAACAAAGATGTCGAACCACCGTCTGGCCGGGCAAGGGCTGTCTCCCGAAGAGCTGTTCGATGCTTCGGTAAAGATGTACCGCCGGTCGTTCGAGGACTTGCAGACCGATTACTTCGATTATTACCTGCTCCATATCGTGGGTATCGGGAGCGGTATGCCTTTTTTGATGGAGCGTTTTTTCGATAACGGACTGCTCGACTTTCTGCTTAAAGAACGGGAAGCGGGGCGTATCCGGCATTTGGGTTTCTCCTATCATGGGGATGTGAAAGTGTTCGATTACCTGCTCTCCCGACACGATGAGTTCAAATGGGATTTTGTGCAAATCCAACTGAACTATGTGGACTACCGGCACGCTTCAGGTATGAATTTCAATGCGGAATACCTCTATGCCGAGTTGGAGAAACGTGATATACCGGCTATTGTCATGGAGCCGCTGTTGGGCGGCAGACTGACCACGCTGACCAACTACCTGAACGGCAGGCTTAAACAGCGTCGCCCGGAAGAGAGTATCGCTTCGTGGGCATTTCGTTTTGCGGGTTCGTTTCCAAAGGTATTGACCGTATTGAGCGGCATGACCTATATGGAACATTTGCAGGACAATATCCGTACCTTCTCGCCACTCGATCCTTGTACAGAAGAGGAGTTGGCACTCTTGGAAGATACGGCGCAGACCATGCTGAAATACCCGTCGGTTCCCTGTACCGCCTGCCAATATTGTATGCCTTGTCCATACGGACTGGACATTCCTGCCATATTCGCACATTACAACAAGTGCATCAACGAAGGGAATGTTCCCGTCTCTTCGCAGGACGAGAATTATCGGAAAGCCCGACGGGCGTTTCTCGTCGGCTACGACCGTTCCGTGCCGAAACTGCGGCAGGCCGACCATTGTATCGGCTGCGACCAATGCGTACACCATTGTCCGCAAAGCATCAATATCCCGGCACAAATGCAGCGAATCAACTTCTTTGTGGAACAACTTAAACAAGAGACATTATAATGAAAGATTTTATTTTCAGAAACGATACGAAACTGCTCTTTCGTAATGATATACGGGAGACTATCGCAGAAGTGACTAAAGGACATAAAGTGATGTTCGTTTACGGCAGCGGTTCCGTAAAACGAAACGGGTGCTACGATGATATAATCCGAACATTGACCGATGCCAATATTCCTTTTGTGGAATATGGAGCTTCTTCAAGGGAATTTTCCAAAATACAAGAGGGTATTCGGTTTGCCAAGTCCAACGGCGTAACTCTGATTGTCGGAGCCGGAGGCGCAAGCGTGATGGATAGTGTCAAATTGATGGCTTTCGGCTTTTACCATGAATCCGATTTGTGGGATTACCTGAAAGGGAAACCTTCTTACGGGCTGAAACGACTGCCGCTTGCATTGATACCGACCTATCCGTCCAGCGGTTCGGAGAATGGACTTGGGGCTGTATCCGTCGATTCGAAGACGGACGATTTCGGAACGGCATACGGCATACCGGCCGACTATGCTATTCTTTGTCCCAAATATTCCCTGACTTTGGACAAAGAAATGACCACATATACGGGACTTGTTACACTGGTTCAACTGTCGGCGTGTATTTTGGGCGACAAAAACCGGATGTCCTACGATGCAGGAATTTCTTATATCAAAAACGTACTCGAAGCGACGAAGACTTTACTGAAAAATCCGAATGACCTCGATGCAAGAGGTATTATTATGATGGGCGCATCTCTTTCCACTTCGTCCAGAATAGGCATAGGAAAAGAGGAGGCTTACGCATACGACATTTACGAGTTGGAATTTCTTCCGGAAAAGTTATTCGGCAGTTCTTACCGTAGAAGCCTGACGTCTATTTTTCCGAGATTCCTCGAAGCGATGGGAAAACGCCATGCGGAGGATGTCGGAAAATACTATCTCGACGTATTCGGTTTCGATTCTTCCATAGAGGAATCTTCGAGGAAGCTGGTAGCGTTGTTTTCCGATTTCGGGGTGGATATGTATTACGATGGCATAATCAACCGTGAACAAGTCGGCTGTATTCCTTGCGATACGGAACTTGATGAAAATGAAATCTTTGAAATGATAAACGGGTTAATTCGCAAATAATGATGATGACACCACTATTTATCGGCGGTATCGGTATGCAGGAAGTGCTACTGATCGTATTGGTAGTATTGTTGTTTTTCGGCGGCAAAAAAATCCCCGAACTAATGAAGGGAATCGGTAAGGGCGTGCGTTCCTTCAAAGAGGGGATGAACAGCGTGGAAAAAGAGATTGAGGATACCGAGCAAAAGAAATAACCGATGGTAACGGGGACGCACACACAATCTTTCTGGGAACATTTAGACGTGCTGCGGACGGCAATCGTCCGAATTGTCGCCGTGGCCGTCGTGTTCGGCATCGCGGCATTCTGTTTCAAGGAAGAATTGTTCGCCATCGTACTTGCACCGAAAGACGACGGATTCGTTACCTACCGGCTGCTCGACCGCATGGCGGTATGGGCGGGAAGTACGGTGGAACCGTTTTCCGTCCGGCTGATCAATACGGGATTGGCGCAGCAGTTCATCATTCACATGAAGACGGCGTTGTGTGCCGGAGTGCTGTGCGCTTCGCCCTATATTCTTTACCAGTTGTTTCGGTTCGTTTCCCCGGCATTATACGATAATGAACGGCGGTATGTCATGCGGATGGTCGGAGGTGGCTATGCGATGTTCGGATTGGGGGTGTTGGTTAGCTACTTTCTGATCTTTCCGCTGACATTCCGCTTTTTGGGAACCTATCAGGTGAGCGGCGAGGTGGATAATCTGATCGCGCTCGATTCGTATATCTCGACGTTGGTGATGATGTGTCTTGCAATGGGCATTGTTTTCGAGATTCCGATCCTATCGTGGCTGTTCACCAAGTTGGGGTTTCTTTCGGCGGATTTCATGCGCCGCTATCGGAAACACGCCGTCGTGATTGTTCTCGTAATCGCTGCGGTTATTACCCCGACATCGGACGTGTTCACGCTCTCGCTGGTTGCATTGCCGATGTGGGTGTTGTATGAAATCAGTATTTTGATTGTGAAACAAGTAAAGTAGAAATAGCATAAGATTCAAATGAAATTATTACTGCAACATCGAATACTTATAGGATATATTATATTGATAGTCGTTATTGGCAGTATGGCTGCTATCATGTTCTACGAGCGTAATCGAGTACAAAATATAGAATCGGAAACAACCGAAATCCGGGATGCCAACCGTACCATAAACGCCGCCCATCGGCATATTACCGTCCTTGCTACGTTGGGAGAATCCGCGATAACATGGGACGAGGAGGATTATCAAAAGTATCAGGTACGGCGGTTGCGAATAGACAGCCTTTTGCAGATTTTGCAGCGAGACTATGAAGAGTTTGTCCCGACCAGACAAATAGACACGCTCCGTTTTCTGCTGGCCAATAAGGAAAAGCACCTACACCAAGCCATGCAGGTGTTTCAACAACACGACAGCCTCTTGTCGGAACACCTGCCCGTCCTTGCCCGACAAACAAGAAGTTTCCGCACCGTAACCCGAAAAAAGAGAGGTCTTGCCGGGCTTTTCGGAGGCAAGGAGACCATACAAGTTCCGACTACTCCAAACACGCTTCACTCCCTGAACAAGCAGTTGATTTCGATGGAGGAAGCACGGCAGCAGGCAATCGACGCTTACACGGACAGCCTGCGTGTTCAAAACCGGGAGTTGAACCGCAAGCTGTATGTGTTGATTCAAGATATGGACGAGCAAACGCAAGCCACATTTCAGGGCAAGGAGTTGTATCTCCAACAATCCTATGACCGCTCGACCATGATTATTACCGGGCTGATCATAAGCGCTATCGTCCTTCTGGTCGTGTCGTATTGGATTATCCAACGGGATATTCGGGAGAAAGCGCGTACCAAACGTGAGTTGGAGGAACTGATCGAGAAGTTACGCCAGAGCGTGAAAAAGAACAAGGAGCTGCTCACGGCTCGCCGCCAAACCATGCAGACCATCATCCATGAATTGCGTTCTCCTCTGTCCGCCATCAGCGGCAATACGGAGTTGATTATCGCCGATACCGACGAGGCGGAACGTACCCGACATATTCAAGCTGTCCAGCAGTCAGTCCGTCGTATGGCCATCATGCTCGCCGACCTGCTGAATTTCTTTCGGCTGGATAACGGTAAGGAGCAGGTATGCCCCAAGCCATTCCAATTACAATGTATCGCCAACGCGCTGAAACACGAGTTTACGCCGAGGACGGAGAAGAAACACCTTGCGTTTCATATCGAGGCTTGCGAAACCGATGTAGTGGTCGGCGACAAGAACATGATCCTCCGAATCGGAAGCAATCTGCTGTCCAATGCCGTGAAATTTACGGATAAGGGTTGTGTTTCATTGAAAACGAGTTACTCGGACGGAGTGTTCACACTCGAAGTTTCGGACACGGGATTCGGAATTGCCGAGGCGCAGCAGAAAAAGATTTTCCATCCTTTTGAACGCCTGACCAATGCCGCCACACAAGACGGCTTCGGACTTGGGTTGCCTATCGTGTGCGACCTCGCAAAGTTGATGGGAGGTAAAGTTTCTCTGGAGAGCGTAGTAGGAATCGGTAGCCATTTCACGGTACGCATCCCGCTCAAAAAGGCGGAGGATGAATTTACCGGGGAAACGTCCGTTTCTCCAATATCCCGATACCTGCGCAACGCCTCCGTGCTGGTATTGGATAACGATGCGGTGCAATGCACGATGACACGGGATATGTTGGCCCGATACGAAATCGGGTGCGACACCTGCCGCAATGTGGGCGAGTTGCTGAACATGATGCGGGAGAGGAATTACGACCTGTTGATTACGGATTTGAAGATGCCGGATATGAACGGCTACGAGGTGCTGGAACTGTTGCGCTCGTCCGAAATCGGCAACTCGCGGAGTATTCCGATTGTCGTGGCAACGGCATTGGACAGCAGTTCGGAAGAGGAGCTGCTCGCCAACGGATTTAGCGGTTGCCTGTTCAAACCGTTCTCCGCAACGGAGCTGTTAGAGGCGGTCTCCCGTTGCATCGAGAATCGGGAGCAGAAGCGGGCAATCACGCTGTCGCCGTTACTTGCTTACGGGAATAACGAGGAGATCTTGGATAGGTTGATAACCGAGACCGAAAAAGAGATGGCGGAACTTCGTGCAGCCTATGAAAAAAGAGATATGGCCGAATTGGATAACCTGCTCCACCATCTGCGCAGTTCGTGGATGCTGATCAACGCTGACGCTCCTTTGCGGGAGCTGTACGAGTTGATACACCGACCGCAATACGACGATGCCTTGTTGAATGAAAAGGTGCAGGCCGTGTTGAATAACGGGGAGCGGATCATCCGTCTGGCACGAGAGACAAAGGAGGGATTATGGGCAGAGTGATTATCATCGACGACAACGTGGTCTATTGCAACCATGTGGGCAATCTTCTGGCAAAAGAGGGAATTGAAACAGAGAGGATATACAGTCTGTCGGCTGCCAAGAAAGCCGTCTTGTCCGTTTCGGATGATGATATAATCCTTTCCGACTTGCGTTTTCCCGACGGGAACGGCATAGACCTTTTGAAATATATGCGTGAAAACGGTCGGCGTAACTCGTTCTTTATTATGACCGACTACGACGAAGTGCCGACTGCCGTTCGCTCCATGAAATCGGGGGCGGACGACTATATCAGCAAACGGACATTGGAAAAGGAGCTGTTGCCCACCATCCGCAGTTTGCTGAGACGAAAGAGCCGTAGCCTTGTGAAACGGGAGCATATACTCGACCGCGAGAGCGAGGCGTTTCAGGCCATCGACCACCGCATCCGGCTGGTCGCTCCGACCAATATCAGCGTCCTTATATTGGGAGAAAACGGTACGGGCAAGGAACATATAGCCGCGAAAATACACCGCCGGAGCAACCGGGCGGAGAAACCGTTCGTCGCCGTCGATTGCGGTCTGTTGTCCTCGTCGCTGGCCGCTTCCATCCTCTTCGGGCATGAGAAAGGGGCGTTCACGGGTGCTACCGACAACAAGGCGGGTTATTTCGGAGAGGCCGACGGCGGTACGCTGTTTCTCGACGAGATAGGCAATCTGCCGATGGAAGTGCAACAGATGTTGCTTCGTGCCATACAAAGCAAGACCTACCGCTCTGTCGGAGGAAATAGGGACAAGGCGTCCGATGTGCGTATCATCGCCGCCACCAACGAGGATTTGAATAAGGCGGTCGAGGAAAGAAGGTTTCGCCGAGACCTCTATTATCGGATTCGGGAGTTCGTCGTCGAACTGCCGCCGCTTCGGAAATGCAGAGAAGACATCCTGCCGTTGGCGGAGTTCTTCATCGGCGAGATGAACGCGGAGCTTAAGAAGTCCGTATCGGGATTCGATGCGGAGGCGAAGAAACTGTTAGCCCTTTATCATTGGCCGGGCAATGTCCGAGAGCTGCGGCAGGTCGTACAGACCGCCGTACTAATGACCGGAGAGGGGTTGATTCCGTCCGACGCATTGGGGCTCGATGCAACGGAGGCGGAAAGCGGAGTTTCGGACTTTGCGTTGGTCGATGAGACGATGCAGAAAGACCGTATCATAAAGGCGTTGAGGCAGACGGACGGGAACAAACGGCAGGCGGCCAAGCTGCTCGGCATAAGCCCACCGACGTTGTATAAGAAGATGGAACAATATAACATACAGTAGAAAAGAGATGAAACATGAAAGATATTCCGTAGAAAAAGAATATATTTGCAATACGATTGCGGAAGTGGCCTATCCACTTTTGCATGACATTTGAGAAAAAGCGGACAGAAAGCCTATGCTCTCTGTCCGACTATATATAGACATAAGACCGCAAGTCGTCCTAATGGGAATCTGGAAAATTAACATTAACAGGAACTATTGCGTGATTGCTTATGCTATGCCTTTGCATAGCGTGCATTCACCTATTCCTGTTAAGGGCATTCCAGAGCCTCCATTAGAGATAGCGTGGATTGCACGCTTCTTTTATAGAGCTTCCGGTTGAAACCCTAAAAACCGGATGATATGGCAAAAGTACAGATGCTCGCCCTCCAATCCATCGACGGATACATGATAGATGACCGTCCCGAATTGTCCGCTGTCCTTTCCGACGAGATAGCGAAGTTAAGAACTGCCGCCACTCACTTGTTGAACAAAGATGTTTCGCTGACCATGTTGAGCGATTGGGCGGAAAATGAGGCGGCGAACATCACCTATCTTATCGAGGCCGACAACCAAACGGCAGCCATCATCGACGGAATGTTCCGAATGGGATTGATCGACGAGATTGTTCTCTACACGATACCCGTCATTCTCGGTCACGGCAAACGGCTGTACCAATCTCCACTGCCCGAAATCTCTTGGAAATGTACCGCCACCCATATCTGCATGGATGGTACGGTGCAGGCCGTTTTTCGTCGGAGCAACTGACAGAGGCTTAACGCATTTTACACCACATAGGCGTTAAAAAACTTAACGCCGTTAAATAATTTTACGCTTTTTACTCCTCCGAAAAAGCGGCCTCAAAATATTTTTTGTATTTATATTGCTGTTTATCAGTATTATGTAAATAGCTTATTGCAATTTGTCATTGGCTGGAACTCTGTTTGTTCTAAACACTTACGTGCGCATACAGAAAACAGAGTCAATAACCGAAAAAAAGAAATGACAAATGGAATATATCGTACTGACGGAAACGGATTTCTTCCGTCGCATCAATGAGGCCGACAGCCTGAACGACCTGTGTTCGTCTTATCGGGACTTTACCGATAGAGTGATTCAACTCTGTATGGGAGGGATGAACCTGCACCATGCCGTCCTCGCCCTTACCTACGTGGAGACGGAGCTGCAATTCCACCGGAAGTTTTACGGTGTGGAAACGGACAGCGTTTCGGGATTGTATATCCGCAAAGCCCTCGCTTTCGTGCGAAGGACGCAAAAGATTCTTGTACCCCAAGTGCCACCACTATCCACCCCGCAAATCGATTCACAACTGACAAGCTCTTTCCGTTGGACGGGCAGCCTTGTCGAATTGATTGAGATTATCTATGCCCTCGACGAGCTGGGCTGTATCAATGACGGGCAGAACAATATCAAGGAGCTGGCGGCTTTCTTCGGCTCGCTGCTCGGTCTGGAGATTAAGGACAGACATTGCTACGACGCCTATCTGGATATGAAACGCCGCAAGAACGAAAGCCGGACTTACTTTCTCGACAAGTTGAGCGAGCATCTGAATCTGCGGATGAAACGCGATGATGCGAAAGAAAATGCCAGACGATAAGTCTGTGAATAAACGGGAGGAGTATCCATATTCTTCCGTTTATTTTTTACCTTTGCATATAAATCATTCGTTGCCAATGAAAAAAGAAAAAACAATATCGCTATATAATCCCGATTTTGTTCGGGAGATCAAACAGATCGTAACCCAAGCCCGGCAAAAGGCATACGCTGCAATCAATTCAGCAATGGTCGATGCCTATTGGCAAATGGGCAAGCGTATCGTAGAGCAGGAGCAGCAGGGAAAAGACCGCGCCGATTACGGTTCGCAGTTGCTGAAATCCCTGTCGAAAGAGCTTACAGCAGAGTTCGGCAAAGGGTTTTCCGTTCCTGCATTATATCACTATCGCTCTTTCTACCTGACCTTTCCCGAAATATTATCTACACCGTGGAGAATATTGACATGGTCGCATTACAAGCGACTGTTGAGTGTTTCCAATGCCGAAGCTCGTGCATGGTATCTGAAAGAGGCCGCCGAGCAGATGTGGAGCTACCGTACCCTCGACCGCAATATCGGTTCGCAGTATTACGAACGGTTATTGCTCTCGCAGCACAAAGATACGGTCGAGACCGAAATGAAAACGCTGACCAAGCCGTTCGAGCAAGACCGTATGGAGTTTATCAAGAATCCGACCGTTGCGGAGTTTATCGGTCTGACGCCGAACAGCGATTTCACGGAGTCGGATTTAGAGGGAGCGATCATCGGAAATCTGCAAAAATTCCTGCTCGAATTGGGTAAAGGTTTCTCGTTCGTAGCGCGGCAGAAGTTGATCCGTACCGAGAAAAAGGACTATTTCATAGACCTCGTTTTCTACAACTATATCCTCAAATCGTTCGTGTTGATCGACCTCAAGACAACGACCATCACGCACCAAGACGTGGGACAGATGGATATGTACGTCAGGATGTACGATGAGCGGGTGCGCGGCGAGGGCGACAATCCGACCATCGGCATCGTCCTCTGTTCGGAAACGGACGAAGACATCGCCCGTTATTCCGTACTGCACGACAACGACCGTCTGTTCGCCTCGAAATATATGCTTTATATGCCGACCGAGGAGGAGTTGCGTAAAGAGATCGAACAACAAAAAGAGTTCTATCGGTTACAACACGACGATTCCCCAAAGAAGGAGATATAGCCATGCTCTATGATGACGGATATACTTTCGACGATGCGAACATAGACGAAATGCCTCTCTTCTCGGAAAGCAGGCGGTTTGTCAGTCTCGACAACTACCAAAAGATGCAGTTGCGAGATTATATTCGCTCGTGTATTCGGGAGCATTGGGAGGATTCCGGCAGTTTCCCGAAAGAGAACGAGTTAATTGAAATCCGCAAACGAACCCTAAGCGTATTGGAGGAAGATTGGCATATCGTCCTGAAAAACGACAAACAATGGCGGCAATTCTTTCAGGACAATGTGAAGTCGGTTATCAATAAACTGCAAAAAGAAACGGAGGGTAGCGAATAATCGACTGCCCTCCGTCATTTTCAGTTCCGGCTATTTCTGCTGCAACAGATGCGCCAGCGCCGGATCGTTCTGTATGCGCTGCAATTCGTCTGCGACAATCTGCCGCACGTCGGCTTTGATACGGTTGTAGTTCTCTTGTATCTGCTCTTTCATGCAGTCCTTGCCGTTCTCGTCCGTGAAATCGGTAATAACGGGTATCGGCTTGTAGGCTTTCTCCTCCCGCTTTACTTTTTCAGCGTCCACCACGATCTCGCAGTGGAAAATCTTTTGTTCGATGCGCTCGTCGAACGTATCAGCCACGGAGCCGACGAACATTCCCTGCGTCAGAGAGGAAATCTTTGAGGGCGGGATAAGCGAATCCATCTGGGTATTGATGGATGTGGACTTGTCGTTGCGGTTGATCGTGATGCTCTGCCGCCTCTGCAAGACTTTTCCGAAACGCTCGGAGAGCGTCTTGGCCGTCTCTCCGACAACCTGACCGGAAAAGATATTGCCGACGGTGTTCATCACGACTTTGGCCTCCTTGTCGCCATAGTCGCGGACTAATTGGGAGAAATCCTGAAAGCCTAACAGCACGGCCACCTTGTTGCTTCGTGCCGTCGCTATCAAATTATCCAAACCCTTGAAATATATGGTCGGCAACTCGTCGATAATGATCGAGGATTTGAGTTTGCCTTTCTTATTTACGAGCTTCACGATGCGCGAGTTATACAGACCGAGTGCCGCGCCATAAATGTTTTGGCGGTCTGGATTATTGCCCACGCAGAGGATTTTCGGCTCCTGCGGATTGTTGATGTCGAGCGTAAACTCGCTGTCCGACATCACCCAATAGAGTTGCGGTGAAATCATCCTCGAAAGCGGAATTTTGGCCGATGCGATCTGCCCTTGAAGCTGCTCGGCAGCGCCGCCGAGCCATGCGTCCATGAAGGGCGAAAGGTAGTTTTCGAGTTCGGGGTAAGAGGATAGTATCGGGAAAATATCCTCGTACCGACGGTTCAGAAACTCGACGGCGTGCGGAAAGGTGCAATACTTTCCGTTCTCGTAGATTTTGAGATACCAAATGATTGCAGCAAAGAGGATTATGGGCGATTCTACGAAGAAGTCGCCCTGCTTTTGTACCCACGTCTTGTTCAAATTTAATAGGATTGTGTACGCGCTCTCGTAGGCGTCCGTAATGTCCTCCATAAAGTCGGGATGTATGGGGTTACAGCGGTGGCTGCGCCTCGGATCGTCGAAATTGATTACATAGAATTTCGGCTTTACCTCGTACCCGGCCAAGTGGTTCAGCAGGTGGTTGTAGGCAATGGTCGAAAGGTCTGGAAACTTGAAGTCGTAGATATACATCGAGTAGCCTTTCTCGATCTGCTGCTTGATGTAGGAATTGACTACGGCATAGGATTTTCCACTGCCGGGCGTACCCAATACGATGGATGCACGCTGCGGCAAAAGAATGTTGATCCAGCCGTTGTTCCACCTCTTTTTATAGTAGAAACGGGTGGGCAGGTTCACGGAGTATTCGTTGGTCAGAAGTCGTGTCTCCTGCATGAAGCTCTCGTTCTCGTTGTTGAACGGATCGTCCATGAGGTTGTTCTTCAAAAGGCGGCTCGCCCACAACCCGGCCATCAGGAGGCAGACGTATCCCGCCGCCATCGTTGCGATGTAGAGTGTTACGGTCGCTGTGAGCGGCAGAGGCAGGTCGAGCAGCCACCAGTTCAGGAAGAACAGCACAAAGCCCGCCACGAGTGCCGTGCCGATTTTCGGCCACGTAATCTTTTCGTCCTTTACGCCCGTCGTTCCCAGACACGAGAGTGCGAGCAGCACGACGGCAAAGAGTTTCGTATAGAGTATGGAGTGGAACAAGTGCGCCGTGCGGTCGAAGTTCATCAGAATCTTATCGACTACGCCGATATTCACGCCCCACGCGAGTATCGCTTCATAGCAATACCAATACACGTTCATTACTACTAATAATATACTTACGGCACGCAGAAAATCCATGATTTTCGCCAATGCCCTCAAATCGTCTTCTTGTTGCATAATGATTAGATTTTACGATGTTTTCTTTTCTTCTTCTTTCGTTGCTGCATCTCGTGCATGAACGCCTGCTCCTCGGCATCCGCCCCGCCTGCCGACGGCGAGAACAGCCCCAAAGCGTCCGGCAGTTCTTCATAGCCGGCCGCCTGCGAGGTGTTGTCCGCCGTTTCTGCTACGGGTTGCGGCAGGTCGATAGAGAGCGGAATCCCCGGAGCGGGAGGTGCGAAATATTCCTGCAAGGCGTTTGCTGAAAGCTCCTTGCCCATGCGCGAGCCGTTCAGGACGCAACCCGTGCGATGGTCGATGAACGTCGCGCCGTATATGCGCCCCGTATCGGTTTCGCGCAGTACCACGTCCACGCCTTTGGCTTTGAGGGCCGCGACAAACTCCACCCGGTCTTTCGTGCGCCGCATGGCGGCAAGCACGGTCGCCTTTGTCATGTCGCCCGTCTTCTGCTTCTTGATCTGCGCCTTGCTTGTCTCGCACCACCTCCCGAACGCCTCGTAGCCGTAGCGTTTGCCGAAACGGGAGGCTTTGATCGGTGTGCCGACCTTTTCGCCCTGCGCGTCGATGGCCGAATAGACGAAGCCGTGATATTCGCGTCCCCGCATCTCGCCCCTGCACTCCTCGACGGTTATGCCGTAGAGCGACAGCAGGGCGCGGTATTCTCCGAGCGACTGAAAGCGGTACTTACCGGATATGCCTTTCAGCACGTTTCCGATCTGTTTCTTCACGTCGCCCTGCGCCGCATCCACGCGCCGCAGCGGTTCGCGCTGCGTCTGCCGCTTGCGCTCGGCAGGATGCAGGCCGTACTGCTGCTCCAAAGCACGGGTGATGTTCTTGCTGCGGCGGTGCAGAAAGCTGTCGCCGATTTTCTTCCCTTGCTCGTCCACGCATAGCGTCACGATGTGTACGTGGTGGCGGTCGATGTCCTCGTGCTTGAAGATCGCATAGGGCTGGTCGCCGTAACCGAGCCTTGCGAGATACTCCTCGGCGATGGCCGTCAGCTCCGTGTCGCCCAGACGGTCGTCGGGATGGGGGTTCAGGGAGATATGAACGACGGGCTTCGCCGTCCGCATCTGCTCCGGCAGGCAGCGTGCGAAGTCCTCCGCAGCCTGCCGGATGTCGAGGCGGCCCGTCCCCTCGTCGAAGATTCTGTTGGTCGCCAGTAACCGCCCTTGCCCCTCGTTTACCTTCTCGCCGTTGTACGCCAAAGCCCCGTAAAGGGAGCTTCCTACGTTAATTTTGGCAACCATTGCTGCTGAAATTCGTGGGTTAGGGCGAGAATCCGACGGCTTATTTCGGCGAGTTCCACCGTCAGGCGCTCCAATTTATAGAGCAGCGCCATCGCCTTTTTCTCCGAAAAGCGGCTCTTCAGCTCCTTTACGGTCTGGTTGTAATTGACGCCTACGGCACGGTATTGGGCGTGCAGCGAGGAGAGTTTCGTATAATAATCGACGAGCGTCCTATCGACTTTCAGCACGCGAAACTCCGCGCCGAATACGCGGGCTTTGATGAATACCGCTTTGGCATACACGCCCGATTGTTCGTACAGAGCGAGGAAACGGGCGTATTCCTCGTCCGTGAAGCGCACCATGACCGGATGCGCGGCCTTGTCGGGTTTGGGCGGCTTGCCCCCGACGTTTCTTGTCTTACCTTTCATATACTTATGGATTTAGTGGTTGCGCGACATAAGCCACCGCACCGCTGCCGACCGCAGGTTCGAGATCAAGGCTGCCCGACTTCGGAGGACAGCCCGGCCCCCTGCAAGGGCAAGGTTTTCGGGAGTAACCCGAAAAGTATCGAGTTACTCGATACACACCTTGCTATGTTCCGATGAACATAAAAATCCGTCCGGGGACGGATTGCGGGAGAACCGATTTCGACCGCAGCATGAAGCCGCGTGGTGCGCCCTGTCGCTTGGGTGCAAATATAGAGGCTTCCGGCATCGGATTCCAGAGGCCGAAAACGCCAAACACTGCCATCCCGACGCCACAAGCTGCCACATGGGACGGAAACGATACAAGCGACATTTTTTCCTTGTTTATTTGCGGCATAAACCAATATGCGGCGGGCGGAACAGCCGGAAGTAGATAGGTGCAGACCGAGGTACGGACGGACAATCCGAGCAACCTGCGCACGTCAGGCGGACGGTTGCAGCAACCAGCCCAATGTTGGTTGGTTGCGACGTTGGGCTGTCAGTCGGGATATACGCCCGTCAGGACGGCCAAACATCGGGACGGCGGTAAGGCTGACCGAATGTTTGTAAAAACAGATAACTCAATGTATAACGATTAAAATGTATGACAGTATGAACAAACCGATTTACGTGGCTTTCTCCACACAAAAGGGAGGAGCCGGAAAAACAACCATCACGGCGCTCGTCGCAAGTTACCTGCACTATGTCAAAGGATACAACGTCGCGGTTGTCGATTGCGACTTTCCGCAGTACAGCATCCACGATATGCGCAGGCGCGATATGGACACGACCATGAAGGACGAGCATTATAAGGCGATGGCCTACGAGCAGTTCAAACGGCTCGACAAGAAAGCCTATCCCGTGTTGTGCTGCAAGCCGGAGGATGCAGCGGAAACGGCGGCGAAGCAGGCCGGAACGGGGCGACCTCTGGACTTCGTGTTTTTCGACCTGCCGGGCACGATCAACAATCCGAATATCGTAAAGGCCATCGCCGCGATGGATTATATTTTCTGCCCGATCATCGCCGACCGCGTCGTGATGACCAGCTCCATGCAGTTCGCCACGGTCATCAACGAACACATGATCAGCACGGGCAAGACCAACATCAAGGGGCTGTATATGCTCTGGAACATGGTGGACGGGCGCGAAAAGACGGAGATCTACTCCGCCTACGAAAAAATCTGTGCGGAGTTGGCGCTCCCGATACTGAAAACCTATCTGCCGGACAGCAAGCGTTTCCGCAAGGAGGCCGCCTCGGAGCGCAAGGCGGTATTCCGCTCGACGCTCTTCCCTGCGGACAGAACACTCGTAAGG
>PPYF01506740.1_pt1 | contig 34162 bp, 50 predicted proteins | sample 1559871 | NCBI WGS metagenome assembly PPYF01 (sample SAMN08240021, study PRJNA423297) | Human gut metagenome, whole genome shotgun sequencing project.
CAAATAATCGTCAGGGAACACAGAGCGCAAAGACACGTTCAGAAGTTTCTGGTGGCGGAAGAAAACCTTGGAGACAGAAAGGAACTGGTCATGCAAGACAGGGTTCTACAAGATCTCCACAGTGGACAGGCGGTGGTGTTGTATTTGCACCAAAGCCAAGAGATTATTCATTCAAGATGAATAAGAAGGAAAAGAGAATTGCTCTTCTTTCTGCATTATCATCAAAGGTTGCTGACAACAAGATCGTAGTTCTTGATGCATTTAACCTTGACGAAGTTAAGACAAAGAAGTTCGCAGAAGTTATGAGCAACTTAAAGGTTGATAAGGCTTTAGTAGTTATTGAAGGTGAGAACAAGAATGTAGTTCTTTCAGGAAGAAACATTCCTACAGTTAAGGTTTCAGCTACTAACGAAATCAACACATACGATGTATTAAAGTATGAAACATTAGTAGTTACTAAGGCTGCTGTTGAAAAATTAGAGGAGGTGTATGCATAATGGCAAACGTACAGTATTATGATGTAATCCTCAAGCCTGTAATCACAGAGAAGTCTATGGCTGATATGGCAGATAAGAAGTATACATTCTTAGTTCATACAGATGCTAACAAGACAATGATTAAGGATGCTGTTGAGAAGATGTTCGAAGGAACTAAGGTTGCTTCAGTTAACACAATGAATCTTGATGGCAAGAAGAAGAGAAGAGGCAGAACAGCTGGTACAACTTCTAAGACTAAGAAGGCAATTGTACAGTTAACAGCTGACAGCAAGGAAATCGAAATCTTTGAAGGCCTTTAATTAGTAGCTTTAAAGTGTAGAAAACAATATTACACAGACTCGAAAGGAGAGAAATAATGGGAATTAAGACATATAACCCATATACACCTTCCAGAAGAAATATGACTGGATCTGATTTCTCAGAGATTACAAAGAGTACTCCAGAGAAGTCATTACTTGCTAAGAAGAGCAAGAATGCTGGTCGTAACAACCAGGGTAAGATTACTGTAAGACACCACGGTGGTGGAAACAGACAGAAGTATAGAATGATTGATTTCAAGAGAAACAAGGAAGGCGTTCCAGCACAGGTTATCGGAATTGAGTACGATCCAAACAGAACAGCTAACATCGCTCTTATCTGCTACGCAGATGGCGAGAAGGCATATATCCTTGCTCCTCAGGGATTAACAGATGGCATGACAGTACAGAATGGTGCTGGTGCAGAAGTAAGAGTAGGTAACTGCTTACCACTTTCAGAGATTCCAGTTGGTACTCAGGTACACAACATTGAATTATATCCAGGTAAGGGTGGACAGCTTGTTCGTTCTGCTGGAAACTCAGCTCAGCTTATGGCTAAGGAAGGCAAGTATGCAACACTTAGATTACCATCAGGCGAGATGAGAATGGTTCCAATTATCTGCCGCGCAACAATCGGTGTTGTAGGTAATGGAGATCACAACCTTATTAATCTTGGTAAGGCTGGACGTAAGAGACATATGGGTATCAGACCTACAGTTCGTGGTTCTGTTATGAACCCTAATGACCATCCACATGGTGGTGGTGAAGGTAGAGCACCAGTTGGTCGTCCAAGCCCAATGACACCTTGGGGCAAGCCAGCTATGGGTCTTAAGACTCGTAAGGCTAAGAAGGCTTCAAACAAGCTTATCGTAAGAAGAAGAAACGGAAAGGCTATTAAGTAATTAGCCTACAATCGTAACTATTATTATTCACGAAGATTATAAGGAGGTTTCAACCTATGGCTCGATCACTTAAAAAGGGAGCATTTGCAGACGAGAGCTTACTTAAGAAAGTTGATGCTTTAAATGCTGCAAACGACAAACAGGTTATTAAGACTTGGTCTCGTCGTTCAACAATTTATCCTCAGTTTGTAGGTCATACAATCGCTGTTCATGATGGTAGAAAGCATGTGCCTGTATATGTTACAGAGGATATGGTTGGTCATAAGCTCGGTGAGTTCGTTGCAACAAGAACTTACAGAGGACACGGCAAAGACGAAAAGAAGAGTAGATAATTTGAATTTTTGAAAGGAGGTTTAATCCATGGCTAACGGACATAGATCCCAGATTAAACGTGAAAGAAACGCTGTTAAGGATACAAGACCAAGCGCAAAGTTATCTTACGCTAGAGTATCTGTTCAGAAGGCTTGTTTCGTATTAGATGCTATCAGAGGCAAGAGCCTTGATGAAGCACTTGCAATTGTTATGTACAATCCAAGATATGCATCATCTATTATAGAGAAGTTATTAAAGTCAGCAGCAGCTAATGCTGAGAACAATAACGGTATGGACCCAAGTAAGTTATATGTAGAAGAATGCTACGCTAACAAGGGACCAACAATGAAGAGAGTACATCCAAGAGCACAGGGTAGAGCTTACAGAATCGAAAAGAGAATGAGCCATATCACTGTTGTTTTAAATGAAAGATAATTATTTTCTAAGAGATAGAAAGGAGTCTTTATGGGACAGAAAGTTAATCCTCATGGTTTAAGAGTCGGCGTAATCAAAGACTGGGATGCAAAGTGGTATGCAGAAGACGATTTCGCTGATAACCTTGTAGAAGATTATAACATTAGAAAATTCCTCAAGAATAAGTTATATGCTGCAGGAATTTCAAAGATTGAAACAGAGAGAGCTTCAGACAGATTAAAGATCGTTATTCATACAGCTAAGCCTGGTATCGTAATCGGTAAGGGCGGTGCTGAAATCGAGAACTTAAAGAAGCAGGTAGAGAAGTTAACATCTGCTAAGAAGTTAAGCATTGATATCAAGGAAGTTAAGAGACCAGATAAGGATGCTCAGCTTGTTGCAGAGAACATCGCTCAGCAGTTAGAGAACCGTATCTCTTTCAGAAGAGCTATGAAGTCTTGCATGGGCAGAACAATGAAGCAGGGAGCTAAGGGTATCAAGACATCTTGCTCAGGACGTCTCGGTGGAGCTGATATGGCTCGTACAGAGTTCTATAGCGAGGGTACAATTCCTCTTCAGACACTTCGTGCAGATATCGACTATGGATTTGCAGAAGCAGATACAACTTATGGCAAGGTTGGTGTTAAGGTTTGGATCTACGAAGGTGAGGTTCTTCCTACAAAGAATAATGCCAACGCTAACGTAGAAAAGGAAGGGAGCGATAAGTAATGTTACTACCTAAGAGAGTTAAACATCGTAGACAGTTCCGTGGTTCTATGGCTGGTAAGGCTACAAGAGGCAATAAGATCACTAATGGTGAATTCGGTATTGTTGCAACAGAACCTTGTTGGATCAAATCAAATCAGATAGAAGCTGCCCGTGTCGCTATGACAAGATATATTAAGCGTGGTGGTAAAGTATTTATAAAGATTTTCCCAGATAAGCCGGTAACAGGTAAGCCTATCGGTGTTCGTATGGGTAAAGGTAAAGGTAACTTGGAGTGCTGGGTAGCAGTAGTTAAACCTGGACGTGTAATGTTCGAGATTTCAGGCGTTGCTGAAGAAACAGCAAGAGAAGCTTTACGTCTCGCAACACATAAGCTTCCTTGCAAGTGCAAGATTGTTTCACGTGCAGACTTAGAAGGCGGTGATAACAGTGAAAATTAATAAGTATGTAGAAGATTTAAAGGCAAAATCAGCTGCAGAGTTAAATGAAGAATTAGTAGCTGCTAAGAAGGAACTTTTCAATTTAAGATTCCAGAACGCAACAAATCAGCTGGACAACACAAGCAGAATTAAGGAAGTTCGTAAGAACATCGCTAGAATCCAGACTGTAATTGCACAGAAGAATGCTTAATTAAGGCATGTAGACTTAGATATCCTAAGAAAGGAGAATAACTGTGGAAGAGAGAAATTTAAGAAAAACTCGTACAGGTAAGGTTATAAGCAATAAGATGGATAAGACAATCGTTGTTGCAGTACAGGACAACGTTAAGCATCCACTTTACAATAAGATCGTTAAAAGAACTTACAAGTTAAAGGCACACGATGAGAACAATGAATGTTTAATCGGAGATGTTGTTAAGGTAATGGAGACTAGACCTTTATCTAAGGATAAGAGATGGAGATTAGTTGAGATTATCAGTAGAGCAAAATAATAAGAATTTATTTGTGATATTACTGAAAGGAGTAGTATTATGGTACAACAGGAAACCAGACTTAAGGTTGCTGATAATACTGGTGCTAAGGAAATTCTTTGTATCAGAGTTATGGGCGGATCTACAAGAAGATATGCAAATATCGGTGATGTAATTGTCGCTACTGTTAAAGAAGCAACACCAGGCGGCGTTGTTAAAAAGGGTGACGTTGTTAAGGCCGTTGTCGTACGTTCAGTAAAGGGCGCACGTCGTAAGGACGGTTCATATATTAAATTTGATGAGAATGCTGCTGTTATAATTAAAGATGATCAGACTCCTAAGGGAACTCGTATCTTTGGTCCAGTAGCCAGAGAGTTAAGAGATAAGAAGTTCATGAAAATCGTATCTCTTGCTCCAGAAGTATTATAGGAGGTACCACAATGTCAGCTGTTAGAATTAAAAAAGGCGATACTGTTAAGGTTATCGCAGGAAAAGACAAGGGCAAAGAGGGCAAGGTATTGTCTGTAAATGCTAAGAATCATACAGCATTAGTTGAGGGTGTTAACATGGTTACAAAGCATGCTAAGCCAAGCGCAGCTAATCAGCAGGGTGGAATTCTCCACCAGGAAGCACCAATCGATATCTCAAATATCGCTTATTCATTAAAGGGTAAGGAAACAAAGATTGGTTATGACTTCAAGGACGGTAAGAAAGTTCGTGTTGCTAAGGCAACTGGCGAAGTTATCGATTAATAAAGGAAGGAGGCAATAATTTTGAGTAGACTTAGAGAATTATACGATAATGAAATTACTAAGAAAATGACTGAGAAATTCGGTTACAAGAACCCAATGATGGTTCCAAAGATCGATAAGATCGTAATTAACATGGGCGTTGGCGAAGCTAAGGAAAATTCAAAGCTTCTTGACACAGCTGTTAAGGAAATGGAAACAATTGCTGGTCAGAAGGCAGTTCTTACAAGAGCTAAGAATTCAATTGCTAACTTCAAGTTAAGAGAGGGTCAGGCAATTGGTTGTAAGGTTACATTAAGAGGAGAGAAGATGTATGAATTCCTTGATAGATTAGTAAACCTTGCATTACCACGTGTACGTGACTTCCGTGGCGTTAGCGCTGATTCATTCGATGGAAGAGGTAACTATGCTTTAGGTATCAAAGAGCAGATTATCTTCCCAGAAATCGAATATGACAAGATTGATAAGGTTAGAGGTATGGATGTAATCATTACAACTACAGCTAAGACTGATGAGGAAGCTCGTGAGTTATTAAGATTATTCAACATGCCATTTAAGAAATAATTAAGGAGGGAAATTCAATGGCTAAGACTTCTATGAAGGTTAAGCAGCAGAGAGCACCTAAGTTCTCTACAAGAGCGTATACACGTTGTACAATATGTGGTCGTCCACATTCTGTTTTAAGAAAATACGGAATCTGCAGAATTTGCTTCCGTGAATTAGCTTACAAGGGACAGATTCCTGGAGTTAAGAAAGCATCTTGGTAAAATCAATTAACGTAGTCCTGGTAACAGGAAACCAGTTAAAATAAGGAGGAAAATTTCAATGACAGATCCAATTGCAGATATGCTTACAAGAATTCGTAATGCAAATACAGCAAAGCACGACACAGTTGATGTTCCATCATCTAAGATGAAGCTTGCAATCGCTAAGATTCTTTTAGACGAGGGTTATATTAAGTCTTATGAGCTCGTTGAGAACGGTAAGTTCAACGATATCCGTATTACATTAAAGTACGGTGCTTCTAAGAATGAGAAGATCATTTCAGGTCTTCAGAGAATCTCTAAGCCAGGTCTTAGAGTATATGCAAACAAGGAAGAACTTCCAAAGGTTCTCGGTGGTCTTGGTGTAGCTATTATATCTACAAACAAGGGCGTTATCACTGACAAGGAAGCTAGAAAGCTCGGCGTTGGTGGAGAAGTTCTTTGCTTCGTTTGGTAATTATTGAACACTTACACACAGGGAAACGGGAATCCTATCCCATCGTAGTTCAGCGTATATGAATGTTTCCCTCATTATAATTAGGAGGTGCACGGCATGTCACGTATAGGAAGAATGCCTATCGCTATCCCAGCAGGAGTTACTGTTGAGATTGCAGAAAATAATAAAGTGACTGTAAAGGGTCCAAAGGGAACTCTTGAGAGAGTTTTACCAGCAGAGATGGACATTAAGCAGGAAGGTTCTGAAATCGTTGTTTCAAGACCAAATGACTTAAAGAAGATGAAGTCATTACATGGACTTACAAGAACACTTATTCATAACATGATTATTGGTGTTACAGAAGGCTATGAGAAGAAGCTTGAAGTTAACGGTGTTGGTTATAGAGCACAGAAGCAGGGTAAGAAGTTAGTTCTTTCATTAGGCTACTCTCATCCAGTTGAGATGGAAGATCCAGAAGGAATTGAAACAGTTCTTGATGGAACAAACATCATCATTGTTAAAGGTATCAGTAAAGAAGCAGTTGGCCAGTACGCAGCTGAAATCAGAGCAAAGAGAGCTCCAGAGCCATATAAGGGCAAGGGTATCAAGTATGCTGATGAAGTTATCAGACGTAAAGTTGGTAAGACTGGTAAGAAATAATTAAAGGAGAAAACATAATGGTTAGTAAGAAATCAAGAACAGTAGTTCGCGAACAGAAGCATAGAAGATTACGTAATCGTTTCAGTGGTACTGCAGAAAGACCACGTTTAGCTGTGTTCAGAAGCAATAATCATATGTATGCTCAGATTATTGACGACACAGTTGGAAAGACACTTGTATCAGCATCAACTCTTGATAAGGAAGTTAAGGCAGAGCTTGAGAAGACAAATAATGTTGAAGCAGCAGCTGCTGTTGGTACAGTCGTAGCAAAGAGAGCATTAGAAAAGGGAATCAAGACTGTTGTTTATGACAGAGGCGGTTTCATTTATGCAGGTAAAATTAAGGCATTAGCAGAGGCAGCTCGTGAAGCTGGCCTTGAATTCTAAGCGGAAGGGAGATTACAGTATGAAACGTACAATAATTGATGCTAGTCAGTTAGAATTAAATGATAATGTAGTATCAATCAAGCGTGTAACAAGGAGCTACAGTATTATTAAAGAGAGCTCCAGAAGGTACTGGTATCATCGCTGGTGGTCCAGCACGTTCAATCCTTGAGCTTGCAGGTATCAAGAATATCCGTACAAAGTCACTTGGATCAAACAACAAGCAGAATGTTGTATTAGCAACAATCGAAGGACTTAAGTCTATGAAGACTCCAGAAGAAGTTGCAAGACTTCGTGGAAAGTCAGTTAGCGAGATCCTTGGTTAATTAAATTGTGATTCCTGCTAAGCAGGAGATGGAGGTTAAAATGGCTGAGAAGTTAAGAATAACTTTAGTTAAGTCTCCAATCGGCGCTGTTCCTAAGCATAGAAAAACTGTTGAAGCTATGGGTCTTACAAAGATGCATAAGACAGTTGAACTTCCAGATAATGCTGCTACAAGAGGACAGATTCAGCAGATTGGTTATATGTTAAAGGTAGAAGAAATCTAATTACAGATAAGGAGGTGCAATGATGGATTTATCTAATTTGAGACCTGCAGAAGGTTCAGTATTAAGCGATAATTTCAGAAGAGGTCGTGGACATGGCTCAGGTAATGGCAAGACAGCTGGTAAGGGTCATAAAGGACAGAAAGCTCGTTCAGGAGCACCAAGACCAGGTTTTGAAGGTGGCCAGATGCCATTATATAGAAGAATTCCTAAGAGAGGATTCACTAACAGAAACCGTAAGGAATTCGTTGCTATTAATGTTAATGTATTAGATCGTTTTGATAACGGTGCAGAGGTTACTGTTGATACATTAATCGAGTCAGGAATCGTTAAAGATCCTAAGGACGGAATCAAGATTCTTGCAAACGGCGAGCTTACAAAGAAGCTTACTGTTAAGGCTAACGCATTCAGTGCTGCAGCTAAGGAGAAGATCGAGGCTCTCGGCGGAACCTGCGAGGTGATCTAATATGTTTAAAACACTTGTAGGCGCTTTTAAGAACAAAGATATAAGAAAAAAGATAATATATACATTATTAATTCTTGTTGTTGTCAGAGTTGGAAGTTTACTTCCAATCCCTGGTGTAGACACCAATTATTTTAGTAGCTTACTTAGTGGAATTAATACTGGTGATTTAAGTTATCTCAGTGCTTTTACAGGAGGTTCATTCGAAAGAATGTCCCTCTTTGCGCTGAGCATAACACCATATATCACATCTTCAATCATTATGCAGCTTCTCACAATTGCAATTCCTAAATTAGAGGAAATGCAGAAAGAGGGAGAAGATGGTAGAAAGAAGATTGCATCGATTACAAGATACGTAACAATTGGTCTTTCTTTAATAGAAAGTATCGCTATGGCGGTTGGATTTGGTAGATCAGGTCTTATCAAAGATTCAGCACAGCTTAGCACATTGCATTATGTAGTATGTATAATCGTAGTTATAGCTGCACTTACAGCTGGTTCAGCAGTATTAATGTGGCTTGGTGAGCGAATCACTGAAAAGGGTGTTGGAAATGGTATTTCAATTGTACTTTTAATTAATATCATATCAGGTATGCCTAGTGATTTTGCTACATTATATAGCACATTTGTTGCACCAAAGACACCTGCAAAGGGTGTTTTAGCAGCAGTAATAATATTAGCAATTCTTATTGTTATGGTAGTTCTTGTATGCTTCCTTCAGGATGGAGAGAGAAGGATTCCTGTTCAGTACTCTCAGAAGGTCAGCGGTAGAAGAACAGTTGGCGGACAGTCAACAAACATTCCATTAAAGGTTAATACTGCAGGGGTTATGCCAATTATTTTCGCATCATCACTTATGCAGTTCCCAGTTATAATCGCCCAGTTATTTGGTAAATCATATGAGTGGACCAGATATCTCAGCTCATCATACTGGTGCAGAGTTGAAGCTCCAAAGTATTCAATTGGTTTATTAGTATACATAGTACTGCTTATAATATTCGCATACTTCTATACATCAATAACATTTAACCCAATTGAGGTAGCTGATAACTTAAAGAAGGCTGGTGGAGTTATCCCAGGAATAACACCTGGTAAGTCTACAAGCGAATATCTTAACAAAATACTTAATTATATCGTATTTATTGGAGCTGTCGGACTTTTAATAATTGCCCTCATTCCAATAATGTGTACAGGATTCTTTAATGCTTCTGTTTCATTCGGTGGAACATCAATTATCATTATTGTTGGTGTTGTACTTGAGACATTAAAGCAGATTGAGTCTCAGATGTGCAATCGTTACTATAAGGGATTCCTCAGTGAGTAATTCTTTATATCACGGATGATATTAGTATAAAATATTGACTTGCCCGGTTTATGCCGGGTAAGTCCTTTGTGTATTATGATTTATTACGAATATTTATGATTTTGGAATGGAGAAAATATTATGAAGATAATTATGTTAGGTGCTCCAGGAGCAGGTAAAGGTACACAGGCTAAGAAGATAGCAGCAAAATATGCTATACCACATATCTCTACAGGAGATATTTTCAGAGCTAATATTAAGAACAATACAGAGCTTGGACAGAAGGCAAAGACATACATGGATAAGGGAGAGCTCGTACCTGATGAATTAGTAGTAGATCTTATCATGGACAGATTCAAGGAAGCGGATTGTGCTAACGGATATGTACTTGATGGATTCCCAAGAACAATTCCTCAGGCAGAGGCACTTGATAAGGCTCTTAGTGCTAATGGAGAGTCAGTTGACTATGCAATCAATGTCGAAGTTCCTGATGAAAATATAATAAACAGAATGTCTGGAAGAAGAGCATGTGTAGGTTGTGGAGCAACATACCATATCCAGTTCAATCCAACAAAGGTTGAAGGAATATGTGATGCATGTGGCGAGAAGCTTATCTTAAGAGATGACGATAAGCCAGAGACAGTAAAGAACAGACTTTCAGTATATCATGAGCAGACACAGCCATTGATTGAATACTATTCAGGAAAGGGTGTACTTAAGGAAGTTGATGGTACACAGCCTATGGATGATGTATTTGCTGCAATAGTTAAGATCTTAGGTTAATCATCTATGAGTGATATAAAGGGATATTTTGCAAGTTCTAAAGCAGGCCATGACAAAGGTACTGTGTATATGATTCTCGAATCTGATGATGTATATGTTTATCTGTCGGACGGTAAATTAAGACCGACAGATAAACTTAAAAAGAAAAAGCTGAAACATGTTCAGCTCATAAAACAAAAAGATAGTGATCTTGCAGAAAAGATAGAGAAAAACCTGTTTATAAGTAATGAAGAAATAAAATATGCGATTAAGCAGATTAAAACCAGTGCCAAATAATAGGAGGTAAACTTATATGTCAAAGGCAGATGTAATTGAAATTGAAGGAAAGGTAGTTGAGAAATTACCTAATGCATTTTTTAAAGTAGAACTTGAGAATGGACATCAGATACTTGCTACAATCAGTGGTAAGTTAAGAATGAACTTCATCAGAATTCTTCCTGGTGATAAGGTAACAATTGAGTTATCACCATACGATTTAACAAAGGGAAGAATCATTTGGAGAGATAAATAAAAACAATAGGAATATATGTACAAAATATTCTTTATAAATTTTGTAAAATTTTCCTTGCGTTGATAGAAAAGGTTGTGCTATAATAGCAACCGAACTTGTCTGAAAGGAGGCTTTTGCAGTGAAGGTTAGATCATCAGTTAAACCAATTTGTGAAAAATGCAAAGTCATTAAAAGAAAGGGCAGCATCAGAATTATCTGTGAAAACCCTAAGCACAAGCAGAGACAGGGCTAATTACCCTGAAGCAGAGAAGTAGAAGTACTTCTCATATTTCTGCGTTATAGTATCAATGTCACTAGTTGGTATTATAACTAATTCTGTCTTTAATATAATGGACAGAGAACAGTTTTGCGGCTGCAGCGATGACACATCCGGATAAGTTGACGGTGTTCATTGCTATCAAATATAGTAGACTGAAGGTGACGCACACATTTCAGGCGTTCAAAGCGGGGGATAGAGCTTAGAACGAGCTGCGTAGGAATCGGACTACATTTTTCTATCTTTATTATTAATATTAATTTAATTGATCAAACGGAGGTTAAAGAACACATGGCTCGTATTTCAGGTGTAGACTTACCAAGAGAAAAGCGTATTGAAATAGGACTTACTTATGTTTACGGTATTGGCCGAGTAAGAGCATCTAAGATTCTTGAAGAGGCTGGCGTTAATCCAGATACACGTGTTAAGGATCTTACAGATGAAGAAGTTGCAAAGATTGCTAAGGTTATCGATGCTGATCCAGAACATTTAGTAGAAGGTGACTTAAGAAGAGAAGTTGCCATGAACATTAAGAGATTAAAGGAAATCGGATGCTACAGAGGAATCCGTCATAGAAAGGGACTTCCATGCAGAGGTCAGAAGACAAAGACTAATGCAAGAACATGTAAGGGTCCTAAGAAGACTGTAGCTAATAAGAAGAAATAATTGAATTGTTAAACTCACAGGAGGTTAGTTATCATGGCTCAGAAAGTTACAAAAAAAGTGACAAAGAAGCGTGTTAAGAAGAACGTTGAAAGAGGACAGGCACATATTCAGTCATCTTTCAATAATACAATAGTTACATTAACAGATGCAGAAGGAAATGCTTTATCATGGGCATCTGCAGGTGGACTCGGATTCAGAGGATCTAAGAAGTCTACTCCTTATGCAGCACAGATGGCAGCTGAGACAGCAACAAAGGCTGCATTAATCCATGGATTAAAGTCTGTAGACGTTATGGTTAAGGGACCAGGTTCAGGTAGAGAAGCAGCTATCAGAGCACTTTCAGCAGCTGGTCTTGAAGTTACAAGTATCAAGGATGTTACTCCAGTTCCACATAATGGATGCCGTCCACCAAAGCGTAGAAGAGTTTAATTTAGGGAGGTAAGATTACAATGGCAGTTAATAGAACACCTGTCCTCAAGAGATGTAGATCTCTTGAAATGGATCCTGTATATTTAGGAATAGATAAGAAATCTAGAAGAAAGGCAAAGAACGCTGGTAGAAAGGTTAGCGAGTATGGAATGCAGCTTCGTGAGAAGCAGAAGGCTAAGTTCATCTACGGTGTATTAGAGAAGCCTTTCAGAAATTACTATAAGAAGGCTGAGAGACAGAAGGGTATGACTGGTGAGAACCTTATGATCATGCTCGAGCTCAGACTTGACAATGTTCTTTTCAGATTAGGATTCGCTAGAACAAGAAAAGAAGCAAGACAGATCGTTGATCACAAGCATGTATTAGTTAATGGTAAGTGCGTAAACATCCCTTCATACCTTGTAAAGGCTGGAGATGTTATCGAAATCAGAGAGAAGTCTAAGTCATCAGCAAGATACAAGGAAATCCTTGAGTCTACTAACGGAAGACTTGTTCCAGAGTGGTTAGAGGCAGATGCAGACGCTCTTAAGGGATCAGTTAAGTCAATCCCTACAAGAGAAGTTATTGACGTTCCTGTAAACGAGATGCTTATCGTCGAGTTATATTCTAAGTAATCCGTACCGGAAATATAGAATAAAACTTATAAAACCCATAAAAAGGAGGGACTATACATGGTTGATGCAGATTTTAATTTCAAGATGCCAAAGATTGAGATGACAGAAAAATCAGAAGATGGCAAGTATGGAAAATTTGTTGTTGAGCCACTCGAAAGAGGATATGGTTTAACATTAGGTAATTCTTTAAGAAGAATTATGCTCTCTTCATTAGTTGGTACAGCTGTAAGCAGTATCAAGATTGAAGGTGTACTTCATGAATTCAGCTCAATTCCAGGTGTTAAGGAAGATGTTACTGAGATCGTCATGAACATCAAGCAGTTATCAATCAAGAACAACGGAAATTCTGTTGAGCCTAAAGAAGCACATATTGACTTCGTAGGCGAAGGTGTAGTTAGAGCATCAGATATTCAGGTTGATCCTGATATTGAAATAATCAATCCGGATCTTGTTATTGCACATCTTAATGGTGCAGACAGCAAGCTCACAATGGAACTTACAATCACTAATGGTCGTGGTTATGTAAGCTCTGAGAAGAATAAGAGAGATGATCAGCCAGCAGGCGTTATCGCTATTGATTCAATCTACACACCAGTAGAGAGAGTTAATATGGCAGTTCAGAATACTCGTGTAGGTCAGGATACAGATTTTGATAAGCTTACACTTGATATTTTCACTAATGGAACAATAGAACCAGATGAGGCTTTAAGTCTCGCAGCTAAGGTTTTAAGTGAACATTTAAAGGGATTCATCAATCTTTCAGAGAACGCTCAGAAAGTGGAAATCATGGTTGAGCAGGAAGAGGATGAGACTACTAAGGTCCTTTCAATGAGCATTGAAGATCTTGAATTATCTGTTCGTTCATCTAATTGTCTTAGAAGAGCTGGTATCAACACAGTTGAAGAGCTTTGCAACAAGACATCAGATGATATGATGAAGGTAAGAAACTTAGGTAAGAAGTCTTTAGATGAAGTTCTCCTTAAGCTTAAGGAAATGGGCTTACATCTTAGACCTAACGAAGATTAATTTGTAGATACGGCGGCTATACAGTAAGTCCATAAGCGCATGTGTAGCTGTTACAAATGGAGGTAAATCATGGCAAAATATAGAAAGCTCGGCAGAACATCTAGCCAGAGAAAGGCTTTATTAAGAAGTCAGGTAACAGCATTAATCGAGAATGGCAAGATTGTTACTACAGAGGCAAGAGCCAAGGAAGTAAAGAAGATGGCTGAAAAGCTCATCACACTTGCAGTTAAAGAGAAAGACAACTTCGAGACAGTTAAGGTTTCAGCAAAGGTTCCTAAGAAGGATGCTGAAGGCAAGAGAGTTAAGGAAGTTGTTGATGGCAAGACGGTTACTGTATATGAGACAGTAGAGAAGGAAATCAAGAAGGATCTTCCTTCAAGACTTCATGCTAGAAAGCAGATGGATAAGGTTCTTTACACAGTTACAGAAGTTCCTACAGCAGCTGCTGGAAAGAAGAAGAATACTAAGACTGTTGATCTTACAAACAAGTTATTTGATGAGATCGCACCTAAGTATGCTGGTCGTCAGGGCGGTTATACAAGAATCGTTAAGATCGGTTTAAGAAAAGGTGATGCAGCAATGGAAGTTCTTCTTGAATTAGTTTAATTTCAATTGCAATTTAAGCGGGTAAGGAAACTTATCCGCTTTTTTTGGAATCTGCGGTAAGACTTAAAAGGGCAGGAGGTCATATGGGAATAGTTAAAGCAAAAAACCTCACATTTGAATATATAAGACGAGATGAAGATGGTAATGTTGAGGGAATAACTAAGGCTGTTGATAATGTGAGTATTGACATTAAGCAGGGCGATTTTGTTGCCGTGTTAGGTCATAATGGCTCCGGTAAATCAACATTTGCAAAACATCTGAATGCGCTCGTTATGCCGACAGAGGGAACTGTGTGGGTTGATGGTATGGACACAAGGGAAGAGGAGAATACTTTAAAGGTAAGACAGACTGCCGGAATGGTATTTCAGAACCCTGATAACCAGATAGTTGGAACTCTTGTTGATGAAGAGGTTGGATTCGGACCAGAGAATATTGGTGTTCCAACGGAAGAAATATGGGAACGAGTTGAAAAAAGCCTGAAAGCAGTAGGAATGTATGCTTTCAGAAACCAGTCGCCAAACAAGCTATCTGGAGGACAGAAGCAGAGGGTAGCGATTGCTGGAATTGTAGCAATGAAGCCAAAATGTATTGTCTTAGATGAACCAACGGCAATGCTTGATCCGTTGGGACGAAAGGATGTACTTAATGTGCTCCATGAATTGAACAGGCAGGAAAATGTAACGGTTATACTTATCACTCATTACATGGAAGAAGTAATTGATATAGACAAGCTTTATGTAATGGATGATGGAAAGCTGGTAATGTCAGGAACACCAAGAGAAATATTCTCACAGGTAGAGAAATTAAAGAAATTGAGACTTGATGTGCCGCATGTTACAGAATTAGCCTATGAACTTCAGAAGGAAGGAGTTCCATTAAAGAATGGAATATTGACTTCAGAAGAATTTACAGAGGAACTCATTAGAGTTAGAAATGAGGGTTTCAATGTCAATAATAGTAGATAATATCAGCTATATTTATGAAAAAGGCACTGGCTTTGAGAGGCAGGCTTTGAAAAATGTGAGCTGTGCAATAGAAGATGGTGAATTTATCGGACTTATTGGTCATACAGGTTCGGGTAAATCCACATTTATACAGCATCTTAATGGACTTGTTAAACCGACTGAAGGCCATATATATTACAATGGCAGAGATATATATGAGCAGGGCTTTAATATGAAAGAATTAAGAAGCAGGGTAGGACTGGTTTTTCAGTATCCGGAACACCAGCTTTTTGAGACTGAGATATTCAAAGATGTATGTTTTGGTCCTAAGAACCTTGGCCTTTCACAGAAGGAGGTTGAAATCAGAGCATTTGAGTCGTTAAGACTGGTTGGAATAGATGATAATATGTTTTATCAGTCGCCATTTGATTTGTCAGGTGGACAGAAGAGAAGGGTTGCCATTGCAGGTGTACTTGCGATGAAACCTGATGTTCTTATTCTGGATGAACCAACGGCTGGCCTTGATCCTAAGGGAAGAGATGATATTCTTAATTGTCTTAAGTATTTAAGGGAAGAGACAGGAATGACTATTATTCTTGTGTCACACAGCATGGATGATGTTGCTAATTATGTGAGCAGAATTATGGTAATGAATGATGGTGTGCTGACATATGATGACACTCCAAGAAATGTATTCAGGCATTATAAGGAGCTGGAGGAAATAGGACTAGCAGCACCACAGGTAACTTATTTGATGAATGATTTAAAACAGGCAGGCTTTGATGTTAATACAGATGCTATCACAATAGATGAAGCGAAGGAAAGCATTTTGTCAGCACTGGGATAAAGGAAGTAATATGATTCGAGATATAACAATAGGACAGTATTATCAGGCAGATTCGGTAATACACAGACTGGACCCGAGAGTTAAGCTTATGGGTACCTTAATATTCGTAATATCCCTGTTTCTGGGAAGTAATATATGGCTGTATCTGGTTGTAGCAGCATTTTTGGCGATAGTAATTGCACTGTCAAAGATACCTCTTAAATTCATTCTTAAAGGTCTTAAGGCAATTGTAATATTAATTGTAATCAGTGCGGCATTTAATCTGTTTCTGACACCAGGAACGCCTCTTATTAAGATATGGAAGCTGACGATAACGCATGAAGGCCTTAATACGGCTGTATTCATGGTTATAAGGCTTATTTTTCTTATTATGGGTTCATCCCTTATGACACTTACAACAACGCCTAATAACCTTACAGACGGGCTTGAAAAGGGACTTGGATTTCTTAAATACATTAAAGTTCCGGTTCATGAAATTGCAATGATGATGTCAATTGCATTGAGGTTTATCCCGATTCTTATTGAGGAAACAGATAAGATAATGAAGGCACAGATGGCGCGAGGTGCAGACTTTGAGTCAGGTAATATTATTAAGAAGGCAAAAGCCATGATACCTATTCTTGTGCCTTTATTCATATCAGCGTTCAGAAGGGCTAATGAACTTGCAATGGCTATGGAGGCAAGATGTTATCACGGTTCTGAAGGAAGAACCAAGATGAAGCCGCTGAAATACTCCAGAAGAGATATTAATGCATATCTTATTATCGCATTGTATCTTGCATGCATTATTGTGGTTAAGGTTACGCTTAAGTTAATATAATCAGTGTGTATACAGATATGACATTTATAATAGTTTGATTCTGGCTTTTAAGGAGGAACGCCATGCGAAGAATAAAGCTTATCGTAGCTTATGATGGAACAGAATATTCCGGCTGTCAGATTCAGCCGGAAGCACCAACTATAGAAATGTATCTTGACAAGGCAATTCGCGAGCTTACCGGTGAAAATGTGCATGTGACCGGAGCAAGCCGTACAGACGCAGGTGTGCATGCATATGGAAATGTAGCTGTATTTGATACGGAATCGACAATACCTGGAGACAGATTCACATTTGCACTAAACAGATTCCTGCCGGATTCAATTGTTATTCAGGATTCATGGGAAGTGTCTGTAGATTTTCACCCAAGGCACTGTGACACAAGAAAGACATACGAATACCGCATACTTAATACTGCTGTTCCGTTGCCTCAGAAGCGCAATTTCACATGGCATGTTGCAGGCAGTATTGATATTGAAAAGATGAAAGAAGCTGCAGCATATATTGTTGGTGAACATGATTTCAAAAGCTTCTGCTGTGTGAGAACTCAGGCAGAATCGACTGTCAGGACTATATATTCACTTGAGGTCCTGCAGGAAGGCAGTGAGATAATTATCCGTATTAAAGGAAATGGATTCTTATACAACATGGTAAGAATTATTGCAGGCACGCTTATTCAGGTAGGAAAAGGAAGATTCAAGCCTGAATATGTGAAGCAGATGTTAGAGGCAAAGGACAGGACTGTTGCAGGGCAGACTGCTCCTCCACAGGGACTTACACTTGTTGGCATTGAATATGTGGATAATGATGACGCAAGGGTTGTCTGATGTGGATAACTTTTTTGGATAAAACATTTGCAAAAGTATATTGACACACGTGGTTATGTGTTATATAATTCAGAAATGTGGCGTGATAAGTGCGCCCATAATTAAGGTTTTAAGTGTTTCACCAATGCCCCGGAGAGACATTTATATACATTAATAATTAAGCATTATAGCAATATTTCAGGAGGAAAACTAATGAAAACTTATATGGCTAGTGCATCTACAATCGAAAGAAAATGGTATGTAGTAGATGCTGCAGATTATACATTAGGTCGTTTAGCATCACAGGTTGCTGCTGTGTTAAGAGGAAAGAATAAGCCAACTTACACACCATTCCTTGACTGTGGTGACAATGTTATCGTAATTAACGCTGATAAGGTTAAGTTCACAGGAAAGAAGCTTGACCAGAAAGTTTACTACAGCCACTCAGACTATGTTGGTGGTTTAAAGGAAACAACACTTAAGGAAATGATGGAAAAGAAGCCTGAGAAGGTTATCGAGCTTGCTGTTAAGGGAATGCTTCCAAAGGGACCTTTAGGACGTCAGATGTTCACAAAGCTTCATGTTTATGCTGGTCCAGATCATGAGCAGGCAGCTCAGAAGCCAGAAGTATTAAAGTTTTAATATAAGGACACATATAAGGAGGAATTAACAGTGGCTAAGAAAGCAAACGGAAAGTTCTACGGAACAGGTAGAAGAAAAAGCAGTATTGCTAGAGTATATTTAGTACCAGGTACAGGTAATATCACAATAAATAAGAGATCACTTGATGAGTATTTCGGTCTTGAGACACTTAAGGTTGTTGTAAAGCAGCCATTAGCTCTCACAGAGACAGCTGACAAGTTCGATGTAATCGTTAACGTACACGGTGGCGGATACACAGGTCAGGCTGGTGCTATCAGACATGGTATCTCAAGAGCACTTCTTCAGGTTGATTCAGACGAGTACCGTCCATCACTTAAGAAGGCTGGTTTCTTAACAAGAGATCCAAGAATGAAGGAGAGAAAGAAGTACGGTCTCAAAGCCGCACGTCGCGCTCCGCAGTTCAGCAAGAGATAATCTGCTGTTCAAACCGTATCAAAATGGTTCAAAAAGCCCGGAAAATCAAGGCTTAATAGTGACAAGTAACTATTTGCCGCAGAGAACGGTGTGACCAGAAGGTCACGCCGTTTTTCTGCGTCCATAGGTTGTTTCTGTAATGATAGGCTCGGAAATCACGGGAATTTCAATCTCATCCACGAAGTTGAAGTAGATTTTTACTTTCTGCTGACGCTTGCCGCTGGACTTTTCCGATGCGAACACGACGATCTTCTTGATATACTCGTTTACAATCGTCTGTGTCAGCTCCTGCACATCCACATATTTCTGTGTCAGTGCGATAAAGGCATCCAGACCGTCATTCATTTCTTCCCGCTGTTCCACCCATTCCTCGATAACTTCAATTTCGAGCTTCAAGCGTTCCTGTTCTTCCTCATAGCCTGCGGACATCTTCTGGTATCTGTCCTTGCTCAGTTCACCAAGAACGTGATCCTCATAGAGCCGGGAGATGATGACATCCAAATCGGCAAGGCGTTTCTTCGCCTGCTCCACTTTCTTTTTGTCATCACGGATGCTGCGCTCCTGATCTGTCCTGCGGCATTGCAGCCATTCCTCTTGAAATCCATCCACATCGTTTCGGATATACTCATTAACTGCCCGGATGCGTTCCAGAACAATGTCACGCAGCGTATCCTCACGAATATAGTGGGCAGTACAAGTGCCACGGTTGCTCTTGTAATGATTGCAGACGTAGTGATCCTGCTTGCCCTCAAAGCTCTTGCTTGTGGCAAAGTGGAGCTTGCCGCCGCAATCGGCACAGAACAGAAGCCCGGAGAAGAATCCCTGCCGTTCCGCTTTTGCGGGACGGCGTTTGTTTTTGCGAAGCTCTTGAACACGGTTGAACTGTTCCTGCGATACAATGGCTTCCTGTGTGTCGGGCAGATAGAACATATTCTCCGGCTCGTTGGGTATCCGCTTTTTCAGCTTGTAGGACTTGGAGTAGGTCTTGAAGTTGCACGTACAGCCTGTGTACTCCTGCCGTTCCAGAATACCCACAATGGACTGGTTCCCCCAATGGTACGGTCTTTCCGGCATCGGCTTGTTTTTGCGTTTTGCATACAGAGCTTTAGCGGTCAAAATCTGCTTTTCTTCCAGAATCCTTGCGATCTGCTCCGGTCCTTTGCCGTCAATGCAGAGGTCGAAGATCATCTTGACCACAGGAGCCGCTTCTTCATCCAGAATCCAGTGATCCTTGTCCTCCGGGTCACAGCGGTATCCGTAGGGCGGCTTGCCCATGTGCTTGCCGCTTGTGCCACGCTGACGAAGGCTGACACGGACTTTCTTTGAGGTGTCCCGTGGATACCATTCGTTAAATAAATTACGAATTGCAGCCATGCCCTCGCTGTCGCCCCGTTCGCTGTCCACTCCGTCATTGACGGCAATAAACCGAACATCGTAGCTCGGAAAGATGATGTCCGTGTACTGCCCAACGGTCAGATAGTCACGACCGAAGCGGCTGAGGTCTTTTACCAGCCAGCAGCCCACAAGCCCCTGCTTCACAAGCTCAAAGCCTTCCTGTACGCCGGGACGATTGAAGTTCGTCCCGGTATAGCCGTCGTCCACCAGTATTTTCAGATTGGTGTACCCATGCTCTCGTGCGTATCGAGTTAAATATTCTCTTTGATTCTGTATCGAATTTGATTCATCAGCCTTGCCGCCCTTGGCATCTTCCTTAATGTCCTCCACGGACAGGCGGCAGTAGATGATGGTAATTTTCTGCTGATCCAACATAGCGTCCTCCTTTACGGTTGGGTCAGCTGACAGAATCGGTGTGCATGATGGTATTATATCATGGAAATGAGTCATAGTCATGAACAAATCGCCCCTTTCTCAGAAAAAATGAGCCGTTTTACCTTATCGGCAAGCGGCTCACTTCCAGCACATTCAGTTTCAATGACATACCATGTGTTCCCGATCTTACGCTCAATGGTGGTACGGAACGGAAAAGTCAGAGCTTCCCACCGCTTTCGGCATTCTTCCAGAAAGTCAATGGGCGGCTCAAATACCATGTCAAAGCAGGAACTAATGTCAATATATCCAATGGCATCATCAATTTCCTCCATCGGGGCATTGTCCATAATCATCTTGTTAATTTCGTCCATAGTTTTCTTCATAGGCAAAAATCCTTTCTTATCGGTGAATATCGTGTTTCTGAGTGCTGCGGTGTGTGTACTCTCTGATGATCTCCGGCGGGATGCGTTCAAGAATTCCCTTGACACGCTCATAATCGCTGTGCAGACGCATTTCCTGCAGCTTCTTGACGGTGCTTTCTTTCTCACTTTCTTCCAGAGCAGCGGACAGATCGGCATTTTTCTTTTCCAATGCTTTCTGCTTGCCGTCTGCCGTCTTGAAGAACTTTTCGTATTTCTTCATCTGCGTTTCCATAGCGGCAACATCGGGGATATACTTCTCCAAGAACGCAACGACCTGTGCGGATTTTTCCTTGTAGTTGGTGAATTTCATATCAGAGAGCAGTTCCACCAGCTTGTCATGCTGCTTGTTGAGCCGTGCCATCTGCTTGAATACCCTTGTGGGGATATGGTCACGCCCGGTCTCGCTGGCACTCTCGCCACGTTCCAGATCGGGATATTTCTTTACCATGTGTTCCCAATACTTGTCCTGCCATTGTGTGAGCTTCTTTTTGTTCCCTAAAATCTCCTTGGCACACAACCTTTTATCCTCCGTCAGAGGTACAAAGCAAAGGTGCATATGGGGCGATTTCTCGTCCAGATGCACCACAGCGGATATGATGGTTTCGGGAGCTTGATTCTGCTTGATGAATTCCAACGCTTCATTGAAAAATTCTTTGATTTCAGCCCGTTTCTTGCCCTTGAAGAACTCCGGTGTGGCAGTAATCAGAGCTTCCACCACACGAACGCTGTCAGAGCGTGTACGGCATCCAGCTTCTGCAATCTGCTTTTCGGATTCTGCCCTGTACTTGCGTTCCGGCTTAATCAAGTGGAAGTTAAGATGTGTACGGGTAGGGTCGATGTCGGGATTGCTTGCGTATTTCTCCTTGGTGCGCTCGTTGTGTGCTTCAATGCCGCTGATCTCCGGTCCCTTGTACTTCGCAAAGCGTAAAATAGCATACTGTGGAGCTGCCATTAGCGATCACCCCTCTTTCTCCATACGATCTCAAAGCCCAGCACATCGGCAAGCTGTACCGCTTCGGTATAGCGGAGCGATTCACGCTGGAGCTTGTTGGACAGGTTGGAAACACTGTCGCTCCATCCGTATTCATCCGCAAGAAGGTCCACGACCTCCTGCATGGTCATCCCTTGCCGTACAATGTACGACTTGATTTCATTTCTCAAATTCGATTTCATACAAAAATTCCTCCATAATTTCGTGATATTGGTTTGCTGTGCGGTGAACTGCTGTCACCGATAAATGATGATTTTGAAAATGGCGTTTTCCTCTCAGATTTCGTTCTGCGTAGTCCTGTCCACAACAGCACCCTATCAGGTTTGCTGTTTTGTGGGAGAGCAGACCGAAACGGAAGAAACACCACAGTTCCGTGAATTGGCTTTGCTGTTTGGTAAATCACCGAATGATGATTTCTGTACTTCCTGCGGTGTAAATCCTCACGGATTGCACAAGGCTTGATTTTAAGCATTGATTTTTTGCATCATTTTCAATGCCCGTATTAACGGTGGACTTCAAAAGTGCCGTACGTACTGTACGGTACGTACAGCACTTTTTCACTTCGCTCACCATTTTAGAAAAGAGGACTTCGCCAGCACCTCAATTCCGACAAAGCCACGCACCCGCTTTCCTCCGGCATAGATGTTGTTGGTAGCTTCCACGTTGTAAAGACGCTCATTTTGAGCAAGCTCAGAGCTGAGTCTGTTTGCCGACATGGGTTTTCGCACATTGTCCTCGCACCAGAGTTTGTAGGCTTCATAGAGTGCCTTGGAGCTTGCTTCACTGTCAGCCTTGAAGCGGATATATCCCTCCGATTGCAAGAACTCAATGACATTGTTGCTGCTTCGCTTGACGGTCTCCACGTTCTCAATGGCTTGTCCGCTGATGGTGAACTGATAATTATTTGCAAGCAGTCGATGCAGTCCCTCCAAGCACCAAAGGAAAATACCCTCCATCTCGGACATGAGCTTTTCCACGAGAAAAGGATCGTCTGTGCGGTCAGCGGGTCTGTCCTTGGTGGTCAGTACGATCTGACGGCGAGAAAAGCCATCGGACTGGTCATGCAGGGCGGTCAACGCTCCGTTGCCGAAGCATAAAAAACGAGCGTACAGTTGACTTTGATAGCTCTGTACACCCTTGCGTTCCAAATCCATTTTGCACTCGGCTGTAACAATGGACTTGATATAATTGGTTTTGGGAAGTGCGCTCATATCCATATCATCGTCCACCATCAGCAGCTTGTTTTCCAGATCGGCTCGGCTGAAACGGTTGTTTTCGATTTTCTGAATGCTGGTGGTGTTCATGCTGTCACCGAGGATGGAGCGCATCACAAGCCCTATGCGGCTTTTGCCCTCGCCGCCCTTGCCGATAAGCATGAGCATTTTCTGCCCCTTGGTTGACGGAATAAGGCAGTACCCCAAATACTCCTGCAAGGTGGGAATATCCTCCGGCACGAGCAGATCGGACAGGAAATGCAGCCATCGCTGCGGCTGCGGTGCGCCCGGATTATACTTGACTTTCATGCGGTTATTGCAGTAGGTCTTGTCCTCGGTAAATGTGCCGTTTAGAAAATACGTGCCGTTTGCCATGTGGATGCGGTCTGTTTCGATGGGTAACGGGTCAGAGTATGCCATGAGCTTTAGGGTATCAAAAAGGCTTTTTACCTTCTTTGCAATGCCGATGCTCTGGCAGCTCATGACCTCATCTAAAATCATTTGCTGGATTTTGCCCTCGTCCTCAATCATGCCGTCCACGGTGAACAACCGCCCTCGGACACACTTCATTGGGTGCTGATGCAGAAATGAGCCGCAAAATGCGATCTCATCAATCATCTTGCCGTCATACCAAGAGGGCTGCTCCATGCCATCAAAGTTGTTGTTCGCCAATATGCTTTTCCTCCTTCTTCACTTTTTCCAGATACCTTTGCAGTTTTTTCAGTTTGCTGTCGGTCATCAACAATTCAATGACCTCATTGCGCTCATAGGAATCGCCGCCGATGAGCGTGTCCACCTGATACTCCACATAGTCAAGCCGATCACAGGCTTCAACAAAATGCGGATGCCACTTTTCTTCCGGTGTCCTCGGCGCATACAGCCGCTTCCATTCTTGAAGCAGTTTCATATACTCCAAGAGCGCAGAAAAGCACAGCTTCTCATTTTCTCTGAGTCGCTGTGCTTCGCTTTTCCTTTTCAGTTTTTCCTCCATTTCCTTGGTTGGCGGCTTGTCCTGCGAGATACCGAAGTCATACGCCAGCTTGTTTGCCGCATCCAACACAGGCAGACCGTAGAGATAGGCAACGAGGTCGATCACGTCTCCATGTTCTCCGCAAGCGAAACAATGGTAGTGGTCATCGTACACAACCATACTCGGATGTCGGTCATTGTGAAACGGGCAGAGTGCTTTCCCGTATCGGTTGACCTCGATGCCGTAATGCTCGACGGCTTCTCTTGTGTTGATGCTTGTCTTTACTGTTCCAAATACATTCATTCAATTCCTCCATAATTCTTGTTGATAGGGACGAATTTTCATCCCCTCGTGTATATTATGAGAAAAAATGAAAAAAGGGTGCCGATGGCATGACAGGTTCATTTCAAAAAACATGACAACCGATTTTTGAGCAAGAATGACACACAAAATGAATTTCGGTAGCGGCTACCAAAAATATCTCATGCGTTCTTTATTTCGTCACATTTGTATGGTATAATGGTATAAAACAAAAAACATGACAAAGAGGGCAGACGGATGGAACAGGAGAAATGTGGTCGAGGCAGACCGAAAATAGATACCCATATAACCGAAGTCGGCGCACCCAGCCGCAGACAAGCGATCAACGCCATGTATATGTTTGAGGGCGTACATTTAATTTCGGTAGCCGCTACCGAAATTCCAGATAGTGACCTGCTCTGGCACTCTGACGATGCAACACAGACGGCAAAAAGCAAAAACGGCATCCTTGAACAGCTTGGACGGATGATCGTGCAAGGCCATTACAAAGAGGAAGATTGCGTTTACATTGCCAACCTTGCTATTGCCGCCTTGAAGAACGGTAAGACCTCCAGAGAGATCGAAAAGGCAATCCGAAACGTGCGGACTGCAAACAAGAGAGCTGCCGCTGATCCCGACAGTGAATGGCTGCATCGGCAAGCCGTTGAAGCCGCCAATGAGCTTTGGAAGATGGGAGGTGCGTTCAATGAGCATCCTTAACCAAAATCTGCTGACGCTTGATTTCTGGCAGGACAGAGTGACTTATGCAGGACACACCCTGCCCACCGGGAGCATCGGCTGTGCCGCTATGAATATATCTGATGAACAGATCGGGCAACTCATACAGCTTGCTATTCCTTTAGCGGCAGTGGTGGAACTGATAAAGGACGGAACACCTACGACAGCGCATTTGTCAGCAGCAAAAGAAAGCGTATTGCAGATTACGCAGATGTTGCGTACCATATATCCTTTTTCACTATTTGACTTTCCCGCTGATGGGCATGACATTCAACATATCTTTGCGGATGAATATACGAACAATACCATTGCTTATATAAAAACGGCACAGCAAATCGGAGCAGCAGCCGCTTTTGATGCACAGTACAGCAAGGGTGTAGGGCTTGTAAGACTGATTAGTGAATTGGCGCAGCTCGGCGGCACTCTGATGATTTTCAAGCACGGCATGATTGAATTTGCCCATAAACTCCATGAAAGCAAGCGAACCTCGGAGGGTTATGCTGAAACCTTTGCAAAGCATTTTGTTGATACAGATGCCCTGTTGCCCGACAAAGCATCATGGATGCAGTTGACAAACACCACAATGCAATATGTATCCTCTGTCATGCCGGAGAAAAGCATACCGCAGCTTGTGAAGCGTATGCACTACGTTTCCTTTGTGGGAATGTTCCGTTCCGATTTATTTGAGGGACTGTGCGTCGGTCATGCGCCGAGGTTATGCCCCATCTGCGGCAAGTGGTTTCTGACCACCGATGCAAGGCTGACCAAATACTGCGGAGGGCTTGCGCCGGGGGACAAGCGTGGGCGTACCTGCCGTCAGATCGGCAATCTCAAAGGCAGAGAGCAAAGAGAACTTGCGGACGATCATCCCATCAAGGCAGTCTACACACGCCGTATGAACACGATCACGCAGTATCTCCATCGTGGCACTCTGGACAAGCAGACCGCTGACAGAATGAAGCGGCTTGCGAAAAATAAGATGGAACGTGCGATCTCCGACCATGTATATGCCAAGGGGAGCTATGAAGTGGAGATGTCGCAGGATGCCTTGCTGAATGAAGCAAAGACCATAAACTCATTTTAAGGAGGACTTTATGAAAAATTACACGCAAGTATATGTCAAAGATAGTTTTGCAGCAGCAGAAATATATTGCAAAGCCTTTGGCGCAGAGATTACAAGAGAATTTATAAATGAGGATAACACCGCATACGAGCACTGTGAGTTATCTGTAAATGGAGAAGGATTTTTGGCACTGGCAGAAGCAAAAAATCCCTGCGACATTAGTATTGTTCACAAGAACAAATGGGAGACAATGACTTTCAATGTATTTGAAATGGGAACCATCGAAGCAGTTGATAACGCTTTTCGTGTTTTGAGCGATGGAGGGGTAGTTTTAGAACCTATTCACGAACTCCCGTGGAGCAAATACTGTGCGACAATTATTGATAAGTTCGGAGTATGTTGGTGGATTTCAATTTAAGAGAAATATGAAATTATAAATTCTGAAATTAACCATTTGAAGGGAGGTGCGCTGCTGATGTCAGAAGAACGATTCTGGAATACCGATGAATTTATCAGCACAGTAAAATTCGCTGTGCATGATGGAGCTATGACCATGCGACAGGCAGGGCGCATCTTCCGTCTTGACCCTGTGCCGCCCAAGGTGGAGGACATCAACGATTACATCGTTTCCTCTGTCCGTGAAAATGATCTGACTTACTTTACATATTTCCTGCACCATTACGAGTCCAGGCTAAACAAGCGAGTGTACCGCTTTCTGCTGACCGAGGGAATTGACCGATATGACCCTTTGCGTTTTTTGGATTACAAGCTCAGTTGTGTTCTCGTCATGTTGGAGTGCTTACCGAATTATGCCCCCGACAAGGGCGCAGACTTTCTTACTTATGCCCATCACTTCATCGGCAACGCACTTCTGGATTGCCGCCGACAGGAAGAAGCTGGCTCATTCAAGTCTTTGGATGAATACAAAGCCGCCCGTGGCATTGCTTGGCTCTACAACAATTCCGGCAAGAGCGCAAAGGAAGTCATAGCCGAATACGCCGCCGAGCAGAACTGTACCGAAGAAACAGCCGCCGAGTATCTGACCCTTGCAAGGCAGAACCGCAGCCGTGTTCCGTTCTATGCGACCATGCAGGAAGAGGATGGAGAAGAAACAGGCGAGGATGTTACCCGTGACGATAGTTGGAACTATGCGGATATTCTCTGGAACGGTATTCGTGCCGATGCTGTGCAAGCCGCTTTTGACAAGCTCAGTTACAAGGAGCAAACCTATCTTGAAAAACGTAATGCAATCTGCATGACCTGTGGACGTGTCGGCTCATGGGAGGAACGCCCCACCTTTGAAGATCTGGCGGTCATGTTTGAGGGTAGCACATCCAGCGGTGCAGAACGAGCTTATAAGAAAGCTCTGGACAAGCTGACCGGATTGTTGGTGGATGCCGGTGTTCTCGGTGTGGTGGAATTGAAGCTGACCGACAAAAACAAAAAAATCGCCGCCGCTGCATACGAGTACAAAGCAATACATCGGTATGCCAACGACGACGATGAATGGGGAGAAATCCGTTTTGACTTTTCTGCCGGAACTGCGCAGATCGTAAAACCGGCAGACGGCGATATGAGCAAAACAAACGTGTTTACAAAAATCGCAATCCGCAAAATTCTGGAACTCTCTATAAGCGAGCTTCCGAAGAAATTAACGATTCCCTTTGAGTTGGAAATGGAGAAAATACGGTACGGGAGCTGATCGCTGCGGCGGGTTTTTATATACCTCTTGCGCCCCCGTTGACACAGCAAATCTTTCCGCTTCGCTGCAAGATTTCCTATGCCAACTACACACGAACAGCCGGATTTTGCTCATGCTAAATCCTTCGTTTTGTGTTCCTTACAGCCCACAAAATCCGCCTGTTCTGCTGACACTGAAAAGTGTCTGTCTGGCGTGGGGGCAGCCCCTTTCCAGCGTCAGCGGTCGCAAAAGGTATAACACACTAGACTTTCCAAAGGAAAATCGTGTGCCAACAGGGATGCTTCTCGCCCCTATTGGAAACCCAGAGCCGAGGGATTGCATCCCTCTGGACACCTGCATATTTTCTTCGCAAATGGTACTCACATTGAAAAAACTGCGTTTTCTCATGTCCGTACATTTCTCAAAAAATGGCATAGCACACGATTTTTGTTTTGCATGAAGTATGCCAAAAAACCAATCTGTGCTGTGAAGTGCGATGAGAAATTTTCGCGTTTGCCAACCCAACATTTTACATCGTCACACTACTGCGGCAGGAATCCCAAAAAATAATATGTTCCTCTTGCTGTTTGCAAAGATTCTCGCAAAGATCCTCGAAATTTCATCAAATTCTATTGACTTGCAAGAAAGAGTGTGATATAATTAATAAAATTTTTTGAAAGGACTACGACAATGGCAGTTAAGAATTTCGTTCTCAACACTAATACTGTCCCTATGCACGGCGTAGATACTATTTATTGGTATCGGTCGGGCTTGTATTGTCGTACCCAAATTTCAGTATAACCTTTTTGTAGGATTATTGGATATTAGGATACTTACGGTGCAAGTCGAAGTGATTTTCGATTTGCACCGTTTTTTTATACATTCTTATAGGAGGTTCCAAGATGGAAACAAAAGATTATTTGACAAATTATTATGAGAGGTATGACGAGAACGGTCGTCTGATCTCAAAGCACGGCATGATCGAATACATCACCACTATGAAGTATGTGAAAAAGTATCTTCAACCGGGCATGAGAATTTTAGAAATCGGAGCCGCAACTGGTCGCTATAGTCATGCTCTGGCTCAAAAGGGTTATTGTGTGGATGCGGTGGAACTCGTTGAACACAACATTGAAATTTTTAAGCAGAACACTACTCCCGGCGAAACAGTTACCATCACCCAAGGCAATGCTATGGATTTGTCTATGTTTGAGGATGATACCTATGACATCACTCTGCTGCTCGGTCCTATGTATCACCTTTTCACTACAGAAGATAAACTGAAAGCTTTGTCTGAAGCAATCAGAGTTACAAAGAAAAATGGTGTTGTTTTTGCCGCTTACTGTATGGGTGATGCAAGCGTTTTGTCGTATGGTTTTATTCGTGGCGAGATCTATAATATCATCGAGAAATGTATGCTCAATACAGAAACCTTTGACACTTTCTCTAATCCGTGGGATATTTTTGAGCTTCATAGAAAAGAAGATATTGATAAACTTCGCTCCGAATTTAATGTAACACAGCTTCATTTCGTTGCCTCCGATGGCTATACGAACCACATGAGAGAAACGGTAGATAACATGGATGACCGAATGTATGAGATTTATGTGAAGTACCATCTTGCCGTCTGTGAGAGACCGGATATGGTGGGCTACTCGCATCATACGCTTGATATTTTTAGAAAGGAATAGAGTTATGAGTATATCAATTAAAATAACGAACACCTCGGAAGCCGAGGAATTATCACAAATACAGAAAGCAGCTTTTAAGCCGTTGTACGAAAAATTCCATGATGCAGGAAACCCGTTTCTCAGAGGTTCGGAAGATATTCTTCGCAGGTTGAACAAATCTTACCGTCATTTTACTATTCTGCTTGATGGAAAAATTATTGGAGGTATCTTCTACCGTTTGTGCGGAAAAAGGGTTCCCGGCTATGAGATGGGGGGAGGCGACTACTACCTTCAACGTGTTTACATTCATCCGGACTATCAAAATAAAGGAATTGCGAGAGAGGCAATTTTGCTCTGTGAAAAAGAGTTTGCTGATGCGAAATTCTATTACGTTGACTTCCCGGAAGTCATGGAAAAGAACCGCAAATGCTATCAGAGTGCCGGTTACTGCGACACAGGAGAACGAATCATCATGGAGGGCGCACCGGCTTTGGCAATGTTCAAAAAGGCAGTAAGCGAAACATTCGATCCGGCGGGTGTTTCCTTGCCGATGATTTATGAGGTTGAGCAGAACGAGCTACAAGAGTGCCTGGATGTTATTCATCAGAGCTTCCGGACTGTGGCAGATCAGTTTGGATTGACGAAAGAAAACTGTCCGAAGCATACGAGCTTTATCCCTCTTTCTTTTCTTGAAACGCAGAAGAATTGGGGTTGGAATATGTACGCACTATATGCCGGCAAGAAAATTATCGGATATATGTCGCTCTCTAAAGAAAGCGACGATGCCTTTGAGCTTCACAATCTTGCGGTGTTACCGGAGTATAGACACAATGGCTTTGGCAAATTACTTCTCGATCATGCAAAGGATGTAGTGAAAGCATTGGGCGGTAATGTAATAAAAATCGGTATTATCGAAGAAAGTACCGTTTTGAAGAATTGGTACATAGCGAATGGATTTGTTCATACCGAAACAAAGAAGTTTGACCATCTTCCATTTACAAGCGGGTACTTAGAAAGGAGCGTGTAACATCATGCAATATGCGATTGAATTGTTTTTTGATGAAGAAATGGAAAAGAAACTTTTCCGTTATGCCGAAAGAATCGCAGAGGAAAAACTCAGCACCAAATATCTTGAATGGAAAACAAGACCTCACATTACATTGGCTTGTTTTAACGATGTTGATGAAAAAGTATGTGTTGAGAGATTGAAACTGTTTGCACAGAAGCAGCAGACATTACCTGCATATATAGGCTCTTTGGGAATGTTTACCGATACAAAAACAATTTTTGCTTCTCCTATTATGACAAGCTCCATGTATCAGATTCAAAGAGAAATACATGATTGTCTGTGTGATTTTGATACACGAGGATGGGAATGGTATTTGCCGAATCGTTGGGTTCCGCATTGTGGAATTGCTCTGATGAAAGAGGATGCAGAAGAATCCTTTTACAAAGCCTGCGATTTGGTTTTGCGTGAGTTTGAGAAAATAAACGGAAAATTCGCTTCAATCGGATTGGTCAAAATTTCACTCCCGGTAAAAGAAATTTTTGTTGCCGAGCTGAAAGGAGAATAAAAATGTCAAAGACACTTGTTATTATTTTGGGTCCTCACGCCGTAGGCAAGATGACCGTAGGACAAGAACTCGCCAAGATCACAGACCTACGCTTGTTCCACAATCATATGTCAATCGAGCTGACCCGAAAACTCTTTGCTCACTCGGAAAAAGAATGGAGCGTTTTGAATGAAACCATTCGCAAGACTGTGTTTGAGTTGTTTGCCAAAGGCGATTTTCCGGGATTGATCTTCACCTATATGTGTGCCTTTGATATGCAGAGTGAATTTGATTATCTGCAAAATGTGATCGACCTCTTTAAGTCAAACGACTCAAACTGTTATGTGGTAGAGCTTTGTGCCGATTTTGAAGAACGTCTCGTTCGCAACAAAAGCGAAAACCGCTTACTTCACAAAGAATCCAAGCGCAACCTTGAATGGAGCGAAGCAGAAATGAGAAAGACGAGTGAGAAATATCGCCTTAACTCCTATGACGGAGAAAGCCTACCCTTTGAAAACTATATTAAAATCGACAACACTACTTTAGCTCCGGATGAAGTTGCAAAGATGATCCAGACTCATTTTGCAATCGAAGGACGAAAAGAATGAAAGGAGTATCAAAATGATATTTGAAGATAAACCAATAACCTTAAAAGACGGCAGGACAGCCATATTGAAAAGTCCGTGCGTTGAAGATGCGGAAAAGTTGCTGAACTACATAAAGACATCATGCGGTGAAACTGAATATCTCGCACGTTATCCCGAAGAATGGAACACCACCGTCGAGCAGGAGGAAGCATGGGTAAATCGTCTGCGCTCCTCTCCCGATACCTTGGGAATCACCTGCTATGTTGACGGTGAGGTTGCAGGCAACTGTGAGATCAGCTTTAGAGGTGGCATGAAAACCTCGCACAGAGCAACCATCGCTATTGCTATTCTCAAAGACTACTGGAATCTCGGAATCGGTTCCGCAATGTTTGAGGAGCTTGTTGCTGCAGCACAGAATCGAGGAACTGAGATCATGGAGCTGGAGTTCATCGAGGGCAATGATCGTGCAAGGCACTTATACGAGAAATTCGGTTTTCGTGTGGTTTCCGAAAAGCCCAATGCGTTCAAGCTCAAGGACGGCACTTATCGGAACGAGTTTTATATGCAGAAGTATTTGTAAAAAGAATGACTTTGTTGGAAAAACAACACCTAATAAAGCCGCCTGTAGAAACTGGAGTGTTCCCACAGGCGGCTTTATTTTAGCTATCGATCGGTTTATACTGCGTGACCGCTTTCAGATACTTTTCCAGATCTCCGTTGAGTATCAGATCAGCGTACTCCAGCGGCACATTGTAAATCAGATAGTCAAGCTCTGACCGCTGATACATATTGTCGGCTACTTCGTTCTCAACGGCAATGGTATCAATCGCAATCATACTGCCATCGGTGAATTTCAGTTCCACACAGCAGTTGTCCATATTGTAAGCACAAGATACTAAGGTTTTCATGGTATGTCCTCCATAATTCGTTTTATAAAGCGAAAATCCCGTCTGACTTCCTGTTAGAAATCAGACGGGATTTGTCCGTATGCACCCCGGAAACCGTCAGCTAACAGTTGATAAGTAAATTAGTTCCTTATCACTGTTAAGCCAAGGTTTTCCGGGCTTTTACTATATCTAAAAGGTCTGATATAGTTTGACTAAATCTGGCGAAACGAGAGCTGTTTTCACCCAATTTTTAGTGGTTAAATATAGGACAACCGGCAAAAATGGGGTCAAAAAATGGCCTTAGTGGTTAAAAAATAGGACAACCGCAGGTCGTTTTCAGGGGTATTTTAGAAGCGATTTTCAGCTCTTTTTTCCTCGGTTCCGGCTGTGGCAGTTTGGCATAGTCTGACCTAATTTGAATAATTGAATATGAACCTAATGTAGCACTCAGTAAAACGACTGGGTGCTTTTTTCATTTCAGGAACTCGTATTCCGGCGATAGAAAGAGCCGTCACTTCACTTTTTATTTTGGAGTGGCGGCTTTTTCTATTTCCAGAAGCAACAACAATTAGAAATGAGGTGAAGTCAATGAACACGCAAATCATTGCCATCGCCAACCAGAAGGGCGGTGTTGGCAAAACCACCACCTGTGCTAATCTCGGAATCGGTTTGGCACAGGCCGGAAAGAAAGTCCTGCTGATCGACGGAGACCCGCAAGGGAGCCTGACCATCAGCCTGGGTAATCCCCAGCCGGACAAGCTGCCCTTTACGCTGTCGAACGCAATGGGCCGTATCCTGATGGATGAACTGCTTCGTCCCGGCGAGGGTATCCTGCATCACCCGGAGGGCGTAGACCTGATGCCTGCGGACATCCAGTTATCCGGTATGGAAGTATCCCTGGTAAATGCCATGAGCCGTGAGACGATCTTGCGGCAATATCTGGACACGCTGAAGGGACAATACTCCCATATCCTCATCGACTGCCAGCCCTCACTTGGGATGCTCACAGTCAATGCGCTGGCCGTTGCAAACAGGATCATAATTCCCGTTCAGGCGGAGTATCTGCCCGCCAAAGGGTTGGAACAGCTGCTCTCCACAGTAAACAAGGTAAAGCGGCAGATCAATCCCAAGCTCCAGATCGACGGTATCCTGCTGACGATGGTGGACAGCAGAACCAACTTTGCCAAAGAAATCTCTGCGCTTCTGCGAGAGACCTATGGCAGCAAGATCAAGGTATTTGGCACAGAGATTCCCCATTCTGTCAGGGCAAAGGAAATCAGCGCCGAGGGAAAAAGCATTTTTGCCCATGACCCCGGCGGCAAGGTGGCGGAGGGCTACAAAAATCTGACGAAGGAGGTGTTGAAACTTGAAAAGCAGCGTGAAAAAAATAGAGCTGGCCTCGGTAGATGATCTGTTTTCCACCGAAGAAGGCCGGCAGGATGCAAAGCTGGAAAAGATTCAGGAAATTCCGTTATCTGAACTGCATCCCTTTAGGAACCACCCATTCAAAGTCAAGGATGACGAAGCCATGATGGAGACCGCTGACAGTATCAAGCAGTATGGCGTTCTGGTT
>PPYF01027022.1_pt1 | contig 34151 bp, 27 predicted proteins | sample 1559871 | NCBI WGS metagenome assembly PPYF01 (sample SAMN08240021, study PRJNA423297) | Human gut metagenome, whole genome shotgun sequencing project.
CGACTGTCGCTGACCACGAGGGCACAATCTACTATCAGATTATCCACGAGAGGAAGGTGCGACAGCTTCTGACCGAGTACAAAGTTTTCCCTGCCGAGTGGGACGAAAACCGTTCTATGATTACTACCACTCAGAAAAGCGAAAGAAAAACATTCATTCTTTCCATACGTGAGCGTATTCGCTGGGACATCGAGAGGTTAACGAAGATTGACCGCAAACTGGATGCCAACGGTCTGATATACACCGCTGACGATGTAATCGACGAGTTTAACCGCTATGCGCATGAATACTCCCTGTTCAATTACATGGAGAGCATCATAGCCAAGCTGAAACATAACGGCAAGATACGGACATCCGAGACCTACAAATCCACTCTCAACAGCTTCAAGAAGTTCCGGAATGATGAGGATATAATGCTCGACTGTATTACCTCGGAAACAATGGAGGCGTATGAAGCATGGCACAAGAATCGAGGAGTCGCTCCTAATACCATCTCGTTCTATACCCGTATCCTGCGTGCGGTCTATAACCGTGCGGTAGAAGATGACATCATCGAGAACCGCAATCCGTTCCGACACGTCTACACCGGCGTTGATAAGACCGTCAAACGAGCATTGCCGTTGGCTGTCATCAAGAAAATCAAGTCGCTGGACCTGTCTTTGACTCCGGCGCTGGACTACGCCCGCGATATGTTTCTGATGAGTTTTTATCTCAGAGGAATGAGCTTCATCGACATGGCTTTCCTGAGAAAATCAGACCTCAAAAACGGCTACGTCACTTATCGTCGTCGAAAGACAGGCCAGCAACTCATCATCGAATGGACAAAGGAGATGCAGATGATACTCGACAAGTACCCCGAGAACAAAAGCGACTACCTGTTGCCCGTCATCCGAAACCCCGGACTCAACGAGCGATGCACCTACCGCAACACAGGCTACAACATCAACCACAGTCTGAAACGCATCGCCGGGATGGTCGGAGTTACAATTCCTCTGACCCTCTATGTCGCGTGCCACAGCTGGGCATCCGCAGCCAAAGCCAAAGGCATCCCTCTATCCGTAATCTCTGAAGGCATGGGCCACGACAGCGAAGCCACCACCCAAATTTACCTCGCCAGCCTCGACACTTCCGTCGTTGACAAAGCCAACTCCTTAATCCTAAAATCCCTCAAATAGCCGTTCGGTTACATTATCCTTCCTAAACATCTCCCCCCCTAAAAAACACTATTGCCTCAGCACCACCCGGTTCTGAGGCCTTATTGTTTAGCTATCATCCAAATCTCTTGTCAAGAGATTTGGATGCCAAGTTATCTTGCGATTAATGTGCAAGTTACGCATCTCGTTCAATAGTCTGTAGCTAAATAAACATAGTACAAAGGATTGCCAAACTCAGTTCAAGAAAAATATTTATGAATAAATTGTCGTTTTTTCGCCTTTTATGGTGTGTATATCCCATCTTTGACAGTTAAAGATGCTTATATACAGGCTTACAGCGAGTTAGGTGGCCTCACAATGTGCTACCCAACCAGTTGCTCAAAAATTTAACTCTAATTTAACTCTTTTTGATTTGCCGGAGTATCGCACGCATGGCAGCCTTTGGTACGATCTCGGTGTCTATCAGGATATTGGCGTTTTGTTGCAGCTCGTCCGTAATGTCTGTACGGTCGAATGCCGGCTCGTAGCCATAGGCATCGTGGTAGAGCATTTTGATTCCGCGCAAGGTGTCGCAGAGACTGTCGACAGAATGGTGTTGGTTAAGCGACTGCTGAAGCTGTTTGAGTATTAGCAGCGCGATGAAGCATATGATGAAGTGGCCGATTATGCGGTCCTGACGCGACAGATAGATCGGGCGCAGATCAAGGTTGGTTTTTGTCACCCGGAACAAGGCTTCTATTTCTCCCCGGAATGAGTTGGCTCTGAGGATATCAAGCGGATGGTCGTCGAGAGATGTGCCGTATGCGTAAAATCCGTCAAAACGCTCTTCGGCATATACTTTCTCCCAGTCTATTTCGGATATGGTATTTTCGGCCGGCTCCCCGGCGGCAGTTGCCGAGACTGTCCGGATCAGCCTGCGGCAGTCGTTTGGGGATTTGGGCCTGCAGCTTTCCCCGCGGTCAATTTTCGACTGTGCGCGCGCAATCTGCTCGGCGCGGGTCTTGCGCTGATATAGTGCGTACTTGTGCGAGTATGTGACTATAAGATGCTCTTCGAGTTCGCGCATCTTTCCGTTGCTGCCTTTATATGTTTCTATGGTCCAGCGGTCGCGATAGAACACCATGTCCGGGAACCGTTTGCCGAAGATTCGGGCTGCTTCTTCAAGGGTGAAGCCTTCGTCATGCCCTTTGGTGTGCCATTCCGCATCGGCCTCTGTGGCCCAGTCCTGAAGATGAGGCCGCATTTTTTTGAGAGACAGGACGGTTATGTAGTCCCGGCCCTCGCTCATGTTATACATCCGGTTGTCTACACTGCCAAGACCACCGTCTGTACACGCCACGAAGTCAGAAAGCGAGAAGTTGTCCGCCAGTTTCTCTTCAAGGGGCTGCATGGTCTGTGTCTCGGGAGTGTTGCCCGGATTCACACAAAATGCAAGCGGCAGGCCGTCGGCATCCATGAACAGGCCCAGCTGCACGATCGGGTTGGGACGATGCTCCTTGGACTGACCGTACTTGCGGAAGGCATCATCCGATTCTATCTCAAAGTAATAGTTTGAGCAGTCATAATATATCACCCGCGTGTTGCGGGGCTTGGCGGCGATGGAGTTGCGGTACAGCTGCGACTGGATGAAGTCTGATTCCCTTGACAGGACTGACAGCGCCCGATAGATATCCTCAAGTTCAAACAATGGATGTTCGATGAAGTTCTGTGCCGACTGCCATGTCGAGAGCTTTGAGTCCGGGAAAAGAATGCGTCCGTACACCAGCTTGGCCAGAATATCCTCAAGGTTAAACTTGTACTTGCTCCGGGCATCTATCTCCCTGCATATCCCGCCGATACCGAGGCGGTGAAAATATGGCTGCAGGAACAGGTCTCCGGCATGGTACATACGTTTCCTGTCGGGCTGAACACGTCTTGCCGGACTAAGCTTTATGCTCACGGTCTTGTTTTCCTCCCTTTCCTTGCGGGTAAGCTCGACAGCCCTCTGCCTGACCCACTCCCGGGGATCAGCCTCAGGGTGAGCGGATGCGATCTCCGACAGCAGACCCAGGCGTTCCACTATGACAGATGAAGTCTTGTCGCCTTTCTTGTTCCTGAAAGAGCGTGCGATATAGGCGTTGAAATCGCCTTTACGGGTAGGTTTGAACTGAGCGAACATGGTTGTAGGTATAAATGGTAGCACAAAGATAGTGAAAAATTTTGACACCTCCAAGCCTGAGTGTCAAAAAGATTCGCCAGTCCCCAAATTTTATTCTGTCAAAGACCCGTATATGGGATATATTCGCTAACTTTGTACTTGGGTAAGTCTCTCTTGACAAAAGTGTGGCGTATCCATTGTTGAAAATATTTCTAAAAGAAGTGATAGGATCGCTATGTAGAGCCTCTCTCTGATAATAGACCAATTAGAACGCATGAACAACATATCACTTATATACAATACTGGAATACAGTATGTCGAACTGGAACTCAAATTAAAGGTAGATTTGGGCTCTGGCGATGCGTCTGCACTATATTTCGTAGAGACAGCAAATGATAACCAGGTTGATATCGAACCCGCCTATTATTTCCATAAACATAGAGAATGCCTTCGAAGGGCTGACCTTATTAAAGGCGGCTATCTCTATAAGAAAACAAACGACCTAGTCGATGAGTCAGAAATTGCAGAGGACATGAAGTGGATTCCTGTTAATTCATGTATTCGCATTAGTAAATTGACTGATCGAGTGGGAGCTCTTCATGAAGAGGGATTGTCGCTTATTGAGAACAAGTGGCTACCTATGCCATATTTTGAAAATACGGAGGATGGCATGTCTCAGGAGCCTACTAATTGGTGCAGAATTAAACTCATCCCCATTAAAAACGAATGTAATGAGGAGTTTCGTGTCTATAAAGTTTTATTAGCCTTTGACACGTCTTCTCATCAGAATGCTGGTAAGGAAACTCCCGTATTCCGTGGCGAGAGATACCGCAATTATTCACTTTGCGGCATAAACTCGGCATTCATGGAGCACAAGACGGCCGCGCAAAAAGATGCAATAGAGAATCGCCTTATTCCTTTAAAGGCGTTTGACTTCTGCAATACAAATCGTCAGCCATGGCTTAACCGGTACCTTAGACGCATTTTCAATTCTAAAGGCGATCTGCCGGTTGGGGAACAGTTGAGATATATCGCTTTTTATACGTATCTCATTACGACACTCCATAAGCGTCAAATATTACCGGACATCAAACTTTATAACGATGAAGGCAATGTCTCGGTTGGCGTAAACCTTATTCTTGATATCGGTAATTCGAGAACTTTTGGACTCGTGGCAGAAGACCCGATAGATCCCTCTTTCTCTAAAACCGCAGTTGTTCAAATTAGAGATCTGGGAATCGGTGAACTGTATCCGGAGCCTTTCGACATGCGACTTTGCTTCAAAAAAGAAGATTTTGGAGTAGAGACACCCGATGGGGCATTTAGATGGCCGAGTGTGGTGCGTCTTGGTAAAGAAGCGCTCCGAAATATCTATGAAGTGACTCAAGATTTCGAGAGTGATGTTCAATACGATACTAACTATAGTAGCCCCAAACGCTATCTTTGGGATAATGAGGCGTATCGCTATCAGTGGAAGTTTATAACTAAAGAACAGGATCAGTCATCATCCCAGCAACAATCGACAATCGATTACGAAGGTCTCATGCAACAGTTCCATAATGATGGTCGTTTCGCTTTTGACCCTCAGCAAATGGGTGATAAGAGCTGTTATTCTCGTCGTTCTTTAATGACATTCTGTTTCATCGAGATACTTTTACAAGTTCGGCAGCAGATAAACGGCTATGAATTTCGAAGGAAGAATGGCAAGGATTATCTCAAACGTGAGATACGACGCGTAATACTTACTTGTCCTACTGCAATGACCAGAGAGGAACAAATAGCCCTTCGTCAGAGCATGGAGGAAGCGTCTATTGTAATAGAGCGATACTATTCTAATACGTTCAATGTCCCATACGTTAAACGTAGTGTAAATACCATTGAGATTATCCCCTCGGTAGAAGATCTCATGTTGAGTCCCGGTCAAATGACTCTTCGTAATAGCTGGAGCTATGACGAGGCGACATGTTGTCAGATGGTTTACCTATATGGTGAATTGCGTCGTTATTTGGGGAATGCGAAAGAATTATTCAAAACTTATGGTAGAAAGAGAAATGGAGCACCAATACCGTCTCTCACGATAGGTTCTTTGGATATCGGTGCTGGCACTTCGGATATTATGATTGCCAATTATTCGACACAGGGCCAAACTATTCAGCCAAAACCTTTGTTTTGGGAAAGCTTCAAACTTGCAGGAGATGATCTGATTAAACGAATTGTTACAGACATTTTGCTGGAAGTCCCGCGGGCTGACTATCCAAATGCTTCCGGTATAATAAGAGCCAAACTTAATTCTATTGGCATAAGCCCAAGAGATGCAGCAGAAAAGGTGCTTCACTTCTTTGGTGAAGGTGCTACTATGGGTGTCCTTGAACAGAGGATGCGAAAAGAGTTTCTGGTTCAGATTTCTTACCCTCTTGCTTCTTTCCTACTTGAGAAACTTAGAAAGGGAGACAAAGAGTGTGAGTTATCTTTTAATCAGATATTCAAAGGAGAGAAACCATCCGAAGAACTTCTTGACTTCTTTGCCAATCAAATAGGCTTCAGATTCGAGGATCTCACCTTCATATACTCTCCCAAGTTCTTGAACGAAATAATTTTGCGAGTATATGAACCGGCGATGCGTAAATGGGCTGCGTTATTTAGGAAATATCAGTGTGACATAGTCCTATTGGGTGGCCGTCCGTGCTCCCTTAAAGAAATCTACTCCCTTATGAAGAGGCTGTCACCCGTAACTCCGGACAGACTCATATCAATGATTAATTACCGAGTTGGCTCTTGGTATCCCGGTGCAACTGATAGAGGATTCTTTAAAGATAATAAATCGCTGGTTGCAGTGGGCGCATTGATTGCGTATCTGGCAGAAAAGGGAGAACTCCATGAGTTCAGTCTTCAATCGGCATTATTAAAAACGGATGTTCTTCCAACATCTGACTATATAGGAATTCTTAACTTGGGGACAGGCATCATAGAGAATGTCGTGACCCCGACGCATAATACACCAACAATCACTGTGCCAAATCTTCCGATTTACTTTGGGACAAAACAGCTTGACACTGTCGGGTATATGTCTTCAATGCTCTATGTGTTACATTTTAACGAAAAAAACATTCGCGAGGAGGCTATAAAGAATCTGCGAAAGAAAATGAATCTTCCGGCAGATGGAGGTGACTCGAAGATTTCTCCAAATGCCATCGCAAATGAAATAGACCGGATTAAAACTGAGATTCGATTCCAGTCACCTCTTAAGGTATCACTTGAACGAGATTTCAGAGATGACAAAGAACAGATTACTATAACGTCTGTTACCGACAAGAATAACAGCAATGTAACAGCGGAGATAGAACTTTCTCTGAAAACATGGTCTGATGAAAGTACGAATTGGCTTGACTCGGGCGTATTTAAACTAAGTATATAATTAGAGATGAATATAATAGCACAACTTGAGGCAAATGCCCAAGCATTAAGATGGAGCCGCCAATATCTGAAAGGCGGGACCTTGCATGAGGCACGCCGAAGTTTTATAAATAATCGTCTTCAGCTGCGCCGCTTGCAGTATGCAAGTTCGCAGAAGGCAGGTGCTGCAGTATTTGGTATCAGTCAGGTCGGGAAGTCGTACATGACCAATTATCTGCTGTCAACGCAGGACAGTCCTGTAAAGGTCTATGATACCGAAGGAAATGGCACTGCGTTTCTCGCTCATATTGACCCCATGGGAAATGGCAGGGAAGCAACCGCTTTGATATCCCGTTTCAGCACCTCTAATTTGTGCGGCGGAAACCCGAATTATCCTGTACGGGTCCGAATGATGTCACTGTCAGACCTTGTTCTTGTTCTTGCAGATAGCTTTTATAATGACCTTACAGGTCATATCGTTCCCAACAAAGATGAAATTAAACAGGAGATAGAGCGCTTGCAATTAAAATATGCATCTTCGCCTGCTGTTCAATCTTATGTGGGAGAAGAAGACATCTATGAACTGCAAGAATATTTTTCCTCCGACTTAATGCGCTCTTGTCCCGAATTTCACAGGGACTTGGTAAAGGATGGGTATTTTGAAGCCTTGTCTCAGATAATTGACAAAATCCCAGCAGAAGATTGGCCTAATGTGTTCGGATATCTTTGGCTGCATAACCCAATCATGACCGATGTATTCATGAAGTTGCTCTTCACTCTTCAGAAATTGGAGTTCAGCACGACATGTTACGTCAATATCCAGGCCCTTCTGAACAACAAAGGCACTATACTTCATGTTGACCGTATTTTTGAACTTTTTAACGTTGAAAATATTTCCGGTGGCAACGGTTCTTTCACGATTGAAAAGGCAAGCGAACCATTCATGAATGTCCTGACTGAAAAAGATCATGAAATAAATCATATTGAAAAGAGTGCCTTCTGTGCCTTGGCAATGGAAGTCGGGTTCACTATTGCAAATCCAACAGACCCTTCTCATAAACAGAAACTTGAGACTGAAAAGCCTTTTCTTGACTCTCTTGATATTCTTGATTTCCCGGGCGCAAGGTCTCGAGAGGAGATTGCCATAGCCAACCTCAATAAAGAAACGGCATCACAGATGGTTATTCGTGGTAAAGTCGCGTATCTTTTCAATAAGTATTCGAGACAGCACTTGATTTCCACGCTCCTTCTGTGCCAGGATGACAGGCAAGCAGAAGTAAAGACAGTTCCACGTCTTATCAATACATGGGTTGAGAATGCAATAGGCCGTACTGTTGAAGAACGTACACAATTCATCAGAGAGTCCAAGGTTTCCCCTCTATTCGTAATTGCGACAAAATTCAACAATTACCTAAAAAAGGACTATGGTGGCATGGATTACGATAAGATGCTGAAGAAATGGATAAACCTTGGCAGCAATCTTTCAAGTGTCCTTGAAATTAAAGGCGCAGGAGACGGCTCCTGGTTCCAAAACTGGACGGAAGGACAGGCATTTAAGAATCTCTTTTTACTCAGATCATTCTTTTTTTCCGGTAACGACCATATATTTGAGGGCTATAAAGAGGAAAACGAGATGATTACGAGTGCGGAATCAGAAATCGGTGCAGACTATCAGGATTATTTGCCTAAACTTAGGGAGTCGTTCCTTGATAGTGACTCATCGTTTGTTCACAGTCATTTCGAAGATCCCAAAACATCATGGGATGCGGCTGTTAACCCCGGATTTGACGGTTCTCATCTTATCATAGAGAAACTGACATTGCTCAAAGCACATATTGACAATGCAAGACGACTCCTTCATAACAGAGTAATTAACGATGCTTTCAAAGCATTGGTAAATATGCTGTTAAGCCATTATCATGATGACAATGCCGCATTGGAGATGACAAAGCAAAGGAAAACGGCTGTCGATATGAAGATGCAGTTTAATGTGCTGTTTGGCAAGGACAAGGAATTCTTTACCGATTTTCTTGACAGTCTAATGATTAGTGAAGCTGGTTTGCATAATGAGATTCTCAATGCAATCACCTCGTTACAAATAGTTGAAAAGAATAACACCGATGAACTTCTCTTAATTAGGGAGCAACTGGGAGTTTCATCGGATCAGACATACTCTAAGAATGTAGAAAACGCTCTCGAAGCGATAGGCGTAATTACAGAAGAAGAACTGGCAGACTATCTTAAAGATTACGAGCTAACTATAGAGGCATTAATTCCAGACTCCACAATCTCTAATATTAGTAAGATGATTGCTGATGTAGTCGCTTCTTATTGGATTGAGCATATCTCAGTTGAAAATTTACAGCAATTTGTTGACAGAGGACTGCCCCAAAGTAAACTTGAGACACTCCTAAACAATACGAAGGCTCTGTTTACTAAAAAACTTTCAATTTCCTCTCGTATAGCAGAAAGAATCGCTCCGTTTGTAGTCGGTGCTACCTCGTTAGAGGATTTAACCCCGATGCTTGCAGACATTTCTTCACAAATGGTTAACAACTTCATCACATCTTTGGGTGCGGAATATTATGATGATAAGCAATGGGAAGAAATTGAATCAGCTTGTGTGCAGATAAAGTTGCCTACTTCTAGTCATAAATCTGAATATGGCGATGTTTCATTCAATGAAAAGGATGCCCGTAAAGAGCTTCGTGAGATGTTTGACGCATTTGATAATGGTGACTTGTTGCAAAAGAAGCCACATCTTGCATCAAACTATGCAGAGTCTAAGAAATGGACTGATTTAATGCAGTTGTCATTCCTTGCGACAGCAGGTATTCCGACATATGATGTGCCTATGAACGATGCTTTACGAGAAGTAATAGAGAAATATATTACTACCGTAAAGGCGTTGCATGATAACTGTGTCGCGAATGAGAAGTTAAGGTCTCTTGCCACGATAAAAGTATCTGTATAATGTTCGAACTTGTTGTCTCTCCCATACGTGAATATAACCTTACTATTTGTGAGGGACGAGTTGTTGTGCGCAGCCTTGCTAGAATCAACGCACTCCTTGACGTATGGACTAGAGACTTAGAGGCAAAACATCGAAGGATTCTTGCTGATGTAACATTTGATGGCTCTGGCTCTGATGAGGAAATAATATGGAGCACTGATGAATTTAATACAACCCCAAAGAAACTCTCAGAACTATGTGATGGCGATGCTGAATTTTACAGGTCCATTCTAAAGGAGACTCTTCTAATTTATGCAAAATCAATAGCGAATGCTCCTAAAGATGTCCGCAAGCTTTTATATTCGGCTATAACCTATATTTCAGAGGAATCTGTTTTTTGCGCGGATGGACGAATTATCCTCACGGAATGGGGCGTTCAACCGACGGATAAGACGGATATTCTTGGGATGCCTTATGGCGTAGAAGTTCATTCAGATAAAGATGAGCCCAAAAACGAGGAGGCAATAGTTAATTCCAAAGGTGTAAATAAATCTCCGCAGAGAGAACCGTCAGATGGTCCCACTAACACCAACAGCAATGATAATCTCAACAAGAGAAAGAAACGATTCAATAAAACTTGGTTTTGGATTATCCCAGTGTTAGTTTTGATAACTTTGTTGGTGTTTCTTATCCATGGATGTAAATCGCCGATGGAAAGCGTAAGAGAGGTGGCTCCTGATATTGCGACCGAAGATATTGTGATTTCATCTGATAGTATTAATTACGTAGCCTCAAATCGATTTATCCTTATAATTGGCAATCCGGAGGCCTCTCTTGAGAGCTTTGTAGAAGATTTCAGGAACTCTTATCCAGATGAAACCAAATATATACTTTCTAATAGCGATTCCCAATTAAAACGTTTGACATTGACTTTCCCTAAAGATGAGAGAACATCCTTAGAGAACGATTTGCCCGTAAAATTTGAGTCTTATAAACTAATGATTTTATCAGAGTCAATGTATAAGTCATCCTCAACGGTTACGAATGACCCGGCATTGTCAGACAATGAGATGAGTTGGTATTTTAACGAGTGTGGCATTTATGATGCATGGGACAAGACAATGGGTAGCGATGATGTCATCGTTGCAATTATTGATGACGGATTCGATTTGGGTCATCCGGAATTGCAGGGACGTGTTTACAAACCCTTCAATGCGGTAACGCATACATCGAACATTACACCATCGCCATCTGGACATGGTACTCATGTCGCCAGCACTGCCATTGGGAATGCAAATAATTCGGAGGGCACCGCCGGTGTCGCTCCGAATTGCAAATTCATGCCTATACAAGTTGGAGATGCTAATGGGAATATGTCTTCCACTGCAATTTTTGATGCGGTGCTATATGCCATAAATAATCACGCAGATGTTGTGAATATGTCCCTCGGGATGTACTTTGGTCAGAATTTACAATATGCACCTCCTTTTATTCAATATAATCTGAGGAATTTGTATTTTAAGCAAGAAGAACAAGTATGGGCTAATATTTTTGAATTAGCTCGACAGAACAATGTCATATTTGTTCTTGCAGGAGGAAATGAAAACATATTGATTGGCATAGATCCTATGTCAAGAAGCAATAATACGATACGAGTATCAGCTTCTCAACCGGATAAGCAAAAAGCAACATTCAGTAATTTTGGAGACTATTCCACTGTCTCAGCTCCTGGCGTCCATATCTATAATGCTATTCCAGGAGGCAAATACACATATATGGATGGAACGAGTATGGCTGCACCGATTGTAACCGGTGGATGTGCCTTATTGAAAAGTATGGACAAATCAATGCCTATCAGTGAAATTATTTCAAGACTGAGAAGCACCGGAGTGAAAAGTCCTTCTTTCGTTGGTCCAATTGTCAATTTTGCTAATGCCTTGGAAGAAGATGGCAATAATAATCCAGATGCAAATCCTCCATTGGCAGATGCGGACCCAGAAGAGGTTGCACCTGTTGTAACCCTACCGGAGCACTTTAATGTCCAAGATCTTAAAGGCCGTTGGAAAAGCTCGTCGAGATTTCATTCGTCTAAGAATACGGAAGTCTCATTATATTTGAGTTTCAATGGTTCGGCTGCTGGCAAGATAGATATAATTGAACCATCTGGGTATTGCTATTCGGCTCCACTTAGTCTTACGATTAAGGATGATATTATATACCTTGATCAATTGCGCGAGGCGACCTCCTCATTATCCAAAGAGGGTTACGAACCTTATCGTTTTGTCATAAAGCCTGGAAACGGACGAATTGCTACTGCCAAAGGTCAAAGTAAGCAACAGTCTACAAACGTATTTGAATTTAATCTGATAAAAATATAATGTACGATTCAGATCAAGTAAATGACTACAGTAAAAAGGAGCTTGCCGAGAAAATTTTCAACGGCGAGGTCTCTAGAGAACAGGTCAATGAAGATGGCCTGTTTCGCCCTCATCGGCCTATGCTTGATGAAGAGTTAGGCTTGATGAAACAAGAAGAACTTGATTGGACTAACGCAACTGCACTGAACACCGTTGAGAGTTATCAAGATTTCCTTGATAAATATAATCCAACCATCGTTGAAGGAGAATCTATTACAGATGGGTGGGCTGATAACACCGTATACATAGGTCGTCATGTTGAAGATGCACGTCGGTTACAAGCAGTTGTAAAAAAGAATGACGATGTAGCAAAAGAAACAGAAAAAGACAAAGCCGCATGGGTTAAGGCAAAGAACGCTGATACAATAGATAGTTATACAGAATATATCTCTGTTTTCGATAGACAACCTCCGTTATATCGTGGACAATATGTTGATGAAGCGAAACTAAGGATTAATAAGCTTCAAGACGAACTAGATTGGGAAAAAGCCAAGTCTTTAGACACGATAGATTCATATAAATCATACTTGGATAAATATGGTTCTTCCACATCATCATACCAAGGCGCCTACACATCAGATGCGAAAAAGGCAATAGAACGTCTGACGCCAAGACCAGAGCCTGAGCCAGATCCCCTTAAAAATGAAACAGAAGATTGGGCCAAAGCTGTGCGCACGGATAATTTAGAGGCGTACAAAGACTATCTTGCCAAGTATGAATTAATCGGTGGTAAATATGTGGCTCAAGCAAAAAATGCCATTGAACGGCTTCTTGAAGAAAAAGCTTGGTCTGCTGCATTGGATATCGATAATATAGCTGGATATAAGAAATACATCAGTTTATACGAAGATAAGAAAGGCAAACATCTTATAGAAGCTAAGTTAAGGCAGAATCAACTTGAAGATGATTTAGCATGGATGGCAGCTACTAAGGCAGATAATCTTTCGGCGTATCGAGATTATCTTTCTAAATATGATGTTTTAGCTCCAAAATATAGAGGACGACATATCGAAGATGCCAAAAATCGTATTACACATATAGACGATAAAGAGTGGGAAAAGGCAACGAAGACTAATACTCTTACAGCTTATCGTTTATATGTTAGTAAATTTGATGGCAACCACGCCGCTCAAAAAGGGAAACATCTTGAAGATGCTAAAATAAGAATTAATCGCATTATGGATGATGCCTGTTGGACTAATGCCGTCAAACAGAATACGAAGGAAGCATATCAGGATTATTTACAGAAATATCCACAGGGTTCTCATGTAACTGAATCACAAAAAAGAATACACCCCCCTGTGCCATCCACGCCCTGGCCCAAGTATGTAATGGCATTATTAATCGTTGCTGCTTGTGTCTTCCTTGGTCGTCAATATTGGAATAAGGACTGGCCTTTCTCTCAAGAAAAAATAGAAAAGCATGATGCTGATGTTCAAATTGCAGTAGTGGATAGCCTTCAATGGGCTATTGATAACCAAGACATACCCTTATTGACAAAATACGCAGAAATGGACTCAACAAGGGCATATTATCCATTAGCATTGGCATTAAATGTAGAAGACTCCATAGTGAATGTCGAAAAGACTCTTCATTGGTTAGATCTTGTATTAGATCCTGATGTAAATTCATTACACCAAAACATAATTAATGACATTCAGGAGAAAGAACTTAACGAGTTAGAATCGCGATTTGCAGCAATTAATCCAAATGAAAATGATGCCGACCGAAAGTATTTAGAGGTATATAAAGATTATGTTTCTCATTTTGAGAGATTGGCAACTCATACTCCAAGGATTAGAGTCCAATATATGCCGATAGAAGAAATGGCAAATGCACAAATAAAAGATCGTCAAAACCACGAAGAATTGCGAACCTCAATTCTTCGCGAATGGGAAACTCAACAATCTAGGTTGAAGACCATCTTGTCTCAAATAGAAGCAAATGCGAAAAAAGCATATTCAAATAATCATTGATTATGAAAAAGATAGTTATTATTCTCACACTTGTTACCATAACCTTAGTCGCTTTTGCAGGTCCCGTGCAAGAGTTGATGAAACTTGCTGAATTAGCATTTTCCCAAGGCGATTATGTAAAGGCAAAAGGTTTCTATTCGGACATTATTAATCTTCAGAGCGCAACAGAAAATCAGCGAGAGGATGCTCGATATAATATAAATGTATGCCAGTTTCATATTAATGATGCCCAATATAATTCAGGATATAATCGCGCTCTTTCCCTTTTTAATAGGAAACAGTTTGTACAGTCCAGGAATATTTGTGTTGGACTGCTAAAATATAGCAAATTCAAACCCAAAACCAATCAATTAATTAAGCAATGTAATGACTCTATAAATGCAAGATTTCATGCCCAACAAGTAGCTGATAGCATTCAGTTGAGAAATCAACTGCGTGACGAATACAATACTATAATTGAAGAAGCATTAGCTTATTACAATAATAAGCAATATCTTGATGCTATAAATACGTGTAAGAAAATATTTGAATCCAAATTTGACCCTCTGGGAGAATCTATTCCCGACTGGTATGAAGTTGCTATTCAAATTTATCAAGCTCAACAAAAAGGAGAAGCTATTACACCTGAATTCGCTAATCATTTAGGGAATGCCATCGCTATAGGTGATATAAACGATAATATCGCAAGAATTGTTTTTCGCAATAATCAGAAGGATTCAACTATGTATGTCTCTACGGATGGCGATATTAAGATTCTTAAATCTGGGTATCTTCATGATGATTTCCACTGCGGCTTTCTTGGAAGTCGGTATAGTAATGGTTCATTGGGATACTATGATACAATTGGAAAATATCATTCATGGAGAGAGATTTTTAATCTTGATGATGCTGTTACAGATTGCCGAGAGTTTTCTGATGGAATGGCACCAATACAATTCTTTTGTAATGGCAAATATAAATGGGGATATGTTAGTGAAGACTTTAAGATAGTTGTAAAACCTCAATATGATTTCGTCACAGCATTCTCTGAAGGGAGAGCATTTGTGAGAAAAAAAGGCAAATGGTTAATAATTGATAAAGAAGGGAATGTCATTATAGACAAATTATACCCCGCGTTTTTCGGCTCTGCCCACGACGGTGAAAATGGTTATTATCCACGGGTAAACAACTCTTATTACAAAGACGGAAAAATTTGGATTCAAACCAAAAATTATCATAACATACTTGTCGATACTGAAGGTAATGTATTGTTGGACAACGGGGATTATGAATCATATAATATACTACATAATGGGAAACCATTATATGAATGGGTTACCTTCTCGGATGGATTGATTATCTACCTTGATTATAATGATAAATATGGATATATGAATGCGTCTGGGAAGGTGATAATCAATCCTGAATACGATTTGACATATGGGTTCCATGAAGGCATTGCAGCTGTAAAAAGTGGCAATAAATGGGGTTTTATAGATAAATCAGGCAAGCTAATTGTGCAGCCGTCTTTTGAAGCAGTTAGTCGTAATGGCTTTTCTGAAGGATTATGTGCGGCACAGTCAAATGGGAAATGGGGATTCATTGACAAGTCCGGCACATGGGTAATAGATCCTATTTATGAGTGTCCTTATAGGGTAGTAAATGGATCTGTTGGAAGTTTCCACAACGGTTTTGCGGCTGTAGCATTGAATGGACAATTGGGATATGTCGATAAATTTGGTAACAGCACTTTTGATTTTCAGTAATATGAGAATTTACATCACTACAGTGATATGTTATATGTGTATTTTACAGAAAGTAGAATTTAATAAGAAGACATGAAGGAAATCTCGGCATATCCCATAAAGGAAATTCAAAGCGTAATTCCAAGTGAGAATTACGCCAATATAAAGGCGCGACTTGACCAGTTGCGGCCAGATTTATCGTCACTATTTGCGTCTTTTAAGATGGATGGTGATGAGGGGATCTGGTACGGGAAGGACACCATCGTTTATCATCGGTTTCAGGATGCCTCTGAGATTCAAAAGGAGGAGATTGCTGCGCAACTTGAAATTGCCAGACAATCTTTGTGCGATAATCCTCCCGAAAAGATGGAGAACTTTGTGAAGTCTCTTTTCCAGATTCCGTCAGAATCTCAGATTTTCTGGTCTGTGGATAATGACGGGATTGTTTCTGTGACCCTTGCTCAGTGGGGGTTCACTAATCGAGATGAAGAGGATTGCGAGGACATTATACAAGTCCTTATAGAGAAAGATCGACCTCTGACTCAAGTCCCTGTAACACTAAAATTCATTTACAGTAATCTTGAACCAGCTTCTAACTACGATTTCCAACTTCACCTATTCAATAATGATAAGGTGTGCAAGACCGATGTAAATGGAGAGTATCATGTAGGAACTCTATTTGCTGGTAAGAAAATTGCTGTTTCAACAACCGATGGAAAACAGTCGCAGGAATTCTTTATAGAGAAAGGAAAAGAATTTATAACAACAATCAATCTTAATGTTGGATTCTCAATAACCGTCAAGAATCAATATGGAGATTTGAAACCTCAATATCCTCTCGTCATCGGGACACTTACCGTTAAGACTGATGATAATGGCGTTTATCAGGGTGAAGCTATTTTAGAACCGGAAGCTCAAATTTCGGTAACTGTTGCAGATGATAAGGACTACAATTTTAAGTTGTCACATGATTCTTCAAACAATGATTTTGTAATAGAGATACAAGATGACATTAAGAAGACTCCGGACTCTATTCAAATCCGGTTACTGGATTATGACGGTAAGCCGTTAGTCAAAATGCCATTCAAAATATATTCTAACGGAGCCCTTGTTTCGGAGGGAGTAACCGACATCAATGGTTGTGCTCAAAAGGCTGTATCTGATTTCAAGAATAAGGCCAAGTATCGGATAGTCTTTGAAGATTCTGAAGAGTATCGTAAATCTCTAAAAAAGTAATCGGATAAGTATCATGAGTAAGAGAATTGTTTTCAAGAAAGATTTTGTCTTTGATAATGGCAAATCTGAATATCAGTTCCAACTAAAGAAGAAAAATCATCTTTGGCTTTGGTTATTGTTAGTGGTTCTTTTCATGGCGATTTGTTGCATTCGTTGTGAACGGACCATATCAGTTACGGCCGTGGATGATGAATCTGGAGATGCTTTGTCGAATGTCGAAGTGACGTTAAGCCATGTCGATTATTACATTTATAAGGATGGTAAATTCTTTGGAAGTGAGTTGCAATGCGACACTCTGAAAACAGACGCTAACGGAATAGCCACATTTGAGACGCAGGATTGCAGCGTATTCTCTTACATATTCTGCGCTTTTACAGACGCTGAATATACAGCAATCGGAGACTGCCACCATCTTGAGACATCCCCTGTGTCTTCATTATTTCATTATACTTGGGATAAAACGTTGAGGCTTGTCCCCAATACTACAGAGATTTTCTGGCATATATATGACAAAGAGACAAAAGAATCTCTTGCCGGTGCTAGTGTGGTATACCAGTATCAGTTAAGTGGTACAAATAGGATTGATTCCGTTAAGTCAGACGCAGCCGGCAAATGCGTTCTTAAAGGTATTCCTTCATGTGGATATGTGACATTGTCGAAAGTTTCTTGCTATGGTTTTGAGGACGCCGGACCAGTTGAGTACAGCGTACCGGACATTCTTGCAGATGTCAGCTCGGCAAAGACGGAACTCGTTCCCTTGAAAACAAGTTTTTCTTTCTTTGTTAAGAATAAAAATACAAAGCAACCAGTTGCCGGTGCGACGGTTGACGTGGTTCTAACTTCCGGTTCTGGGAAAAAGGTGCGCGGTCAGTCTCAAACTAATGTGGATGGCAAGGGTCGTGGGGCTTATGATGATGCCTTCGTTTTGGCAAATCTGGATTTTACAGCCAGAAAAGTACATTATAAAGAAGGACATTATGATAAGAAAATAACCGTAGAACAATTTAAAAATCTTCCTGATAGTGATCGTGTAATTTATCTTGAACCCGAGCCATATATGGAAGAATTCCAGAATGTTGATTCCATTACGGGAGCACCTATCATAGGTGTAGCCAACGCCATTACTGTTACATCTAACGGGAAAGATTTATCTCAAACTGAGATAAGCAATAGAAATGGAGTTTTCTATGTCAAAGCCAGAGAAGGTGATAAGATTCATATATCTTCTACACATGATTATTATGAGCCAAAAGAAACAGATATTGAGTCCTTTGCTAAAGGCGAGATAATCCGCATGACTCCCAAAAGAGTCAATCTTAATTTCAGAACTATTGATGCAGAGGACGGTTCATTATTGGATGATTGTATACTCGAAGTCTCAACATCTCGAAGCAATGTGTCAGACCCACATAATAGTGGAAATGGGGAGTTCTCAGTTGCCGGACTTTATGTTGATGAGACAATTAGTATAATTGCTTCAAAATTTGATTATGGCACGAATGCCATAAAAATTCACGAAGCAAAAGTGTCTGATCTTATGAATGCATCTCAAGATGCGCGAGACATACCTCTTGCTCTTGACTTGGAGCCATGCAACGCAAGTAATAGCGGAGCCTCAGATGTTTCAGCCGGAAGTGTATCCACTCCGCAATCGTACAATATGGGACAGAAAAGCGGACGGTTCGACATCAAATGGAGCAATGGCGGTTCTTGCCCTGACAAGATTGATGTCTATAATCATAATCCCGGTGAAAATTACTCTCGTTCCTCTCCAATCTTCACAACGGGAATGACTGCCGGCGATGGATCTGCAACTATTCAGTTCTCAAAAGGCAGCGTCATTACCATCATCGTGACAACCGGTCCCGATGATGGCTCGTCTTGGAGTTATAACATCTCATGCCCTAATTAGTATGAGCAAATCAGAAAAAACATTACCTTCAGTATATTCCCAATTGGGATTCCCACTGAAAATGTCTGTGTTCATTTGTCATTCGTCTGATACAGACAGATTGGTTAAATCTCTTCAAAAAGAGATTGCCTATCTTAACAACATCCCAGATAATTTGGTTGAATGGACAATTAGAGATTGGCATACACTCCCTCATATCCAAAGTCACGGAGATAAAGACTGCCAAGATGTTATTAATGAACAACTTGATAGCGCCGCTATAATTGTGTTTGTTGTTAAAGAACGAATAGGACATTATTTGCTTCGTGAATGGTTCTATAGTTTGCGATGCAGGGACACTAAGACCATTATCTTTTTTATAGATAATCATAGTTGTAATATCCCAGAAGTCGAGTATCGAATTGCTTTGATGTATCCAAATCACTATTTAGTTCCGGATAACTATAAGTCAAGCAAGGAACTATTTCTTAGGTTGTCTGAAAAATTGAATGCTTTAGGACGACATAAAATAGTTGATGTCTTAGAATCTTCTAAATGTCAGGTCGTTAAAGATGAATCGATTATCTATGCTGATCAAATAGACCATATACTAACACAAATATTTGAATTAGGCATAAGACACATTGAAGGTCCATTTGCAGAAAGTTTCGATAGAATTACGGGGCGAATGTCTCCCAAGCAAATAGATAATTATAATTTACCTGCCTTGGAAGTAAACAAAATTGAACCTAAAGGGATACAGGAGATTTTGCCGATGCGTCAAAAATCTATGTATCGAACCTCAAAAGATCACGACATTGATCACGAGCCAGTTAAATAGAGATGGAAGAATTCGAGCTTAAACATATAGATGATTACACAATAGAGCAACTTGCGGATTTCGTCATCGCAGGAAAGACCACTGTGCAAGAACTCTATGACGAAGGGTTGTTTCGTCCGCTTCGTTCTCAACTTATCAAAGAGTTGGAAGCTCGGGACAACATTGCTTGGAAAGAAGCTGTGGTCAATGGTACCATAGATGCCATTGACGGCTACATTGCGGTTTTTAATCAGCCTTCACCTCATTATCATGGAAGCCATGTTGAAGAGGCAATGGATCTTAAAGTCCAAATAGAACAAACCGCAGACACAAAAGATGCAAAACCAGAAGATAAAGATTCATTTGAGACTGCTGAAAGTTTTGATGCAGACGTGGATGAAACTACAGGTGCCTCAATAGATAATGTCTCGGATACAGATAATAAGGATTCTGAGAATATAACTGATGGAAAGGTTGACTCTTTTGAACATGCTTCAGTCCAGCAGGAAAATTCTGTTGCAAGGGAGACTGAAATACCTGGTATTGAAAGATCTGAAGTCCCCTCAAAAAATGATAAGAAGCCAATCAAAATTAAAATTCCCATCAAAAATATTAAGAAATGGGGACTAATTAGTCTGATTGCCGTCATCGTCGTCATTCTCATACCCGTGTTATTGCATTATATCAATGAGAAAAAAGAGGCTGTTTCTCTGACTCAGGATGAGACTGCAGAAATTATAAAGAACTATCAGGACTCTCTTAAAACAGAGATTTTTGATGGTTTCTATCTGATTCCGGCAGTATGGGATGGTATATCCCGGAATTATCCTATGCCTTTGCCAGGCGAAGAAGGATTTAATGAAAACCTTCTTCATCCGACTTATTCTGCTGATGATAGTATTCACGCTAATACACCACAGGATGTCATTGCATTATTTAAGGGTCGTTTTGATGTGATTAATAAGAATGGAAGCAGAATGCCATTGCCTGGCGTTTCAAATGGAATAGATTCATTACTGGTTATTAACAAGCCATTTATTGAGTATATTGATGACAATGGTATTCGACGAGTTGTGGCCTTACTGAATAACGACCTTTATTATTTTGCAGGTTATTGCGGGACACACGATGGTTTCCGTCAATATGTTCTAATCAATAGAGCTGGAAAATATGGATTAGTGGATGAGAATGGCACTATAATAAAAGATTTCTTTAATGAAGAGATAGTTCCTTCATCAAGCAATTATTATATAAAAAATGGAAGTGCAAAACAATATTATAACTTCGCAGGAAATGCCATAGAGGAGAATCCTGCTGTATCAACTCAAAATTCAAATAAGCTGAAAGTGGACTATTCTAATGATAGATTCATGGATCAATCAGGAAAAGTCATAGCCTCATTTGATGAAATCACTTTTTCTGATTATAAAGGCCGATATAAAGTTAAAGGAACTGGCGGATATGGTATTTACAACGCTACTCAAAGAATGGTTGAAGTGCCATTGAGATACGAAGACATCTCGGTATATGGAGCCGAAAACGATTTATTCCCTGCTAAAAAGAATGGGAAATGGGGATATGTCAGAAGCGGAGGCGCAGAGGCAATCGGATTTCGATTCAAGGCAGCCTATTCTTTCGATCCAGATACAAAACTTGCATGTGTGAAAGAAGATGGCGGTGACAATAAATGCGGGTACATTGATATGTCTGGAGGTTATAAAATTCAACCTCAATATTATTCTGCCGGCACCTTGACTCCGGAAGGAGCTCGAGTGATGCGTTCATCTTCTGAATATGGATATATCACAAAATCTGGAAGTCTTATTGCCTCATGGTACCCCTATATGAGCAGCAGGTTTGTACTTGATAGAATTTTTGTTAGGAACAATGACAAGTTAGGTGGATTTATTGATAAAAACAATAGACTTGTCATTCCATATCAATTTGAGGAGACTGCCTCTGATCCGATTTTCAGTGAAATAACACATTTAGCTAAAGTGCGATTCAAGGGTATGGATTGGTATGTCAATACCAATGGCGCTTTCTCGATTCCCGTGTGCATCTATGTAGATGCAATTGATAAGAAGCGTAACAGAGACTGGGATGACAGACATAATCGTAAAGGCACTGCAAGAAAAAAAGTTGCAAAGGAAGTCGTTCCGACCGAACAGTCTATTCCGAAATTGATGCTTAGAATAGCTGAAATTTCTGAACAGACCTCTCAAGAGATTGCGAATGAGGAAAATAATAGAAAGTTAAAAGAGAAACGATATAAAAAATGAAAGGACTTATTACCATAGTACTCGCTATGATGATTACAGGGATCAGCTGCAAAGCGCAGACTTTTCGTAGCTACATGGAGCAGGAGATTATGACGAAAACAGTTTATGGCCCTATATCTGAAGTTCCGCAACATTCTGCTACATGGGTTGAATGGTCTATGGCTGGTGATTCCATAACGATGATGGACGGTTCTGAATGGGAACTAACCAAGTCGTTAGATGGTCTGGTTCATTATCGCTATACCGGCACCTCAGGACAAATACAACAATATACAAGACTACATGAAGCAATCTTCAATAAGGATTTTTCTAAGATGAAAATTCGTTATGAATTTGGTCCGATGGGAATGCCCGTTCAAATGGTAGGAATCTATGTCTGTCTTGGAGATGGCAAGCAGCTCGCGGAAGACTGGATAAACATGCCGGATGAGGAATAACAATGGGTTACATTCGCAGATAACTTTCATATAATAAGTAACAAAAACAAATATAATAATGAAACTAAAGGAATTAACTACCATTGCAGTCGTTGCGATAATGGCAATTGAGTTCACGATACAGTCATTCGCTGCACCTGAAACAACGACTTTGGCTGCAAAACATGGCAATATTGAAGTTCATTCTTTAATTTCGGGTAACTACAATTCATGCGAAGATGTGATTGTTGTCGTAAATGGAGACACGATACAAAACTCAACCGATAGACCAAATGTAATTGTTAATACTGTTGGAAATAATAATAGGAACAGGATAATTGTCAATGGGGATACTATTGTTGACAACAGTAAAGTAAGTGACATTGGAAACAATAACATCCCTTCAAGCATCAATCTTGATTATGGTTATATGTCTACCTCCATGCTTGATAGTCTTGCAAACTTAGGTGACGTGGAAGCTCTATGCCAGCTTGGGGAACGATACGTTTCAGGATACCATGCCCCTAAGAATCAAGAATTAGGGTTGACCCTTATGCATAAAGCCGCGCGAAAAGATAATATTTGTGCTCTCAAACGTCTAAGTATTCTATATGCTGGGGAGGAAAATGTTAAAAAAAATCCTCAAAGGGCGTTTGAAGTATTGTCACGTCTTGATGAGCTTGGAGAATTAGATCCATGGAATGCTTATTATCTTGGTGTGATTTATCACAAGGGTAAGGTTGTAAAAAAAGATCTGGACAAAGCTACATATTATATGAAAATTGCCGCATCTGCTAAATATTCCCCCTATGAGGGAGAAGCAAGGAAATGGTTGGCTAAACACAAAGATAAATGACTAAGCTTGAGTTATATTTACAGTTTACTCATTAACCTATCAATAATTGTTATGAAACTAAAAAAATTCACAACCGTTGTTATCGCAGTCATTGCGGTAATAGCAATCGCATTCACGGTACAGTCATTTGCTGCACCTGAGCCCTCAGCTACATCATCTACCTCAAAGACAAAGAAGTTTGTCAAGACCAAGAACAAATGCACAAAGTCCAACTGCAGCTGTTCGGGTTACTGGGGCTATAAACACGATAACGGTACCTATGAGGGTGCCTGCTCCAACACTGATGGTCATGGTCATACCTGCGGTCATGGTCCGGAAAAACACGGGCTAAAAAAATGGTAAACGTATAATCGGCTAAATCTGTAAATATGGACTTAGTAATATCTGGACTTGTTCTATTAGTCATAGGAGGGCTTGGTATTTTCCTTATAAGGAAATTAATGTCAAACCTGCAGAAATCGTTCAATATAAATGGACATATTCCTGTGCCAAATGGTGCTGGAAAACATATCTCCCTAACGAGAGTGAATGGTTGTGGCATGAATTTCACTGGCAACTATCGTAGGGCTAGTATTGATCAAATCGAGACATACGTGACATACTATACTCTATACCTCATTTTTGTGCCACTGATCCCTTTTAAAGCCTATCGGGTATGTAATGCAGAAAATGGAGGCTACCATGTGCTTGGTTCTGAGAAGGGCTCATATAAAGAACGGCTATTAATAGTATTAAGCGCATTATCTTGGGTTTTAGCCATTATCGGGAGCGTGCGTTTGGTATGGGGAATCTTAACAATTATCTAAATTATGGCTCAACAAGATAGATTCAGATTAAAACGTGTATGGATTGAAGGAGAAAAAGGTGACTCTAATACGACAACGGTAAAGACATATCTATTAGGATTACTAATTGCAATTCTTGCTGGTTTTTTATTTGGTCTGGGATCGCTATTATTAATAGTGACAACAGAGGAACTGCCTATGGTATTGTATTTTTTTGTATCGATACTAGTAAGTATGTCTCCTAGACTTCTACTGAGAAAATCTCATTGCATCTATATCACCGCAATATGTATGCTCCCTTCCATTATAAGTTTCTGCATTCTCATGACAATGATAAAATTTGAGGATCCCGCGGATATGGTAGTCATCGGAATCTTGTCAATAATTATGAGTATTGTTGGCGGCTGGATTAAACTTGAACGTAAAGGTGGCAAGACTATTATTGTTCAAAAGGATTAAAAAACAATCACCTATACAAAAATAATAACATGTTGTTATCAAAATTAGGGCTATTCATTTTGGCATTAGTCATAGGAATAGCTTGTGCTATAGGCATTAGCACGATTCTCAAGCATTTAGGCAGGCAACGTAACGGTGTGGGATGTGTTTCAGGCTTATTCCTAACATTCGGTTTTTGGATACTCCTGATGTTTATCATGCCACAGATTGTCATAATAACGGGTTCTGATGAAGATCTTGACGATAAGAAATCCTATGCCTTATTCGAATATGATGGTCATAGCGTCAATTTCTGCGGAAAATACTTGGATAATAGATCAACTGAAAGATTGATTATATATCCACAGTACTATTCGTCATCTAAAGAACAGACGGAAATCTCAGATATTGAGGATGAAGATGAAGATGTAACATTAATAGAGCCAAACTCATTTACTGAGATAAAACATCTTCCCGACCATTTCTTTCATGCTCCTTCCGTTGTTCGTTCAAAACATAAGGGCAAAACCCAGGTAGAATGGATTATTGACAGATATTCCAAATTAGAAAACGAGTATTTAAATAAAGTAGGAAAGAGGCAAAAATTCATTAATGAACATATTCTTAATGAAAAATAATGTCTATATCAATCAATATAAAATAGTAAATTTAAAAGAAAAAATGGAACAAAACTCAAAATCATTCTGGAACCATGGAGTTGGAAAATTCCTGAGAAGCCTCTTCGTGTTGGCCATAGTTTATATTCCTGCATATTTTGCAGGAGAGGCATGGGGCGGCAAAGGATTAATCGGCTGCATCGTGGCAGAATTTGTACTGCTCGTTGTAGTATTTCGTATTATTAAGATGGTTACAAATAAGAAAGTATAATTCCTTGGGTTACATTTAAACTGATCTCTCCATAATGGGTAAACAATAACAGTTTACCCATTATGGAATCAGCAAGAAATCTCAAGCAATTAAACGAAACGGATGCCATCTTCATAGAGACTCTGAGAAACGGCAATAACGAAATTAGTCGGCAATTCTTCTATAAGGAGATTGGCGGTATGCTCCATAAAATCAGAATGGAAGTGTTTCGTGGTAATGTTGATTTCGATGAGTTGGTCAATGAGCTTTATCTTTATCTCTCACGAGATAGCTGGACGAAGTTAGACAGTTTCGATGGCAAGAATGGATGTCGTTTACGTACTTGGATGATTCCGGTGGCATGGCGATACTTTATGAGCATTCGAGAGAGATTGCTCAGGACTGAAAATATTGATGACAATTCCGGTGTCATTAGAGATTCCGTACGAGATGATTTGCGCATTCAGATTGCAATAGATGTGAATGCCGTTCTTTCAAGGATGCCCAATCAGCGCTATGCGGAGATTATTCGTCTGCTCCTGATTGAAGGCTATACATCACAAGATGTCGCTGACATGCTTGACTTGAGAGTAGAGAATATCTATAATCTAAAACACCGGGCCATCAACCAGTTCATAGAACTTTATGGTCAACGATAGGATTGTGAGAGTTTCAGACTCTATATAATAAAACCAATACATTAGTTTTATGATAAGTCAAAAATTCTCTATTATTCCCGAAGATCAAATCACATGTTTTATGAGCGAAAGTATGAAACAAAAAGAAGAAGATAGTCTTCTGGACTCAATAGAAAGCGTGTCAGACCTCTGGGTGCTGGCAAATATGAATGAAACATTTAATGAAGAAAATAACCTACATAGCAGCGTTGCTGGCTCTTATTTTGACGTGTGTCCTTCCGTCAGAGGCGAAGACACGTCGAGCTGTTGTCATAGGCTTGGGTGAACAGCTTGATAAATCGTGGAATAAAATCAATGGTGATAAGGATGTGCTATTGGTAGTCTCAATGCTTAAAGCAAATAGGTTCAGCGACATTGTGACATTAACGAACAAGAAAGCTACAAAGGCTGGTATAGTCAATGCTTTCAATTCATTGATTAATCGGTCGCAAAAAGGCGATATCATTTATATTCAGTTTTCCGGGCATGGTCAGATGATGACTGATCTGAATGGGGACGAAAATGATGGTTTGGATGAGGCATGGATTCCATACGATGCCTATCTCAAGTATTGCTCAAAAGATAAGGGAGAGAAACACCTCAGTGATGATGAGATAGCCCACTACCTGACAAGACTTCGCTCCAAGATAGGACGCGAAGGCGTTATTGCGGTTGTTGTGGACGCCTGTCATAGCGGAGACTCGACCCGAGATTTATGCGAGAAGGATTCTGTTGTGGTCAGAGGCGTAGACATGGATTTTGTCATCCCCGGTAAAAGGACAAGATCTTCAGTTCGCACTCCGGAGTCATGGCTTACGCTTAGTGCGTGCCAAGATTTCCAGCTGAATCAGGAATATAATGGGGTCGGAAAACTAACTCATATCCTTGCCAACAACTGGAGGGATTTTGTCGGAAAATCTGACCAAACCATATATAAAGCTATTGATGAAGTATACGAGACCAGAAAATATAAAGGCCCCGTAGCTCAGAATCCACGGCTTTCCGGGCAGACCGGCAGAGTCCTATCGCTGATTTTCAATAAAAAATGATATTCGAGTTCAGACGCAAATCATATACCGACATTCAGATAGTCGAAGCGTATCAGACCGGCGACAAAAAGATACAGCAGTTCTGGTATGATAAATGCCGTTCACAGTTTGGCAAAGGCACGTCAAACTGTGGCGGCTTGACTGATTATGACCGTGATGACTTGTTCCAAGATTCCTTCATTATCCTTTGGGAAAAGATGGAGTCACATCAGGTTTATATACTTGACGGAGCTGTCCATGTCACATCCAAAAAGGGCGACAGCATAATCCCGGACATGCTCGGCTACTTCATGCGAATAGTCAAGAACAAGTATCTTGAGATGTTTCATAGTGGGAAATACGTTATTCCCATCAATGAGGTTGTAACATCTTCAAATGACGACTTCCTTGAAGAACTTTATTGGGATGAGAACCCGGATGTGGAGAAAGACAGAATTGTCAGTCAATGTCTTCTCTCACTGCCTAAGAGTTGTCTTGAAATCCTGACAATGTTTTACTATGAGAAGAAGTCTTTGGAGCGCATACTCGAAGAACGTCCTGAAAATAATTCATACGATGGATTGAAGAGCCGCAAGTCAAAGTGCATGACAAATCTAAAGAAGCGCATAACCGAATCATTTGCCAAAGCAGGATTACGATGAAAGAAGATGATATAGACAAACGAATCGAAAGAGTCACAGAATCTGTTGGCTCGAAGGCAGCTGCAATGCGTCAATGGGAAACTGATAGGGTTTCTTATGAATTGAAACGTAAAGTTGCCGCTAAAAGGTGGCGTACCTACGGTATCTCAGCGGCAGCATCCGTAGTAGTGATTTGCGGAGTAGGATTAGGCATTTTTCTGAATAGGGACAGAGGGAACGATTATGGAGTTACATCTGCGGCCCCAGTTTATAGAGGTGGAAGTTGCGAAATCGCAGAGATTCAAGCCATGATTGATTCTTCGAAATATGAAATGGCTCTTCAAGCAATCGACGTCACTCTTGCTGACACAGTAATTAATCCGTCTTTTACGTCAGAACGGCAGGTTTATCTACGCAGTCTTAACACTGACCGAGAATACGAATTGACTTGGCTTAAAATTAATGTGCTTGTTAAGAGTGGCAAAAAGACAGAGGCAGTTCTGTTGTTGGAAGATTATGTAAAGACTGATGGGGGACATCAGAAAGAAGCCAAAATTCTTATAAATGATCTGACAAAATGAGACGATTCCTCTTTATTGTTACATTTATATCCGTATGCATGAGCATAAACGCTCATATATACAATAACTTTATGCAAGCCGGAGACTACGCCTATAAAGATAAGAATTATCTGCTTGCAACATATTTCTATGAAGAAGCATTGCGAAACATACCGGCAGATTCTGTCGTAGATATTTATATAGCCGACAACCATTTGCGTGATGCAAATATGTATTCCGGGGAATATGCCAAGGCTGTCGGATACGGTGAAGATGCTATTCGGGAACTCGAGCAAATGGGATTGACAGGCAGGTATCAGAACTTTGAAGATTCTCTTATGGTTGCCAATATTTACTCCCTGAACGGAGATTCCATTATGGCCGCTCGATATTTGGATGAAGTATTTGGACGTGCTCTTAATGCGCAACTCACTTGGAAAGGTAAATTGCAATTATCCAAACTGGGTGGAATAGTTTCCAGCCAGTTGAACAACTGGACACTGGCTGAATCAATGTATGATTTGAGCCGACAGATTATAAAGAGATTCACACCTTGTGATGAAACAATCAATACTCTGAATCTTTATGGTAACACCTTGTATCATAATAACAAGTATGAGGATGCTTTGAAGGTTTACGAGGAACAATTGGAAGTCTGTGAAAAGCTGTATGGTAATAATTCCCGAGAATACCACTGGACTCAATACTGTATTGCCAATATACTTGCCTATATGGGTAGGATTGATGAAGGGGCATCCATATATAAAGAAGTGATAGCTTGGTATCGCGACAAGATGTTGTATGATTTGCAATCAATTCCTTCAACGGAGCGAGACAAGTATCTTGACAATATGATCGAGTTTCTTCAAAATGCCATACCGTTTGGAATTGAGGCGAAATATAATGAGGATGAATTTACAGCATTGGCATATGAATGTCTTCTTCTAACCAAAGGGCTACTTCTGGCAACTGAAAAATCGACAGAAACTATAATAAGAGAAAATGGCACAGATGAGGAAGTAGCAAGTATTACTACACTTTATCAGTTAAAATCTCATTTGGCGGATTTACTTGCTAATCACAAAAGCGATCCCAAAGATGTTCTGAATACATACGCCCAAATCAAGACTATCGATATAAACCTTGCAAATGCTTGTTCACAATATGGGAACAACACATTTTTTGCTTCTATTGGCTACGAACAGGTTAGGAACAATCTGAAAGAGGGTGAAGTATTGTTGGACTTCGCAGACTTCAAACCGAAGAGCAAACCACGACAATATATCTGCTATGAAATACGACGCAATCAGAAACACCCATCGGTGCATTATATTTGCAATGGAGCGGAACTGGACTCTCTGTTAACTCTTGAGAATCACAGATGGGGAAATCTTTATTCCGGAGAAGCCGGCGCAGACATGGGATCTATAATCGGAAGCCCTTTAAGAAAGATTATTGGCAATTCCAGAACAGTTTATTATGTTCCTTCGGGTGTATTTCACAAACTTGCCATAGATGCAATTCCGCTTGACGAAAAACGACTTGGTGACACTTGCGCCTTTTATCGATTATCTTCAGCGAGAGAGTTGGTTCCGGATAATGAATCAAGACAATCAAATTCCGCACAACTATATGGAGGACTTAGTTATGGTACTGATATAAAACCGTTAGCTCATTCGTTGCAAGAAGTGACAGACATTTCCACTATGCTCAATGGTGTTATGGAACAGCATACGCTTGTAGCGGACAAAGGAACCAAAGAGTCATTTATACAGATGAACTGCAATGCTCCGAATATCATACACCTGTCTACGCACGGTTTTTATTATTCTCCGGCTGACCACAATCTCCCGGTCTCGCTTCAGGGCTATAATGATGCCATGTCGTTGTCAGGCTTAGTCATGTCTGGCGGTTCTTTATCGTCACGATTGGGCTTACTAACAGCTGATGAGGTAGCTCAGTGCAATTTGTCAAATACCGTTATAGCATGTCTCGCTTCTTGCCATTCCGGACAAGGAGAGGTGACGTCAGAAGGCATCTATGGTCTGCAGCGAGCTTTCAAGAAAGCAGGAGTAAAAACTGTGATTATGAATCTTTGGGAAGCAAGTGATGTTGCCACCCAATGCTTTATGACCAATTTCTACTTGGATCTAATCAATGGTAGCAAAGACCGACATAAGGCATTCCAATATGCCCGCGACGAGGTACGAAGGACATATTCTTCGCCGTTCTATTGGGCTGGATTTGTAATGGTGGATTAAATTTTTTGAAAATATGGGTTACATCATTAACGAACCTGTCATAAAGGGCAAACTAACAATCTTAAAAGTTGTGCCCGACACGAATCAGGGTCTGTAAAGATGAGAACTCAGTTAGTGAAGAAAATCGCAATGGTCACAGTGGTAGCAGTGGTGTCTCTCGTTTCAGTCAACGAAGCAAAGGCGCAATACTATCTTGACTACGGTCCCGGCAGTATTGCATGGGATGCCCAGATGCAGCAGCGTGAAAACGCCATCCGTATGCAGAATGCCATGATGCAGCAACAGATTCTGAACTACTATCAGCAGCAGGCGGCTGCAGCCACATGGCACATGCAGAACACTCCCTTCGTCCCGATGCAAGGTGTGCAGACTTACAACGGTCCGTACATTAACAATGGCGAAAGCTATCATACTGAAACGGTGACGTGCGACCACTGTGACGGAGGCTACAACTATCGTGAAGTCTACATGGGCAGTGGGCAAAGTCGTACTGTAAAGAGCCGTTGTAACTGGTGTCATGGCACCGGAACCGTCAATAAGAAAGTGAAAGACTAACGATATCATTAATACATCAATACGATGAACCCCAAAATCTTATTTATAGCAGCGATTATTGTTATGATGGCACTTGTCAGCTGTGGAAGATCACATGGTGATACTTCTATCCCGCTTCCTGAGTATATAAGCGAAATTACTTTGGATGAAGATAATAATGTAACTGACATGGGTAGAGCCGGTGAATCAACTCCAGACGGAAACTATTATTATCATGGTTCAGTACGCTTATATTCTGATGACGGCGACTCAGACATCTTTGATTGCTACGAAGGTAAGGTCGGAATGGAAAGAGGGTGTCGTGGTGTCATATATGGCGGAACGTTCTATAACCTTGACAGAAATGATTATGTTACGATAGCCGGGACAAGATATAGAGCTTCCGGATTGTTAGACTAAGTTGGATAATTCGATAATTTGGGATTTTACTACCCAGATTTTCAAGTGTAAATCGCTCATATTCTAAAATACGTTTCCCATGAAAACTAAATTATTGATGCTCATTGTTTTTATTGCGGGCAGCATTTCACAAGCCCCAGCTTCAACCATTTTCCCAGACTCTCGAACGGCGACTAACGACGTTGAATTCGGCGTCGAGGGTATTGCACGTCTTTGTCCGACAGGCTTGTGGGATCACTGGACATTTCGGGACATTGTCTATGGCAGGGAAAACAATACGGTCGTGTTTGTTGTCCAGCTGAATAGTTGGAATGAAAAACGCAGCGGTAGGGGAAAGACTGCGGGGGAACCTAAGAAGCAGGCATAATCTCGGTAGCGGTTTGGAAGGATTTCTTCAGTATCACAAACATGAGGACCAAGAGAAACAACTTAAAGTCTGATCATTATATGTAGTCAAGGCCAAGCGCAAAGTAACCCACAAATGGAAGGAAACACAGACTGTCTTCTGGAAGGGAAGAAAAATTGACATACACGAAGAAGAGTTTCAACAATTGATCAAACGAGCCTTCCAAGCTATGTTTGAGCAATGCGCCGCATTCCGGATCGCTTTGGCAGAAACTGACGATAAGCGTTTATTTCATTCAATGGGAAAGACCAACCCACTCCTTACAATTCTAACAGAGAAGGAATTTTGTAACATTTTAACCGAATTAAGAAAAGAATTATGATAGATTTTTGGAATATCCTCACGACCGAGGAAGTTGAGAGAGAAATTGCTGCCAATAATGTAGGAAGCCTATTGTCTCGATTTAAAAGAATTACGTTAAGTTGGACTACTTCCGACTTTGATAAATTGATACATTTAAAGCTTGCAGGGAGTGCATACAACTTCATTGACTACACTCTACCATTCTATGTTAATATAGGAGTTTTTGACAGAAATCAAGGAGAAATTATAGAAATTCAGACTTCGGTGGGTTTGTTCACAGCGATGCTTAGGGACGGCTATGTATTCGAAGTCACCGAAGATAATCGGGGTCAAATAGATGAATTGATTTGTTTGCTAAAGCAATTATGCGAATATTATAAAACATATCCCAATGACAGACTATCTTCCGACTATGAAGATATACTTCCTATTAGACACTGGTTATTCCATAAATTGACTTACAAAAAGTGTCAACATGATGAATTGAAAAACAGTGTGGAAATATCACTAATAGAATCAGTTTATCACAGACCTAAAGATGAGATTATTGAAATGGTTAAACTTTCGCCAAATATTCCATTTGAATTATCTCCTGATTTGACTAAAATTTATTTGAAGCATTAGGTATGGCTAAAACTAATCTTAAGATCCTGGGACCATTTACAAGTGTATATCCGTTTTATAAACGTGATGTCGGGGATTCCAGTCACAATTTCTATGTTCTGGAACAGGAACATAAAAACGGCGATATTCTTTGTGGCGCTTTATATCAAGACAAGATCCTCGTCGAGTGTAAGTATGATGCGATAGGACCTTGTCATGATGGGACTTTCTTTGCAAAAGAAAAAGGAATCTGGAAACTGGTCAGCGTTTCTGGAAAAACGTTACGTGAATTTGGCAGCTTTGATGGTAAACCGATATTCTCAAAGCTCATTGTCCACGGAGATGCAGGATGGGGTGTTATGGACAAAGATGGCAAATTTATCATTCCTTGTCAATACACGGGCTTTACCCCATTGGAACGTACATCTACACATATTTTCGCAGCACATAAACATGAAAATGAGATATGGCTTTTTGATGAAGACGGCAAATGTTTAACCACACGCTCTTATGAAACGATAGGTTTGTGTGACATGTACTCGGGGTCTGGTCCATATGAAGCGGTCAATGATATGATTGACCTAGAGTGGAGCGACAGCCGGTCGGGAGCCCATGGTACGGTAATGTTTAATTGCAAGCAAAAAAAAGAAGTCTCAGCGTGTGAAGACGGGACGGAAGTATCTACAAGAAGCTCGTTGCTCTGTTCGGATACGTTCCGGATGTATCGCGACGGATTGGTCCAGCTCTGTGATACGTCAGGGCGGATTTTAATCCCATTTGAGGAGGGCTATTCTTATTTCGGTCAAGTTCCATATCTGACGGATGAAGAATATCTTTTCCCTGCCCGAAAAGATACAGAAACAGAATATGTATATATCAATAGATACGGCGTTCAGAAAATCCGGAATAGTTTTGCAGGTGCAGGATTATTTAAAAATGGGATGGCTCAGGTAGCATATAATGACGGAGTCGTATTAAATTGGGGTATCATAGACCGGCATGGGAATTTGATTGTCAAGCCTATTTTCAGCTTGATAGATTCTTCCTTCAGAGTTGACGGGCATTTCATAATTAAAGGAGAATTGTCTGGTCAATATCATACAGGATGGAACTACTATAATGCGAAGGGTGAGACTTACGAGATTATCTCTGAGGATGGCACAGTGTGTCCCGATGGATCATGCGATATGCGTGTTGACGGTTTAAAACTATACTGTAATCAAAAATCAAATGATTACAGTACCGATTCTGACAATGACACAAGAGCGACAAAACTTTGGGAGGATGGGTACCATAGGGAGGTTCTATTATTTGATTTTTCAGACTGGCGCATCGAGACAGAACCTCATTAAGCCTCGCCTGTCAGCCTTTGT
>PPYF01171836.1_pt1 | contig 34148 bp, 33 predicted proteins | sample 1559871 | NCBI WGS metagenome assembly PPYF01 (sample SAMN08240021, study PRJNA423297) | Human gut metagenome, whole genome shotgun sequencing project.
TTGCAGGATTCTCCGCCTGCGGCGGGTCGCACAAGCGACATCTTCCACTCCGCCGCAGTGCGATCCTCGCGGAGCGTTTATATTTCATAGGAAGGCAATTTCCTATGAAATATAAAAAGCGGGGTTTTCCGCCCCGCTCCGGAAAATATTTAATTTATTTTATCATAGGAAGAGAAAAATTACAAACCTTACAGAAAGCAATTTAAAGTTGTTTGGAACATTTGTTTGGAATGGTTATTCTTTTCTTATTGAACATATGTTCGATTTATGTTATGATACAGAAAGAAGAAACGTAACATGGAACGGGAGGTTTATCATGGAAATCAAACATCAAAGTCTCAGTCTGCAGGAAAAACTGAATATTCTCGCAGATGCGGCAAAGTACGATGTCGCCTGCACATCCAGCGGCGTCGACCGGAAAGGGCAAAAGGGAAGCCTTGGAAATTCCCTTGCCGCCGGCATCTGTCACAGTTTTTCTGCCGACGGCCGCTGCATCTCCCTGCTGAAGATCCTTTTGAGCAACGACTGTGTCTACGACTGCAAATACTGCATCAACCGTGTCTCCAACCAGACCACGCGCGCTACCTTTACTCCGGAGGAAATCTGCACTCTGGTCACGGAATTTTACCGGCGCAACTACATCGAAGGACTTTTTCTCAGTTCCGGCGTCGTCAGGAACCCCACCTACACTGCCGAGCAGATGTACCAGACGCTGTATCTTCTGCGGACCCGCTATCACTTCAACGGATATATCCATGTGAAAGCGATTCCCAATGCCCCTGCCGAACTGATCGAGCAGCTTGGATATCTTGCCGACCGGATGAGCATCAACCTGGAACTTCCGACCACCGAAAGCCTGCGCCGCCTGGCGCCCCACAAAAGCCCGGCTTCCATCCTGAAGCCCATCGCTCAGATTCAGCATGGAATTGAAGACTACCGGCTGTCCATCGGCAAGGACCGGCGAATGGAACGTCACCGTACCAACCGGTATCTCTCCGGCACAATTTTTGAAACCGCGCCGAAACAGCGTCTGGAAGAAAAGGCGGTTCCCGTGAAAACCGCTTCCTCCGCTCCGTTCAGTTCCCAGGGCAAACCCTTCGTTCCGGCAGGGCAGAGCACACAGATGATTGTCGGCGCATCCGGAGAAACGGACTACCAGCTGCTGCTCACCACCCAGTATATGTATCAGGCATACGATCTGAAGCGCGTCTTTTATTCCGCCTATATCCCACTGAACGAAGACCCGGAACTTCCCGCTCCCGATACGCCCCCGCCGCTTCTTCGGGAACACCGGCTGTACCAGGCGGACTGGCTTCTGCGCTACTATGGATTTCAGGCATCCGACCTGCTCAGCGAGGAACGTCCAAGCTTCAACGTACTGCTGGACCCCAAGTGTGACTGGGCGCTTCGCCATCTGGAGCTGTTCCCGGTGGAGATCAACCGGGCGGACTATTCCGAACTTCTGAAAGTTCCCGGGATCGGTGTCAAATCCGCCATGCGTATTGTAAACAGCCGCCGGACCTCCTGTCTGACATTCGAACATCTGAAAAAGATAGGAGTCGTCCTGAAGCGGGCAAAATATTTTATTACCTGCAGCGGAAAGATGATGTACCGGATCCCCGTCGAAGAGGCTTTCATCACACGGCAGCTCATCGGGGAAGACCGCCGGAAATCCTGGGAACTGGAACACCCGGATGCCTGCCGTCAGCTTTCCCTGTTTGATGATTTTCACATAGAAAGGAATGGATGATGAACGTTTTTACCTGCGAAGACAACCTGGAAGCAATATTGACCTGTATTTATGACGCCTGGGCGTCCAAACTTGGCCACCGGAACCTCCGCCTGATGCTGGAACCGGTCCTGGAACCGGAGCTTTTCTGCGATTATATCCATACAGAGCCGGATTCCGAAAAAGTTTCAAAAGTCATACGCTCCATCCGGAAAAAGATCTCCGTGGAAGCCTGGCAGATGGTCTACAGCTGCGCCATGTCCTGCGTACCGGAAAAGCCGGATATCATCTATCGTTTTCTCCTTTACGGTTTTGCCTACGGAAGGCGCGCGCTGGAGATGCTGCAGGAACCTGCTGTGATGGAATTTTTCGCGCTTGACCGCCGGGTGACCAACGAAGTCCATCATTACCGGGAATTCATCCGGTTTTCCAGCTTTCCCGGCGATGTTCTGGTCAGCCATATTTCCCCCAGATCCGACGTACTCACACTGACCGCCCCATATTTCGCCGACCGTCTTCCCTCGGAACATTGGATGATCATCGATGATAACCGGCGGACAGCGGTTGTCCATCCAAAGGACGAAGATTTTTATCTCACCCGGCTGGATCCGGAAGAATTTTCCCGTCTGAGCATTCCTGACCGGAAGGATGACCCGTATCCGGAACTTTGGAAAGGGTTTTTCCGCTCCGTCAGCATACAGGCAAGAGAGAATTACCGGTACCAGCGCAATTTTCTGCCGCTCTGGATGCGGGAACATATGACGGAATTTCAGTAAATTCCTATTTTTTGTATGCATTTCAGAATCATTTCACGGCGTTCTGCATATCCTGAGATATTGTGAAGCGTTGCCACAGGAACATGGAACAGACAACACTCGATCCACGTTCCTGTAATTTTCAAAATAAGGGGGTATCCATATGACTGGAATCTTGGTTTTAGACAAAAACAATCAGGTAGTTCTCATACAGGCGTACGGCAGAAAACAGATTCCCGTGGTTTCCGGACAGTATCTGTATCTGTCCGTGCGCCAGGTCTGGGTTCCGGTACTGATCCGTTATTCCGAACAAATGCAGAAATGGTTTTTCGAAGGAATGCCTGATCTGGATATTTTTCATCGCAAGGTGATGCTGAAAGAATAGATTTCAGGAATAAATTTTCAAACACGCTCTAAAGCATATCCGAATATTACTTGTTCCGGAATTCCATGATTTCTTCCAGCCTCTGCTTCGCTTCCTTTTCTTTTCCCTGTCCGTCCGGCCGGTAATATCTGACCTTCTCCATTCCCTCCGGCATACACTGCATATGCGTCAGCTTCTCCTCCGTATTGTGGGCATACTCATATCCTTCCCCGTAATGAAGCTGTTTCATCAGCCCGGTGGGGGCATTGCGCAGCCACAGCGGCACAGGCTCCGCCCTTCGCTGCTTTACATCCGCCTTGCATTCCTCACAGGCACGGTACAGAGCGTTGGATTTTGGCGCAAGGGAAAGATAAGTCACGGCATGGACCAGATTCACATCACACTCCGGCATCCCGTTGAAATGGCATGCCTGGTAAGCCGCCACCGCCACCTGCAGCGCCTGACTGTCCGCAATTCCCACATCTTCGCTGGCGAAACGGATCAGGCGGCGCGCAATATACAGCGGATCCTCTCCGCCCTCCAGCATCCGCACCAGCCAGTAGATCGCGGCATCGGGATCGCTGTTCCGCATGGATTTGTGGAGTGCAGAGATGAGATTATAGTGCTCTTCCCCATTTTTATCATACAGAAGGGACTTTCTGGTAATGCACTGCTCCATCACCGCGTCGGTGATCCGGATTTCTTCCGGGGTGATCTCACCGTTCATCACCGCCATCTCCAGTGTGTTGAGCGCCGTTCTGGCGTCTCCGTTGGAAAAAGCCGCGATCGCAGCCAGCTGCTGTCTGGTGATCCCGATCCTCTGGTTTCCGTATCCTCTGGGATTTGACAGTGCATGTTCCAGCAGTTCCATGATCTCCTGCTCCGTCAGTTCTTTCAGCACAAACACACGGCATCTGGAAAGAAGCGCCGCATTGATCTCAAAAGACGGATTCTCCGTGGTAGCGCCGATCAGAAGAATGCTCCCCTTTTCCACAAACGGAAGGAACGCATCCTGCTGTGCTTTGTTGAAGCGATGGATCTCGTCCACAAACACAACGGTGCGCATTCCCATCTTTCTGCTGTTCTCCGCCTGTTCCATCACCTGACGGATCTCCCGGATCCCGCTGGTGACGGCGCTGAAATCGATAAACTCCGCTCTCGTTCTCCGGGCAATGATCCTTGCCAATGTCGTCTTGCCAACGCCCGGAGGTCCCCAGAAAATCATGGAAGAAATCTGATCTCTCTCGATGAGCTGGCGAAGCATCCTGCCCTCGCCGAGCAGATGCTTCTGGCCCACAAATTCATCCAGTGACTGAGGACGCAGACGGCTGGCAAGAGGCGCGCCGAGATCCCCGGCCTGATCAAACAATGATAACTGTTCCATGTAATCCTCTCCTTTTTCTCTCAAAACTTGTATAAGTTTTCAAACACACTCTGGTTTTATTTCCAGTATATAACAATTCAGAATGTATTGCATCCATGGATAAAAAATTTTTCTCCTGTAAACCGTTCCCACATTCCGGAATAAATTTCTGTTTCCTTGACATACTATCTCTGAAACCAATGTTTCATAAAAAGATACATTTTGAAGGAGGAACTGCCATGCATGAAATTTCTGTTCTTGATCTGCAGAATCTGCGTCATCTGATCGGAGGCTACACGACGACACACTGCAAAATGACCGATTACGCTTCTCAGACACAGGATCCGGAAGTCAAAAAACTGTTTCAGGATGCCGCGAACTCTGCGATGCAAAACAAGCAGGAACTGATGAGATTTTTATAGGAGGAACGGAACATGGATGAAAAAACAATGGTAACCGACGCTCTGGTCGGAATCAACGGTGAACTGAAAATGTTTGGCGATATGATCGCCCAGACAGAAAACCAGGAGTTAAAACAGTGCCTGAAGCAGATCCGCAATCAGGCGGAAATGTCTCAGGAAACCATGTATGAACTTGCGCGCAGAAAAAGCTACTACATTCCTGCGGCCAAAGCATCCCCGCAGGAGATCGAACACGTAAAATCCATTCTGTCACAGCCTCAGATGCGCTGACAAAAACAGAAGCACAGAAAAACATTCGCCCGAGCCGGATTTCCCGGCAGCAAACGGCTCCCGGAAAGCATCCACTCTGATCCTTTCCGGGAGCCGTTTGCGCAGCCGTTCAGCCAGCGGAACGGTTATCCATTTACACTTATGGATTTACTCCATGTATCCACCTTTCATCGGAGATACCGCCTTGTCCGCAAACTGTTTCAGCACGCCTTTCTGATAACGGTTCGGCTTTGGCTGCCAGGCGGCTTTTCTTTCTCTCAGCAGCGCCTCGATCTCCTCCTGTGTCTTTCTCACACCTTTGACTCCTACGATCTCAATCCTTCGGTCCGGAATGCTGATCTCAATCAGGTCTCCCTCTTCCACCAGGGCGATCGGACCGCCCTGTGCAGCCTCCGGTGAGATATGCCCGATGGCAGGTCCCTTGGAAGCACCGGAAAATCTTCCATCCGTCAGCAGAGCGATCGAAGCGCCCAGCGTTGCGTCCGAGGCTATGGCTTCCGTTGTATAGAACATTTCCGGCATTCCGCTGCCTTTCGGTCCCTCGTACCGGATGATCAACGCATCCCCCGGCTGAATCTCATGGGTAAGAACTGCATGGATCGCCTCCTCTTCACAGTCGAAAGGACGGGCTCTCAGCACCGCATGGAACATCTCCTTTGGAACTACGGTATGTTTGACCACAGCCCCCTCCGGCGCAAGATTGCCCTTCAGGATCGCAATGCTTCCATCCGTTCCAAAGGGCTGGTCAAACGGACGGATCACATCTTCTCTTTTCAGATTCCACCGATCCAGATAGCTCTGGCATTTTTCATAAAATCCGCTCTGCTTCAGATCTTCCAGATTTTCCCCCAGGGTCTTTCCAGTCACCGTCATCACATCCAGATGGAGCATATCTTTGATCTCTTCCATGATCCGCGGCACACCGCCGGCATAATAGAAGAACTGTGCCGGCCACTGTCCCGCCGGCCGGATATTCAGCAGGTAATGGGCGCCTCTGTGGAGCCGGTCGAAGGTATCCGCGTCGATCTCGATTCCAAATTCATGGGCGATTGCCGGAAGATGCAGCAGGGAATTGGTGGACCCGGAGATTGCCGCATGCACCATGATCGCGTTTTCGAAAGATTTCATCGTAACGATCTTGTCGGGCGTCAGATCGTGCTCGGCAAGCCAGACTGCCTGTTCCCCGGCTTTTCCCGCAAACTCCCGCAGGTCGCTGCTGGTAGCCGGGAGCAGCGCGCTGCCCGGAAGCATCAGCCCAAGCGCCTCTGCCATGATCTGCATCGTCGATGCGGTTCCCATAAACGAACATGCCCCGCAGGACGGACAGGCATTATGCTTGTAGAAATCCATCTGTTCCTTTGTGATCTCGCCCCGTTCATACATCGCGTGATACATACCAATCTGTTCCAACGTCAGCAGATCCGGTCCTGCATCCATAACCCCTCCGGTCACCATGATCGACGGAATGTTGATACGGCCGATTGCCATCAGGTGGGCAGGCACGCTCTTATCACAGCTTGCGATAAATACTCCTCCGTCAAAAGGCGTGGCGTTTGCGTGGATTTCCATCATATTTGCCATCATATCCCTGGAAGGAAGGGAATAATTGATCCCATCGTGTCCCTGAGCTTCCCCGTCACAGATATCTGTACAGAAATACCGCGCTCCATGTCCTCCTGCCCGGGCTGCCCCCGCGCGCGCCTCCTCCGTCAGCTCCAGCAGATGAACGCTGCCCGGGTGGCTGTCACCGAAAGAGCTCTCAATGATGATCTGTGGTTTTGAAAGATCCTCCAGTTTCCAGCCGGTTCCGAGACGGAGCGGATCCAGTTCCGGAGCGATTTCCCTTAATTTCTGGCTTCTTAATTCCATTTTCTGTATTTCCCCTTTCCTCTGTCATAGAATAAATTGAAAAACATCCTGCGATTTACAATTTCTCAAAATTCATCTGATGATTTCATTGTATCGTATTTTTTCTCTGGATTCAATACAAAATATCTGTATCAAACACCAATAACATTCACAAAACACATCTTTCTTTTCCTGCATTTTGCCGAACGTCTTCCGAAAGTTTCCTTGACACACCGTCCGTTTTTCGCTATGCTGAAACTATCTCAGTCAAAAAGGAGCAAAATTCATATGATGACTCATCCCGAGGATAAACCTTTATCCAGCAAACTTTCCGAAGAACTGCTGAACTATATCCGCAGCGAAAACCTGAAACCCGGTGACCGCCTTCCCAACGAATCCATCCTGGCGAAAAAGATGGGCGTCGGACGAAGCAGCATCCGGGAAGCAATGAAGCTTCTTGCCTCCCGAAATATCGTCACGATCCGCCAGGGATCCGGAACTTATATCTCCCAGACGCCCGGAATGGTGGAAGACCCGCTTGGCTTTTCTTTTATCGCCGACAAACAGAAACTGGCACAGGACTCCCTGGAAGTCCGTTTTCTCCTGGAGCCGGCGATTGCTTCCCTTGCCGCGCAGAACGCATCCGAAGAAGATATCTCTCTCCTTCGCCGCCTCTGCCAGGAAGTCGAGGATCTTGTCCGGCTGGGACAGGACCACACCCAGAAAGACATTGAATTTCACACGGCGATTGCACTGAGCAGCAAAAATGTTGTCGTTCCCCGCCTGATCCCGGTCATCAACAGCGCAATCCCTCTGCTGATCGAGCTGACCGGAAATACGCTGAAACAGGAAACCATCGACACGCACCGCGCGCTGACCGATGCCATTGCTGCGCACAACGCTGCGGCGGCACATGACGCGATGTACCTGCATCTCGTTTATAACCGCACCCGTATGACGCATCAATAGATAGAAAGGTGTTTTTCTTCCTTTTTTCGAGGATTATTTTTTGTATCACTAGCATAATTATTGTATTTCGCCCTTCCAAATAGAAATATTTTTCTATTTTACCAAAATATTATTCTATAATATCTATTTGAATATTCCTGCCGATTGTGATAGAATTTTACATAAAGATATTCTGCCCGCTTATGTTCCGCTAAGAACTGCAGCGTTTTCCCACAAGGCAGACTGTCTTTGGATCGTAACAATTCAGCCAGCTGAACTGTTACTTTGAATTAACACTTTAAAGGAGTACATATGCAGGTAGATTTTTTAGAAATTATGGAATCTCTTTTTCATATACATAATATCGAAATGACCCTCATTCGTCTGGAAGACCTGCCAGCTGAGACATCGGATTCCACTGACATTCTGCAGAAACTGACGCTGGATTTCAAATCCCGCCAGATTTCCGAAGCAATCCTGAAGGCGCTGAAACCCAACTGTATCTCCATCCTGCACACAGAGACCATGCTGAATTACGTGTTATTTACCGCAACGCCGGACATGCAGCAGGAATACCAGTTTGACTTTATTTCCATCGGCCCGTACCTGACGGCTCCGCTGACCCATGAGGAATTGCTGACTCTGATCCAGATTCTTCATCTTCCCATGGACCGTTACGATGCCCTGCAGAGTTTCTTTTCTTCCGTCCCCGTTTTTTCCGGAGAAAATGATATCAATTCACTGATCTCCCTGATGGGGAAATTTATCTACGGAAGTTTCACATCATTCACGATCGAGAATTTGCGGGACCGCTTTACACTGCCGCCCGGGAATTTTGATTTTTCCATCAATAAAAAGCCATACGAAGCCATGCAGTCCATCGAAAAGCGCTATCAGGCGGAGAACGAACTGTTGGAAGCCGTCGCGAAAGGCGATACCAACCGCGCCCTGTACAATTACAGCAATTTTTTCTCTTACCGGGTGCCGCCGCGCAACACAGACCGGCTGAGAAACGCAAAAAATCTGTATTTTGCCCTGAACACGCTGCTTCGCAAGGCAGTACAGAACGGTTTCGTCCATCCCCTTTATATTGATGAGATGTCCGGCCGTTTTTCCCAGGAAATCGAAAAAAGCACTTCCACCGAAGCGCTCAGCGACCTGGGACGGGAAATGGTTCACAAATACGCCAATCTGGTTCGCAACCACTCCATGCGGGGTTACTCCCCTGCCGTGCAGAAGGTCATCAACTATATTGATTTCAATTACCAGGAAGACCTGTCCCTGAAAAAAATCGCAGAGCTTTTTTCCATCAGCCCAAGTTACCTGTCCGCGCTCTTTAAGAAAGAAACCGGAACGACGCTGACGGAATACATCAACAGCAAGCGGATCGATGTTTCCGTTTCCCTTCTGAACACCACGGATCTTTCGATCCAGAACGTTGCCGCGCAGGTGGGATTCCTGGATGTCAATTATTATACGCGCATCTTCAAAAAACTCAAAGGGCTGTCGCCAAGCGCTTACCGCAGCCTGGTCAATCAGAGAATTGATAAATAGCCCTGTAAAAATCGCAGAAAATGATACAGAAAACTGCCGGTATCTGGACAGATCCAGTGATGGATCTTCGTAATCGTTCCGATAGCTGGAACGGTTACGGTTCTTCCGAATACCGGCAGTTTTCCAACTGTCATGATTCTGACTGTTATGTTTCTGCCTCCTATATTTCTGCTTTCTATATTTCTGTCTTCTATTTCCTGATTTTACAAAGTGATTTTATATCCGCCCTCAAACACCTCTCCGGCTTTCAGGCTCTGACTCCATGTTCTTTCTGTCAGCTCCTTGCTGAAATCTTCCCGGTCGCTGACACCATACCACGGCTCAATGCAGACAAACGGCGCATCCGGGGACGAGGACCAGATTCCGAAGACCGGCGCGTCAAAGGAAACGGTCACATAAACTTCTCCGTTTCCATCCACCAGGGAAACCTCGTGTGCCTGGCTGTTCTCCAGCACCAGCGCATCCTCCTCAAACAGATCATCCGTCACTGTCATTTCATGATCTTCCAGTTCATAGGTCCGCAGCCGGTCTCCCAATACCCCGTTCTCTGTCAGTGTCCCGCTGACAAGCGGACCTGCTGTGTCAAAACGCAGACGGCAGCTGCTGCGTTTTCCTTCTCCCGGCGGGCAGACGAAAGCCGGATGTCCGCCAAGGGAAAACCAGATTTCCTTGTCATCGGTATTCTCCACTTTCCACAGTACCTGTACCCGCCGTCCTTCCAGCCGGTATCCAACCAGCAGCCGAAAGCGGAATGGATAGTTTTCCAACGTTTCCTCCGTCTCTTCCAGGGCAAACCAAAGTTCCGTTTCCGTCTGGCTGATCAGGGAAAACTCCATATCCCTGGCAAAGCCGTGCTGGGACAGATGGTAGACCTTTCCCTGATAAATGGATTCATTGTCCCGGTATCTTCCCACCAGAGGAAACAGCACCGGAGCCGTGCGTTTCCAGTATTTTGCGTCCCCGCACCAGAGATATTCCCTGCCGCTTGCCCGGTCTTTCAGGGATTTCATCTCCGCTCCTTGTTCCGTTACTTCCAGGATCAGTTCTTCGTTTGCTATCTGATACATTTCTTTTTCCTCCCGTTTTTCTTTCTTTTCTTTCCGTACGGCAGCCTACTTATCCACCGTGGGGATCAGAGTGTCATCCACCGCGTCCAGATCATCGATATATTTATCTGTTTCACTCACTACTACCCTGGACAGCAGCAGCACGGCGATCAGGTTCGGAATCGCCATCAGCGCATTGAGAATATCCGCCGCCGTCCATACCAGATTTAGTGCGATCACCGGAGCTACGCCCAGGACAAAAATGTAGAGGAATCGATAAGGCAGAAGTCCCTTTTTCCCTGCAAAATATTCCACACACCGCTCTCCATAATAAGCCCAGCCAAGGATCGTCGAAAAGGCAAAGGAGATGATGCCGAGCACAAGGATCAGCGGCCCCACAACGGGAATCTGCGCAAAAGCAAGAGAAGTCAGCACACCGCCGTCTGTGACGGTACTCATGTCAATCGCCGGATTCTTCATAATGCTGGAAACAAGGACCAGCCCGGTCAGCGCACACACCACCACCGTATCCCAGAACGTTCCCGTGCTGGAAACCAGCGCCTGACGCACCGGATTTCTCGTCTGCGCCGCCGCCGCGGCAATCGGCGCCGAACCCATGCCGGATTCATTGGAAAACAGGCCGCGGGCGATTCCGTACTGCATCGCCGCCATCAGTCCTCTTCCGGTCAGGCCTCCCGCCACCGCCCCTGGGCGAAACGCCATAGTCACGATCGCCTTCAGTGCCGGAAGCAGAAAATCCCAGTTGATCACAAGGATGATCAGGCAGCCCGCCACATAGAAAATTGCCATGAAGGGAACCAGTTTTTCACAGACTCTGGCGATGGAACGGATCCCGCCGAAGATCACACATGCCGTCAGGATGCAAACCGCAACGCCGACGATCCAGGAGGGAATCCCAAGATTCTCTTCACAGACTGCTGCAATGGCGTTTACCTGAGTCGCGCATCCGATACCAAAGGAGGCAAAGCCTCCGAATACCGCAAACAGCACTCCCAGCCATTTCATGTGCAGCCCGCGCTCCAGCGCATACATGGCTCCGCCCTGCATCCGTCCGTCTTTTGTCTTGACACGATACTTCACCGCCAGCAGCGCTTCGCTGTACTTCGTCGCAATGCCGAACACACCGGTCAGCCAGCACCAGAACACAGCCTCCGGACCGCCAAGAGCGATCGCCGTTCCAACGCCTACAATATTTCCCGTTCCGATGGTCGCAGCCAGGGCGGTCGTCAGCGCGCCAAACTGGCTGACTTCACCCTCCGCGTCCGGATCCTCCTGAACAGAAAGACGAATGCCTTTCCAGAGTTTCCTCTGGATCCCTTTCGTTCGGATCGTCATAAAAATATGGGTGCCCAGCAGCAGCAAAATCATTCCCCAGCCCCAGACAGCCCCCTGGACCGCCGTCAGGATTTCTGTAATCTTCTCCAACATCCATCCACTCCCTTCTCCTCACATCATTGTATGCACTTACGCCTCTTGAAATATCTCCCGGACCTTTGCTTCCATCGCGGCAGCAAGATCCCGATGGCCTTCTTCCTCCAGGTGAAGGGCATCCGCAGTTCCAGCGGAAGCCACGCTTCCGGCATCAAGAAAATGGCAGCCTTCCTCACGTGCCACCTGCTGATAAAGAGGCGCAAGCTCCCGGGAGAGCCAATAGGCACGCTCGCCGCCAAACCCTTCCGAACAATCGGACAGTCCGTCACGGATTTTTTCTCCGACCAGCAGCGGGGAAACCAGAAGGATCTGCGGCATCCAGTCCGGACGGATCTCCTGATGAAGGCGGCGGATCTCCCGGACAATGCTCCGCGCTCCCTCAGCGATATCCACAGCCTGCGCCTGGTACCGCACTTTCATGTCATTGGTCCCAAGCATCAGGATCACCAGATCCAGCGGCCAGTTCATTTCCACGACCACATCAATATACTTCAGACCGTTTCGGTATTTTTCCACCTCATCATCGATCACCGTCGTCCGGCTGTTCAGCCCCGCCTCGATTACCTGGAAATCTTTTCCCAGGTTTTCCGCCAGCAGACTGGTCCACCGGACCCCGTATGGGTAACGCTGACCGTCCATCGGCCGGTGACCGAAGGTATTGGAATCTCCATAACATAAAATACTTTTCTTTTTCATGTGACTACTCTCCTTATCTGTCCTTGTTTTCCGCCGGGTCTGCCTGGGCAAGTTCTTTCAGGATTTTATCAAACTCCGGATGCTCTTTTTTCAGTATCATTACCTGTCCTTCCCGGTTCAGGAAACAATGGCCGGAGGTTCCTTCCGCCACAAGTTCCTTGGTCCGTTCATTCACCATCCGGTAAGACAACAGCAAACGCACGCCCCGGTATTCCCGGACTTCAACGGTAATCTCAACCACATCCGAAAATGTGGTCGGCTTTTTGAACTCACAGGCTGCCTGTGTCACCGGCGACACGATCCCCATGTCCTCCAGTTTCTCATAGCCCCAGCCCATTTCCTCCAGAAAAGCAACCCTGGCTTCCTCCATCCACCGGATATAATTGGAATGGTGCGTGATTCCCATACGGTCTGTCTCATAATACTGTACGTGGTGCAGATACGGTTCCATGTTCGTTCTCTCCTTTTTGTGTGTTATTATAATACAGATCCTAAGGAAATGTAAATCCATTTTTCCTTTTCTGCATCCACAAACTCAAAGGCCTGAGCGGTTACGCTATTTGATCAGAAATCCTACCATTTCCATATCCTCGTTATAGGAAATGGTATAGGTAAGATCTCCCTCCTCATAGTTCACAACGACGATCGCTCCCGCATAATTTTTTCCATCCTGCTCCTGGCCGACCACCGCCGTCTTTCCGTATTCCTGAAACGCCCCTTTCTTCTCCAGCTCTGTAAGAAACGTTTCATACGTTTCCGGCGTCAGGCTGCCCTGCAGGTCATCCTGGAAACGTTCCACCCATCCCTCATAATTGTTGGAAGATGCCAGTTCAATATCTTCCACCGCCTGCTGCTCCACCTCTTCTTTCGTAAAACAGTCCGCCAGCTTGCCGCTCTGACACCCAGTCAGAAGACCGAGCGCAGCCGCTGCAAAACACATACCCGTAAGTTTTCTGAATCTCTTTGTTTTCATTTTACTTCTCATCCTATTTTTCCCCTTCCTTTTTCCATTTTCTATATGTGAGCACCATCACCGCCACACTTCCCGCCGCTCCCGCAGCAAGGATCGCCATATTGACCGCCGCATTCTGAAATGCTATAGAAACATCCAGCAGAAAATGCAGCAGGATTGCCAGTGCCAGCCAGCGAAGCCGCCGGGTCCGGATTCCCTCAAGCACGATCAGCGTCATGCCGATGTGAAAGGTCATGGCACCCAGACGTTCCAGTGCCACAAGGATCGCATTTTCTCCAAACAGAAACAACGTCCCGTTTAAAAGCGCAGGGACAAGTCCCTGGAAAGCAACCCAGACTGCTTCAATCCCTCCATGCCCCAAACCGAAAGCGAAGCCATGCACCCAGCCGGTTTTTCCTCTCCGTCCGTATTTCAGTCCCAGCCACCGTGCCGTTTCTTCAAACAGACCGGCGGTAAATGCCAGAAACACACAGTACAGCACGAAATTCGTCATCGGAAGGATCATCATCCACTCCACATGGGAAGACAAAAAGTTCAGCAGCGGAATCCGGATCAGGAGCTGGGAAATGGTAAAAGCCAGCACCCCAGCCAGAAACGAAAGAAACGTTCCGTTCCTCTTTGCCAGAAACCAGACGGCTCCCCCGGCAGGAATCCCGATACAGATCATCAGACTTAAAATCCCAAGCATCATTCCTCTTTCTCCTCCTTTTCCGGCAGCAGGACGCTGACCCGGTATTCTCCATCCACCGTTTCCTGACGGATGGTACCGTGATACTTCTCCAGGGTCCGGCGCACATTTTCGAGACCAATCCCGGAATGTCCCGGCTTTTTTCGCCCCGATTCCATGGCGTTTACAATGCTGATCACACGGAACTGATGCACGTTCTGCATTTTGATATCGAGAAACGCCCCCTCTGTATCCTGTGCCGCTTCTATGGCATTATCCAGCAGATTTGCAAAAATCGTTGTGACATCTATATCTTTCAGATCAGAAAAATCCACGTCTCCAATCTGCGCGGTTACCCGGATTCCCATGCGGCCGGCTGCGGAAAGTTTATCGTTGCAGATGATATTCAGCATTCGGTCGCTGCTGTAATACTTTTCTCCCAGAATGTTGACCATATGATACAGATCTTTCACATATCGGTCGCCTCTGCCCGATGCATTGTCCTCCCGGTACAGGCTTTCAATTGCCTGCAGGTGATTCTTCATATCGTGCAGGATTTTTCTGGATTCCTGGTATTTTCGCTCCAGTTCCGTGTAATAGCGATACTGAACCTCATTCTGCGCCTGAAACCGTTCCAGCTCCTGTTCCAGCTGGTTGCTCTGAAACATATAGCGGAACAAAAAGATAAAGTAGCAGTTCACCAAGACCAGCAGGATCAGATTGATCAGCAGAAGGGCATTGGAATACAACTGCCCATAAACCATATTCATTCTCAGCATGGAAACCACAAACACAACACTGAACACTGGAAGAAGAAACATTCCCGCCGTCTGTTTTCCTTTCAGTCTTCCCTCCTGAAGCCTTCCGATCAAGCGAATAGAAACAGCCGTGATCACCAGGCTCAGCATAATTTTCAGCGCCAGGATCAGGTCAACGATCAGAAGCAGGTTTCTGCCTCTGTAGAAAGCAAACAGGAGATTCATAAAGAAAATCCCTATCTCCATCCCGAAAAACAGCAGTACGGAAAAGATCACGTCAAAAAGCAGGCTCCAGCTCCGTTTGTGGAACAGGCTCCGCCCAAGCAGCGGCACCGCGCAGAAATAAAAGATCACCGGAATCCACACGGCCCCGATGCGGTTCATCCAGAACGTCAGGGCATAAAACCCTATTCCCGCCGCGGAAAATCCAAGGGCATACCAAAATCTTCTTCGAAAGATTTCCCGTCGGTTGTGCTTCATAAACAGATAGATACAGAGCCATAATGTAATCCCTTCCGTGAAACTAAGCAGTAAATTGACAACCGCAAGCAACATGTTTCATTTCTCCTTCTTTACCTCTTCGTGTATCTCCTACAACTGCTGTGCAAGCCATCCAGTAAGCTGCTGACGGAAATTCGCTGATTTTTTCTGTGACAGCGGGATGGTACTTCCATCTGTCATCCAGATCTCGTAGCCTTTGAGGTGTTTCACCTGCCCAAGATTGACCACAAAACTTTTATGGGGTACCGCAAATCCCATGGCGGCAAGCCGCTCTCCGAGAACACCGATGCTTCCTTTCATATGAAACGTTCCCTTTTCGGAAACAATCCGTATCTTTCTCTGCAGATACTCAAAATAAATGATTTCCTGTATCTTCAGTTCGATGATCCCCTCTTCCGTCTGAAATTTCAGACGCGGTCCGTCCGTCTCCTCTTCCGTATAATCCAACACTTCACGGATCATCTCATGCACGCTTTCCCGTTTTACCGGCTTCACCAGATACCCAAAGGCATGAACCGAAAACGCATAGTCGCGGAAATCTTCGTATGCCGTCACATACACGATTTTCACCTTCTTATCCCTCCTGCGGAGCATGCGTGCCGTATCGATACCGGAAATCCCTTTCATATCGATATCCAGAAAGATCAAGTCATAATATATGCCCGAATCCAGCAGTGCTTCCCCGCTGGTATAACAGTCGATCTGAAACAGCGTTTCAAATTCTTTCAGATTTTCTTCCATCTGCTCCAGCATACTTTTCTCATCATCACAGACAGCTATTTTCATTTTTTTCTGCTCCTTATCTGTCCTCAGTATATATCGTCGGAAAATTCTTTACAATCCCTTTTACATAAGAGACAGTTTTTCTGCACAACGTACAGAAAAGGCTGCCCCGTTTGCTCAGGCAGCCTTTTCTTATCTCTCTTTTATTTCAGGAATCGTGCCAGCCGTGTCCCCATCGGCATCTGACGAAGCTCCTCCTCCTTCACCGCACCGATTTTGATGATCAGCACACCATAGATCAGGATCGCAAGGATCACAGCGATGCACACACTGACTGCATTGGAACCGCTCAGGAAGTAAACTCCCTGATAAATTCCCCGCGCCGCAAGAGCCATAAGGACCGAAGCACAGAAAGGAAGGACAAAGGTCGTCCGCACCTCCTGATGATAGTTCAGCGTCTTGCCGATCGCAATCCAGTTCAGAATGCATACCACCAGCGCAAAAGTGACGTTTCCGATTACCAGACCGTAGACACCCATATTAAGATATTCCAGCATCACGTAAACAAGCACCGCATGGATTCCCAGCGATATTGCCGAGTGTGTCACCGATTTCCGCATCTGGTCAATTCCCTGCAGGACCGCATTGGTCACCGTGGACAGGGAGAAAAAGATAACGGCGGAGGAACCCAGCATCAGCAGTTCCTCTGTCATCTTCCGTCCATCGCCGAAGATCAGCTGCATCAGCGGGGAGGCCAGCGCAAACATTCCCAGAGAGCAAGGGATGGCAAGAAGCATGTTAAATTTAATTGTGATGGAGATCTTTCTCTTGACCTCTTTCTGACGCCCCATGACTTTGGAAGTCACGATACTTGGAATCATGGACGCTCCAAGAGAAGAAGCGATCGCCACCGGCACATTGGTCAGCAGCCGGTATTTTCCTCCGTAGATACCGAGCAGAGAAAGGCGTTCACTCTCGTCCAGCCCCTTTCCGCCCATGATCAGTCCGAACATGGAATTGTCCACTGACCCGCTGAGCTGGTAAACGAACTGGCTCAGGATAATCGGCGTGAACGTCAGGATCAGAAGTTTCATGATCTTCCCGTAGCTGGACGACGGATCGTAATGGTAGCCATCCTCCGTTTCCGTCTTTCTCATGGGCTTTCTGCGGCTGCTCTCCTTCTTCATCAGAACTGCAAGAAGCACGAAAGCTGCCAGCGCGCCCACCAGGGTTCCAAGGGTTCCTCCTGCCGCTCCATAGGAAGCGGGATTTTCCCGTGACGCAAACCGGTTCATAAAGTCCCAGGACGCCCAGATACTGATCGCAGCATGTACCACCTGCTCCACGATCTGGGACAGGGAAGTGGGAATCATATTTCCATGTCCCTGGAAAAATCCCCGGAATACACCCATAATTGCAAAGACAAGAATGGTCGGCGCCATGACCCGGAGGGGAAGCGCGCTTCCCGGACTGTTGAAGATTTTCGAAGCAATCCAGTCGGAACCTGCAATCAAAAATACCGTCATCAGTCCGCCGGTAAACACGCCGACGGCAATTCCGCAGTGGAACACCCGGTTGGCGTCGCCCCGTTCCCGCTCCTGCTCTTTTTTCGCGATCAGTTTGGAAACGGCAAGCGGCAGACTGTACGACGACAGGATCAGACCGATGTTGTAGATCTCATATGCCGTATTATAATATCCGATCCCTTCGTCACCAAGGATCCTTGTCATTGGGATTTTGTAGAGAAGTCCGATCAGACGGACGATGATTCCGGCAGCCGCCAGGATAGAACCCTGAACGAGAAAATTTCCGCCGGACTGTCTGCTCTTTTCACTCATAGTTGTTTCTCTTCCTTTTTTCATTTTCTCCTGTTTTCGCTTTCCGGAAAACAGACCAGAGTTATTTTACTACATTTTCCCTGAAAATGAAAGAGTCGAAGAAACACGACTTTTGACAGCCTTTTGGCAGGACAGTGATTCAGCCAGGTCCACACATTTGCTGGTCAGACCTGGCTGAGCTGTCACCCTTCAGGAACTCTCTCCTGCCGGATTCCGATTATTTTTTTGACTGGTTATACTTTTCAATTTCCTCTGAAATCATCTCAAAGATTCCTGGACGAATGCTCTCCGGCAGTCCGTAAGTAATGCACGGAATAAAGCCCGGCAGTCCCTCGGAATCATGGATCGCACGCTGTACTTCCTTGCGTACTTCTTCCTCCGTGGCGAACGGATTGTCCACGATTCCCGCGTCAATACCTCCCATCAGATATGGTTTTCTTCCCATCAGATGACGCTGCAGCGCCGGAATGTCATTGCTCGGCAAAGCGCCCTGCCAGATGTCGATGTGCATATCTGCCATATCATCGATAATCTCCGCGCAGTGGCTGTCTGCGTGATGGATCACGATGATATCCTTGCCGACTTCCCTGCCGACCTCTTTGATATGGCGGTACAGCTTTTCGTAACGATCTTTGAAGAACTCACGGTAAGTGTCCGGGTCCATAAACAGCCGGTCTTTCGCTCCCCAATCGTCATGGGACAGGACAACGTCCGGTTTGATGTGGCGGATCAGTTCCTCCGCCATGGACATCCGGTATTCCATGATGTAATCCAGCAGCTCATGGACAGAATCCGGTTCCATAATAAAATTCAACAGTGTATCCTCAAATCCCATCAGAAAATGGAGCTGCTCGAAGAGACCCGTCGCCATCAGGACAGATACCAGATGAGTTCCCTCCTGACGTATCTTTTCCGCATCCTCTTCCGCCTGTTTCCAATCTTCCTCCGGAAACAGTGTATTCGGCTTTTTGCAGTATTTCTGCCATTCTGTAATATCCGGGCACACAACATTCTCCGGAGTGATATAAGGGATTGCCGCATGATCGCCCTTTTTCCAGCGAAACGTAGTTCCCCACGCGTCCTTTCCGTCCTCACCTTCCACGCGTCCACCCAAATGCTGGCGGGTAACAGGGTCAGAAAGCACAAATGCCAGCGGCTCATACTGTACGATCAATTCATCCGCGGTTCCTGTGCTTTTTCTTTTCGGGAAAATATTGTCATCTACGTGGATATGGATCTGTTCGGCGGCTCCACGGAGGATATCACAGAAAAGCTGATCTATTTTATCCGGGACAGCTTTCTGAAGCTCTCCCTCAGTTACACGGTCACCGGACACATGTATCTGCGGAAGCAGTATCTGCAGGCGCTGGCGGCTCACGAACTGGGAAACGCCCAAAAACCTTACCTTTGGATCCACGCCTTCCGGGATTTCGCCCTTCCTTATATTTTCTCACAGGCAGTCCGACAGATCCCCGGCAGTATGCTCTGCCATGAAAAGCTGCTTCTGCTGCAGGCACATGACAAAGAACAGGGCACGGAATATATGCGAACCCTGGAAGTGTATCTGAAAAACCATCTGAATGCTGTTCAGTCCGCCAGAGAGCTTTACATCCATCGCAGCACCTTCCTGTACCGGCTGGAACGCATCCGCGCGCTTCTGGATTCGGATCTGACGGATTACGATGAACTGCTGTATCTGATGATCTCCTTTTATCTGCTGAAGGAGGATCAGCCAAAGCGCCAGGACGATTCCCAATAATATGACAAAAAAGTGTGCGGTTTGTCGGGTATAACGAAGCATAAGCCTTTCGTTGTTCCCGGCAAACCGCACACCTGCGCGTTACTCTTTGTTTACTTTTTTACAGTCTGGAAACCGTAATCCGTGTATCCATTCTCCCACTCTGCCTTCACCAGATACAGATATCCTGTATCTGTCTTTTCCAGCAGGTATTGCTGCGCGTTCTCTGTTTCTTTTACCTCAACCGTTTCGCCTTCCGGCAGTTCCGCCTGTCCCTTCACGCTCTCCGGCCAGCGGGTTACCGTTACCTGTTTCGGCGTCTCCGTGAAAGACAGTGTCAGGTCCGTCGGCTCTGCAAAATCGATCTCATTCAGAACTTCCCATTGTGAAATTACAGGCGCATCCGCAATCTCCTCTGTCATGGTTCCATCTTCCGCCGGATATTCCCAGCGATAACTTCCGGTACTCGTCGCCGCAGACACGATCGCCTGTGTCGTCCGGTATTCCAGGCTCAGCAGAGGAACTTCTGCCGGATCAGGTGCCTGATAGATCCCATCGATAATCTCCTGATACTGATCCGCATCCGACGGACTTCCCGTTTCCTCCACCTGGATTTTCGTCACGCCGGGATACTGTCCCGGATAGCTGTTCATCATGATCCCGTTGCCATAGATCCGCAGGATGTTTCCCTTTTCCAGATCCTCCTGCCCGATCTTGTTTCCGTCGATATCATAGATTTCTTCCGGCATGGTCACGGTAAAGACCGATCCGCTCTCCTGATCCACCATAAGATATCCGCCTTCGTCCCCATATGGAACATACATCGCCATGTTCTCCACCTGCCCCTCCTGTTCAGAACCGTCCTGCACAGAGCTGTCGGAAGCTGCGCTGCTGTCTGCCTGTCCGGCAGTCATCGTCTTCGTTTGTTCCACAGAAGACGATGACGACGTCCCCTCTGCCGTTCCGGAATCAGAAGCGCATCCTCCTGCTGTCAGAGCAAGCAGCAGGGCTGCCATTCCCGCCGCAGTTCTGTACTTTCCACTTTTTCTCATAACCTTTTTCTCCTTTTCCATTTCTTTCATTCCGTGACATCACGGATCATTTTTCATCTCACTGACTGCCGCAAAACACAAATCCAGCGCGGCGGTCAGAGCGCTGCTTCCCCAGTCTCTCGCATCGTAGTTTTCTGCATCTGCCAAAGTATCTGCAGTGAAGAGGATCTGTCCGAACAGGATCTTCCGGAATCTTGCACAGGCGGCAAGAGCGGAACACTCCATCTCCACAACCTTGCAGCCCTCCTCTCTCCGGTACTGCACCATTTCCCTTGTCTCCCGGAAAAAGCCATCCGTCGTCCATGTTTTACACTCTTCAAAGGGAATGCCTCTGCTGACAAAAACCTGGCGGATCGCCCGCACCCCTTCCTCATCGAGGCGTATGGTCCTGGAAGGCGGAAGATAATGATAGGATGCGCCCTCGTCACGAAGGGCCTCAACGGGAATCAGAAACGCATTTTCTTCCAGAGGTTCCAATGCTCCGCAGCTGCCCGCAGAGATCACCTTCCGCACCCCGCAGCTGATCAGAAAATCCAGAAACTGAACCGCCGCAGCGCTTCCAAGCGGCGCCTGACAAAAACAGACGGTCTCTCCGTGGTAATCGGTCTGATAAACCGGATACGTTTTTGTGATCGTGACAAAAGTTCCGATCATTTCGCACTGGTTCCGCACCGCAAACTGTTCGATCTCATCTCCAAGAAACGCAAAGACTGCCTTTTCCGGAAAACGATAGCCTTCCTCCCTGTTCGGCATTAGTATCGCCCCTGGGTCTTCATCGTATTCCAGAATAGGCAGCATATGTTTTTGAATTGCCATTGTTCTTCTCCTCTTACAGCAGCGTGTACTGCAGCATTTCGTAAGCCAGACGGCTTCCCTCCATGATTTCCGGCGGAAGAAGAGCCCTCGCAACACATTTCAGTTCTTCTTCCGGTTCGTTAACCCGTTTCAGATATGCATAATCACCGTCAATTCGTTCTACTGTATAATCAATTCGCTCAAACATTCCATTACCCTCCTTCATGTTTTCACTATTTTATCATCAATTCACGATTTTCTCAATCTATTTATAGATTTTCACCCTCTGAAATGTCCGCGTAACGGTCGGCGAAGACGGCATACGATTTTGGCGGTTCGGGCACGTATTTGCCGTGTATCCTCTGGACTCTGACATCCAGCTTTCCGAAAAGATACGCTTGGATTCCGATATTTCCATACGCCGTCGGATGTTCCTGTTCATTTCCGGAAAAAGGCGTAAAAAACTGCCCTGTTACTGCATGAGCAACCAAAGTATCCTTTCGATTCTCAGAGATCTGGAAAAATGGAAGAAAGACCTTGCAAGCAGGCAGTCTGTACAAAAAAGATAAGATTTTTTGTATGTTTTACCAAAAACGCAAAAACAGCGAAAAATCCATTGCTTTTTCGCTGTTTCTGCTTCATAATGAATCCAACATAGAAATGCAGAGTAGGTTTATATGCGTTAAGTGCTTTCCGGATAGAGAGTCGCTGGAAAGACGAAAAGAGTAATCTTGCGGTATATAAGTCGCATCTCGCTGCAACAGAAGATAACAAAATTATCTCCTATTGTAGTAAGAAGCCCAAAAAAGGAGGTAATTTTTTTATGTCTAAAAATCCGTCAAGCTCTGAAAAAAAGCAAAATATGTTTCTGTCATCTTCCCAGGAGCTGAAGAAGGTTCCTGTCCTTGCCGTATGTGCCATGTTCGCGGCGCTTGCATTGATTCTTAATTCTGTGGCGTCCATCAACATCGGTCCCTATATCAAGATCGGCTTCTCGGCAATCCCCAATCAGCTGGTCGATTACCTGTTCGGCCCGGTCACCGGTTCCCTGTTCGCGGGAATCCTTGATATCGTAAAATATGTCATGAAACCGGACGGCGCGTTTTTCTTCGGTTTCACCTTCAACGCAATGCTTGCAGCGTTTATTTACGGCTGCTTTTACTACAAGAAAAAACTTACTTTACGGCGGGTGCTTCTTGCCAAGCTGATCGTTGTCCTGGTGGTAAACGTTCTTCTGAGCACCCTGTGGCTGGATATGCTGTACGGAAAAGGCTTTCTGGTTCTTCTTCCGGCACGTGCGATCAAGAACCTGATCATGTGGCCGATCGATTCCGTGATCTTTTTTGCACTCACACGTCTGATCGAGCAGACCGGTGTCTTCCGTATCTTCCGCACAACGGCAAGATAACAAAAAAAATAAATTATGTTTCATCCGAAACTGCATTTTCAATGTTGAAACCCCCGGAAAACGAATCCTGACAGACCGTTTTTCCGGGGGTTTTCCTCTGTTCGGAATGAGATCAAAACAGTTCTAATTTTCTGATAAAAGATCTGCTCCAACGGAGCGTCCTGAATCCAACGGAACCGCTGCGACGATCATTCAAAAAATGCATTCAGTTCTTCCCTGAATTTTTCCGGAACCTCCCGCGGGAACGGGAAAACTTCCGCAGAAGCCAGCCGTTCCGCCACCATGGCAAGCAGCCGGCTGCTCCGCTCCAGAGACCAGGCGGAAATCAACGCCGCCGTATCGTGACGGGTATGCATGCCGAAACCATCCCGGTTCAACGTCATGGCAGGAACGCCTTTCCATGCAAAACTGTTGGAATCACTTCCCCAGATCTGATGTTTCAACGATACCCCCATGCCTGCTTCGTGGGCATACGCGGAAAGGATCTGACAGATCTCCGGATTCCCGGTCACTCCGATGACCGTCCCTCCGATGGTCTGCCCGGCAAGGTCCACGTTCATGTTAAAGCGGTGCGACGCCAGTTCTTCGCCGTGCCGCTCCACATAGTTCAGGCTTCCATACAGGCCTTTTTCTTCCGCGCCGAACCACAGGAATTCCATCGTCCGGCGGGGCCGGTGTACAGAGAAATACCGGCAAAGTTCCATGACGATCGCCGCTCCTGCCATATTGTCGTAAGCGCCTGGCCCTTCCGGCACGGAATCGTAGTGAGCGCTCACAGTCAGTATCTCATCCGCCCGCTGGCTGCCGTCGATCCGCAGGATCAGATTGCGGGAGATTCTTTTCTCCTTTTCCTGGCGCAGGATCAGACGGACTCTGGATGTACCCCGTTCCACCAGTTCCACTGCGTCTTTGTAATGAACAGTCACTCCCTGTATCGGCGTTTCTTCCACCCCGCGCAGCGAACGGCGTGCCGGGCGAAGATCCTCTCCCTCGTCGATGGGCGTTCCGGAAAGCATCACAAATCCCGCCGCGCCTGCTTCCACAAGCTTCTGATAAAATGCTTTTCTCACAATTCCGTTGACCAACACAATCTTTCCCCGAGCATACGCCAGGCTGATCTCGTCGCCATTTTCCACATAGAGAAACGGCGCTTCCAATCCGTTTTCCGGCGTGCTTCCGCATCCGGCGCACCCGACAACGGAATATTCCTTCTGATATGGCTCCGTGACCACCAGGCGCGCCTCCAGAATCCGGGATTCCTCAAAGGAAAACGGCTCCCCATGGAACGTGATCCCCGGACCGGACACATTCTGTTCCAGATACTTCCGGATCTTCTCCGCAGCCGCCAGTTCCCCTTCGGTTCCCGCTTCCCGAATAAAATCAAACTGTCCGAGAAACTCCAGCGCTCTTGCGCCGCTGATCATTGTTTTATCCATAGACTCACTCTCTTTTCCGTTCTCTTTCGCAAAAGTTCAGCTGGCTGAACTGTCATTTTCTTTCCTTTTCTCCCGTGCTTCCAGGATTCGGAGCAGCATTTCACCGGTTCCCACATTATATCCGCTGGCGGCATAGATTCCATTGCGTTTCCCGTCCGTTGCCAGGATCAGCGGAAGCTTTTCGTGATCCACATACATCCTGCGCCCCAGCAGATAAACATTTTCCACGAAATCGTCGTAATAGACCGGAATTTCCGGAAACGTCCGCAGAGCTTTTGCAACTGTAGGATCCTGCAGGGCATCCTCCGAACGGACCACGAACAGGATCCGGGACATCCAGGCGCGGAACGCCTCCGCCTGCTCCATCATTTCATTGAGGATATGTTCCGTCGGCTCCCGGCTCTCCTCCAGCCAGATCATCACCCGGCAGGAGCCGTCCGTCAGTTCCGAAGCAGTGACCGGGGTTCCCTTCCCGTCATTTACCTGGAATTCCGGCAGATCGATGGATTCCAGCATATCGGAAAGATCTGCTTCCCGCAGTTCCAGCGTCAGTTCCCGGCAGCTTCCCGGCTCCAGAAGGATCTGGCACTGCCGCGCGAACTGATTTCCGTTGGGCAGACGGTTGGACGTGATCAGCCGGTAGGTTCCCGCCTCCAGCCACAGCTCCAGGCGTCCGTCCTCCGTCCAGGTTTTCTCCGTCAGCTGCAGGGATCGCCAGCCATGCTCCGTTCTGCGGGCAATGCTCCAGTTCTGAAAATATTTCCAGACAATATCTCCCGCCGACTTCAGCGTCAGGCGGCAGTTCTTTTCACATTCCGCAAGCACAGGCGCAAAGCCGCCGTCTCTCCAGTACTCCATCGCTCCGTCGTCCGGATTCAGCCGCGCCGGAATGCCGAGGCTTCTCGCAGCAGCCACAAACAGGATTTCCCTGGAACGCCGGCTTCCGATTCCCGTTCTCACACACGCCGCCGGCGCTGTGATCAGACTGCTCCGCTCTTCCTCCGGACGCTCCTGTATCTGACGGCAGATTTTCTCCCATAAAAGCTTCGGCTCCTTCCGGAAGTTCCTTTGCTCCTCAGCAGACATCCACTCCAAAAGGGAACGGCGGTACGGAGTCATCACTTCATGCTCTACCCTTGGGTTCAAAACACAGGATATGAACCGCGCATACTCCTCTGTCCCCGGTTCAGGCACCGCTTCCCCAAGGCTGTCCATCGTTTCCTCCAAATGATGTTTCAGGATTTCACAGCAGCAGTCCGTCCGGTCTTTCTCTGTCAGCGTTTCCAGCAGCGCTCTGCCGCAGGCTGCCTTGTTTCCCTCCAGGGTATCCAGATAACTGCAGAACGCCCGGAGTTCCGGATTCTCCCAATCCTTTGTTTTTTCTCTGCGCTTCTGTTCCGCCTCTTCGAGACGGCGTTTCCCATCCTCCGCCTGTTCCGGCGTCGGCTGATCCGTGTTCACCGGCGTATCCACCGGAGCGATCAGATCACAGTCTGTCCAACCGTATTCCTGTTCCCGGGTTCCCAGACAAATCTCGCAGCTGCTGTTTTCCCGGACGTCAAGAAACGCCTCTCCGGTCTGACCGTCCTTCTGCGCCCAGAGGTGCAGCGTGCCAAGTCCGGTGGTCAGAACTGTTTTTCCCTCGCCATCCGTCACGGTCTCCGCGATCGGCGCATACTCCGCATAATTCAGCACCTCAAACTGTACCTGCGCGGATTCCGCGGGGCTGCCATCCTCCATACGGACGGTGACCTCCACGGTCTTTACCGCCGCGTACCGGCTCAGTTCATTGAGCATGGTCACCATGCCCTCTTTCCCGATCCGTTCCTCCTGCTCCGGCAGGATGTTGTCAAACCACCGGGCATGCACCATCATCGCCCGGGAGGACGCGTTGGTAAACCATCCCTTATTCAGGATCGGCAGCGGTTCACAGGCTCCGGTAAACTGCCACTTTCCGTCGGTCCAAACCTCCACCCACGCATGGTTGTCATCGCAGTGGGACCATTTGGGCGCATAGACCTGGCGGGCAGGAATCCCGGCACTTCGCATGGCGTTGACGGTAAATGTAGACTCTTCTCCACAGCGTCCGCTACCTCTCTGCCAGACAGCCAGCGCCGAGAGCGTCCGGTCGTCCGACGACTGGTACGTCGCCTCCGCGGCACACCAATAGTTGATCTCAATTGCGGCCTCACGGCCCTCAAGCTCTCTCAGCTGTTCTTTCATACCGTCATAGAACAGGCGCCGGCATGGACGAATCTCTTCCTCATTGACCCGATGGTACAAAACGTAATTCAGGAAAATTTCCTCCGGCAGACGGCGGACCGATTCCTTCGTCTCCCAGAGCCAGACTCCATGTTCCGCAAAATCCAGAAAGGTTTCAAAAGGATAATTTCCCCTGTCGCTCCAGGGCATTGCCCCGTACATCCACTTCATCGCCAGCGCGACAGGCTCCCGGCAGGCGCTGATCTTTTCATCCACCGGACCGAAAACATCCGGGAATTCCCGGCACAGCTGTTCATACCGGCGTACAATTCTTTTTCTGTTGTATTCCAAAAACATTTCTTTTCCTCTATAGCATTTTATATTCAGATACGTTCCAGAACGTCTCTCGCCGCCCGGACCTTCTCCGCCGAAGTGCGGTATATTTCATACTCGCTGAGGGACGGCAGCCCCATATTGACGCCTTCCTTCCGATAACGCATCTCACTGTCCAGGGTCACCTTGCCGGACATATGCCAGGCTCTGATCCCCGCAGCCGGAGCAAGCCTTTCGATCACTTCTGCGCTGACACCTCCACCTGCCTGGATACAGATCCTTCCAGCGCTCCGTTTCTCCAGTTCCCGCAGAAGTTCCGCCCCCTCCAGACAGTTGTTTCTCTGCCCGGAGGTCAGGATCGTGTCGATCCCCAGCTTTACCGCATCCTCCAAGGCTGCAAAAGGATCGGCGCAGACGTCAAAGGCACGGTGCAGGGTCACGGACATGCCCTTTGCCTCTTCCATCAGCCCTTCCATCTGCTCCATGTTCAGTGTGCCGTCCGGTTTCAGAATACCGATCACCACACCCTCGGCGCCCAGTTCACGGTACATCTTCACTTCCTCACGGATCACCGCATACTCGTAATCTGTATAACAGAAATCCCCGAACCTGGGACGGATCAGCGCATGGATCCTGATCTTGCTGTGTCTGCGCACCTCTTCAAAAAATTTCGGCCCCGGCGTCGTCCCGCCGATCACCAGATTCTGGCAGAGTTCCACCCGGGTCGCACCGCCTTCCTCCGCTGCCAGAACGGATTCCACAGAATCGGCGCACACTTCTAAAATATAATCTTTCATCGTCGTCTCTTTCACACTTTTCTATTTACGTTTCCGCTGATTTTCGGATTGCATGCAGCGACTTTCCGCTAGTTTCCGGATTTCATGCAGCGAATTACTTCAAAGTCACTTCCAGCACCGTATCGATCTCGTCCGGCAGCACCGGATCCGGTCCCAGATTGGCAAACACGATGTCCGGATAATCACTGTGTACCCAGCTTGTAGAAACGGGGATTTCCGCACCAGTCGCCAGCCAGCGGATGGATGCGATCTCCTCTTTCTTCAGTCCCGGCAGCGGCACCGGACCGATGGTGTTTTCATACATATGGAAATAAAGTTTCTTTCCTTTCGCTGTCACACGTCCGAAATCCGGCTTCTCAATCTCCGCCTTGCCGCAGCCATAGATACTGTCGCCGTTCTTCTTCATCCATTTTCCGATCACCGCCAGACGCTCCAGAGATTCCTCCGGAATGTTCCCTTTGGCGTCAGGTCCCACATTCAGAAGCAGATTTCCGCCCTTGGACACACATTCCACCAGCTTTTTGATCAGCATGGAGGCAGGTTTAAAGTAATGATCCGTCGCATGGTATCCCCAGTTGTTGTTCATGGTCACACACGCCTCCCAGGCGATGTCCTGTCCATGGACGTCCTGGATCCCGTTCGGCGGGATCATCTGCTCCGGACTGACAAAATCACCGTGGTACGGCGCAGGATTTCCGGTGGCAAGGGAGCCATAGCCTTCACCGCTGACCTCGAGACGGTTGTCGATGATCACATCCGGCTGCAGACTGCGCACCATATCGATCAGCTCCGTACCTTTCCACGCTTCCCCTCTCAGTTCGTCATAGGAAAAATCAAACCAGAGAACGTCGATCTTTCCGTAATTGGTACAGATCTCTCTGACCTGATTGTGCATATAGGTCAGATAACGGTCAAAATCACGGTTTTCATTGCTGCACTCCGGATGATTCCGCATCGGATGGTTTCTGTCTCCGTAGTGAGGAAAATCATCGTGGTACCAATCGATCAGAGAAAAATACAGCCCCACCTTCAGTCCGGCTTCGCGGACCGCCTCCACGTACTCCGCTACCAGATCCCGTCCGCATTTTGTGTTCGTGGATTTGAAATCTGTGTACTGGCTGTCGAACAGACAGAAACCGTCGTGGTGCTTCGCGGTCAGTACCACATACTTCATTCCCGCGTCTTTTGCCGCCTGCGCCCATTTTTTCGGATCGTAATCGGTGGGGTTGAATTCATAAAAATATTTCATATAGTCTTCTTTCGGGATTTCTTCCACACTCCGGACCCATTCTCCTCTTGCCGGTATCGCGTAAAGCCCCCAGTGGATAAACATGCCGAATCTGGCATCTCTGTACCATTCCATTCGTTTTTCATAAGCTGCCCTGTCAAACTGATACATCGCTTTTTCTCCTCTCTTCGTTGGTATGAATACCGAATTCATATGTCTGTCTGATTGTATCACGAATCAGCCCTTTTGAAAATGGGGTTTTGTTGATTCGGACGAAAACGCCGGGAGGGGCGGCAGGGCGCTATGTGTGCGGCGGGCGGCTGCGGTGGGAGTGCAACTACTCAAGAAAACAAACGAAAGGCACAGTTAGAAGCCTATAAGATAGGATTTCGATTACTCTTTGTGGTCATCTGGCTTATGGGATTAGGTATGTTTTCTCGTAATGTTGAATGGTGTGCAATCTTTATGCTTATTTCCGTTTCACTTATCTACGCCCTGGTTCTTTTTCTTAGCAACTATTTACTGTATCGCTATGAAAAAGGAGAATAAATTATGGGAGCAGATTTTGTATGCAACTTAAAAGTTTATCATACAGCACAGGGCTTGACACAGGAACAGCTTGCGGAGATTGTAGGTGTCCGACGCGAAACCATCATGAGACTGGAAAAGGCGCAATATAATCCATCACTGAAACTGGCAATAGATATTTCAAGAGCTGTTAAAGCTCCGATAGAGGATATATTCATTTTCAAATAAATGAGCATCTTAAGTGGTTAGTCTATATGATTGACCGCTTTTTTCTTATCCGGGAACTTGGAATTTTCCAGAACGCGTTTGGTATATCGCCATCGATGTCTAAAAAAAAATTGCAATTTTTATAAAGATTGTGTAAAGTATAAGAGTAATACATATGCCGCGGACAGATGATGTCCCCGGCAAGTAATAATCAGGAGGATATTATGTCGAAATCAAACCATTCATCTTCCGGCAGAAGCCACGCTTCTGTCTTTGACCTTAACGGCGTGCCAGGCTTCGGACAGGCTCTGCCGTTGGCGCTCCAGCATGTAGTTGCCGCGATCGTGGGATGCGTAACGCCGGCGATCATCGTTGCAGGCGTTGCTCAGGTCAGCGACCGCGACAGGGTCATCTTGATCCAGGCTGCTCTGATCGCATCTGCACTCAGCACACTGCTGCAGCTGTTTCCTTTCGTCCGTACCCAGAAATTCCAACTCGGCGCTTCACTGCCGGTCATTATGGGTATCAGCTTTGCTTACGTGCCAAGCATGCAGGCGATCGCTGAAAGTTTTGACATCGCGACGATCCTCGGCGCCCAGATTGTCGGTGGCTGTGTCGCGCTGCTCGTCGGTATCTTCATCCGAAAGATCCGTGTACTGTTCCCGCCGCTGGTAACCGGCACGGTCGTTTTCACCATCGGACTTTCCCTGTACCCCACCGCAATCAATTACATGGCAGGAGGAACCTCCAATCCGGATTACGGTTCCTGGAAAAACTGGCTTGCCGCTCTGTTTACCCTGGTTGTTGTCGTAGGACTGAACCATTTTGCCAAGGGAACTTTGAAGCTTGCCTCGATCCTGGTGGGAATTATCGCAGGTTATGCTTTCGCCGCCTGTCTGGGGCTGGTGGATCTTTCCGGCATTTCCTCCGCCGGTGTGTTCCAGGCGCCGCTGCCGCTCCACTTTGGCGTAAAGTTTGAGCCGTCGGCATGCATTGCGATCGGTCTTCTGTTCGCGATCAACTCCATCCAGGCGATCGGCGATTTCTCGGCAACCACCGTCGGAAGCATGAACCGTGAGCCGCAGAACAAGGAACTTCAGGGCGGTATCCTAATGTACGGTATTACCAATATTCTGTGTGCGCTGATCGGTGGACTGCCAACGGCGACTTACAGCCAGAACGTCGGCATTGTCACCACAACAAAGGTAGTCAACCGCTGTGTGCTTGGACTTGCAGCCGTTATCATGCTGATCGCCGGATTCTTCCCGAAATTCTCGGCGCTGCTCACCACGATTCCACAGTGCGTCCTCGGCGGTGCGACGATCTCCGTGTTCGCCTCCATTGCCATGACTGGAATCAAACTGATCATGCGTCAGGAAATGACTTTCCGCAATTCTTCGATTGTTGGTCTTTCCGTTGCACTTGGCATGGGAATCTCCCAGACCCCTGCGTCTCTGACAGCTTTCCCGGAATGGGTGACGATGATCTTCGGAAAATCTCCGGTTGTCGTTGCTACTCTGGCAGCAATCCTGTTGAATGTAATCCTTCCAAAGGATAAACCTGCCGGCAATCGTAATTGATCAATACTGCCGGTACCGATGCTCGTTGTGAAGTGATTTTTTTCATGAATAAGGGGGACAAACGTATGTGGATTTTTACAGGCGCATTCAGTATTTTATTGACTTTGATGACATGGATCTTTGCATTCAGAAAAAGCCGGAACAAGATCTTGTCCGCAGCCGCTGCAATTTTGTTTATGGTATTCACGCTGTTACTGTGGTATCAGCAGATTTACCGCTGGATTCTGAACGGAGACTGGGCTGCCTTGTCAGATGTTGTTCCATCCGTATCCCCTGTTTTATGCGGATATGCCGTTTTCATCATTCTTTTGAACTGTATTCCTGTCTTTGTCGGCAAAAAATCAGGATCAGGGGATGCACAGCGTTAAACGTTAATCCGTAGAACGCACCTTTCAAACAAACACTGGAAACCAAAGTTGCTTCACAACAGAAAATCCCCGGAGAAATCCGGACAGCTAAACTTGCACAGTTCGCTGTTCGGATTTCCCCGGGGTATTTTTTTCAGAAAAAGCCGCGCTCCTTATCAATTTACTGCAATTTGAACACCAGTGCGATGGGCGCGGAGCCGCCGCGGCGTCCTGCCGGCACGGTGACGGTAATGCCGCCCTCACCCGGAACAAAGGATACGTCCTCGCCGCTGTCCAGCATAGTCACCTTGGAGACCTTGCCGGCGTAAGGAATAAACAGCTTGGAATCAACCGATTCCTGGGCGACGGGGAACAGCCGGATAGCGTAAACCGCATCACCCTTCCTGGTGAAGGAAATATTCCCGGACTGATAAGGGGCACAGACACGGGTGCCGTAAATCGCTTCGCCGTAGACCTTAAGCCATTCGCCCAAGCCCTGCAGGCTGTCCATGGCGTCCACCGGGATGCGGCCGTCCGGCTGGGGACTGACGTTCAGTGCCAGATTTCCGCCTTTTGCAACGATGCCCACCAGCGTGTTCACCAACTCCCGGGGGGATTTGTACCGATCGGCGTATTCATAGGTAAAATCTGCCCCAAGGGTGAGACAACTCTCCCACGGCACACCCAGCGGTTCTTCCGGCACACACATCTCGGGAGTCACATAGTTCTCGTAAGGGCCGCCGACAGTGCGGTCCACCGAAAGGATGCCGGGCTGGATTTTCCGGGCTTCGTCCACAATCTCACCCAAGCGGATATCCTGACCGTTACTTGCGCAGACCCATCCGGCGTCAAACCAGAGGATGTCAATGGGTCCGTAACCTTCGCAGAGCTCCAGGACCTGGTTTTTGGTGTACTGGACGAAGTTTTCCCAGCGCTCCGGCTCCGCAACGGGGCTGTACATGGGACCGCGGTCGGAAGGGTTCGGGTCTGGGAGCTCCGGGGTGCGATAATAGGGGGTGTGCCAGTCAGCCTTGGAGAAATAAGCGCCGATGCCCAGTCCCTTTTCCCGGAAGGCGTCGAACATACTCTTAACCAGATCCGCATGCTCGCTCACATGGTACGGACAGTCGGGAGCCGTCACCTTATAGTCCGAATACCTGGTGTCCCACAGGCAGAAGCCGTCGTGGTGCTTGGTGGTGAGGATGAGGTACTTGAAGCCACAGTCCTTGGCTGTCTGCGCCCATTCCTCCATCACCGGAGCTACCAGGAGATCCGGACCGAACATATAGCAGTCCTCCGTCTCCCAGCAGACAGGATCTTCCGGGAAATCAAAGAACAGCGGGCGCATCACCGGCGCTCCCGTCTTGCTTGCCGCCTTCATGCATTCCCGGATATAAGGACGCAGACGCTCACGGATAAACAGGTATTTGCTGAGGATCTTGTAATTCTCCTCCCCGAAGCTCCACACTTCATTGTCCTGCCCGCTGGTCAGCTGGCGGACGCCGTTGATAAACTCTTCCTCCCGCTCATACCATGGGGAACGCTCTCCGTGCATCCGGAAGACCGGACAGAATGCACCCCACTCAAACCAGCGCACCAGAAGCTCCTGGAACGACTTGTCCGAGATATCACCGCCGAGGAACCCTCCGATATCGGAAGTCCACCAGGGAATTCCTGCCATTCCCATATTCAGGCCTGCCTGAAGCTGTTCCCGCATGGAACGGAAGGAAGAATGAATGTCTCCCGACCAGGTCAGGACCGCATATTTCTGGCTGCCCGCCCATGCACAGCGCACCAGGCTCAGGATGTCCTTCTCTCCCTCCGCCTTCAGGCCTTCATAGAAGCCTTTCGCATATCCCACCGGATACACGTTGCTGCACTGCAGCGCCGGTCCCGCATAGTATCGGTAATTGTCAAAATCATAAGGGCCGTATTCCGGCTCCGCCTCATCCAGCCAGAAGCAGCGGATGCCCTTCTTATAATAATTTTCCTTACATTTCTCCCACACAAATTTCTGTGCGCCCGGATGGGTCGCATCATAGAAGACCGTATTTCCCATCCATGTCATATGGTTCTGATTGCCGCGGTCCGCGTTGACCAGATAGCCCATCTCACTCATGGTACCGAAATTTTCGCTGCGCTCATCGATGGTCGGCCAGACAGAGACAACCGTCTCGATTCCCATCTCTTTCAGCTCTTTTACCATTGCTTCCGGATCCGGCCAGTCTCTCGGCTCAAACTTGAAGTCGCCCTGTCTGGTCCAGTGGAAGAAATCGATGACGATGGCATCCATCGGCAGGCCTCTTCTCTTGTGCTCTCTCGCCACCGCCAGAAGCTCGTCCTGAGACGAGATCAAACAGAATCTGTTTCCAGGTTGTCCCGTAATTTTCGGACAGAAAAATACTGTCGCCGTCATCCTTGACGATCGTCGAAGCGATCACCAGTCCCGGCGTCCGCCGGGAGGCGCTGATTCCGGAAAATCCATATTCCAGAGAATCTCCCTGCCGGATCTGTTCCTGCCCGATTCCCGTAACTTCGCTGACACTGCCCGGCGTAATCTCCTCCATCGCTCCGATGGTACCGTCCGCAC
>PPYF01129789.1_pt1 | contig 34145 bp, 21 predicted proteins | sample 1559871 | NCBI WGS metagenome assembly PPYF01 (sample SAMN08240021, study PRJNA423297) | Human gut metagenome, whole genome shotgun sequencing project.
GTCAATTGCTTCTTCACCTCTTTATTATACCTCTTTCCTAACCTTTTTGCTGTTCTTTCTTTGTGCGGGATTGCCCTAAAAAAGCATACAAAGCATTTCAATTCACGCCCCTCCGCGAGGGGCGACCGAGTATAAAGGCAAGCCGCTATCCGATGGCAACCATTTCAATTCACGCCCCTCCGCGAGGGGCGACCTTCCAGTTCTTTTCGCGCATATGCTGTTACCCAATTTCAATTCACGCCCCTCCGCGAGGGGCGACCGTGTTCGCACTTTTGTATTCGTAGTAGGAAATATTTCAATTCACGCCCCTTCGCGAGGGGCGACCAGATATTATTTCGTCACTGATATTACTTTTGCGCAAATTTCAATTCACGCCCCTCCGCGAGGGGCGACGATACAGTTGGATGTGTATCTTATTATGTGATATTTCAATTCACGCCCCTCCGCGAGGGGCGACGGCGTGGAGTTCCAAGACTTGGGGAACTTCATTATTTCAATTCACGCCCCTCCGCGAGGGGCGACCGAAAAATTAAAACAATTGATGATCCAAACAATCTATTTCAATTCACGCCCCTCCGCGAGGGGCGACGATAAAGCGCCGTTTCTCCCTTCTTCCTGCTAATGGATTTCAATTCACGCCCCTCCGCGAGGGGCGACTTGAAGCGCGTACCACGAGCCGTATTTGCCGGAATATTTCAATTCACGCCCCTCCGCGAGGGGCGACCCGTTTGCCCAAAACGTGGGGCAAAACTATATAGCCATTTCAATTCACGCCCCTCCGCGAGGGGCGACCGGCGTCTGGATCGTTGTAAATCCTGATAAAGTAATTTCAATTCACGCCCCTCCGCGAGGGGCGACCATCGCATCCGTGCGCTGATTGATATTCCGGAGCACATTTCAATTCACGCCCCTCCGCGAGGGGCGACAATCGGCAAAGTCATCGAGAAACCGGACAGCCTATTTCAATTCACGCCCCTCCGCGAGGGGCGACGAGCAACATCAATATTCCCGAAATCCTCTTGCTATTTCAATTCACGCCCCTCCGCGAGGGGCGACGGAAGCGTACAAACGTGCACACCCAGAAGTCGAAGATTTCAATTCACGCCCCTCCGCGAGGGGCGACAACGATTGCGAAAGCAGTCAGCAGCGACATTCTGATTTCAATTCACGCCCCTCCGCGAGGGGCGACATGGCTGCATATGACGAGAAAGACAAAAAGGATAATTTCAATTCACGCCCCTCCGCGAGGGGCGACCTGCGTCTTCAGCAATGACGACACGGTGCTGAAGAATTTCAATTCACGCCCCTCCGCGAGGGGCGACTCAGCTCAATGCCGCGATACACGCAGCCGCGGATATTTCAATTCACGCCCCTCCGCGAGGGGCGACTGACGTTCGAGCGGGCGTATAGCCGCGCATTGTCCGAATTTCAATTCACGCCCCTCCGCGAGGGGCGACGCGCGGCGATGGCGGACATTTCCGCAATCAAGAAAATTTCAATTCACGCCCCTCCGCGAGGGGCGACGTGGATATCCGACTTCTTCGTTCGCGGCGATGCTATTTCAATTCACGCCCCTCCGCGAGGGGCGACCAAAGCTGTGCCGACTAAGCAGCGAAACCGCGTTCTATTTCAATTCACGCCCCTCCGCGAGGGGCGACAAAACACCTCAAAAAATTTTTTGTGCATTATCTTATTTCAATTCACGCCCCTCCGCGAGGGGCGACAAGGGCGGGGAGGCAGACCATCAGGCAGCAGAGATTTCAATTCACGCCCCTCCGCGAGGGGCGACCTATGGCGAAATAAGAGCCGCTACTCGAAGAATATTTCAATTCACGCTCCTCCGCGAGGGGCGACCTGACCGATACCGTTCCATCTCTTCCAGAGCGTATTTCAATTCACGCCCCTCCGCGAGGGGCGACGGTATAGCCTCCTCAAAATCGCGTTCCGCTTCTAATTTCAATTCACGCCCCTCCGCGAGGGGCGACGTTCCAAGTGTTCTGCATTCCTACTGAGGAGATATTTCAATTCACGCCCCTCCGCGAGGGGCGACGGTAGCCCAAGGCTGACATTCCAACGGCAGAATAATTTCAATTCACGCCCCTCCGCGAGGGGCGACTCCGTAAAACTGTTGGATTCTCTATGGTTCTCAATTTCAATTCACGCCCCTCCGCGAGGGGCGACCGGCGAGGGGGCGGAAATATTAACTACACAGCAATTTCAATTCACGCCCCTCCGCGAGGGGCGACAAGGCTCTCCACATTATAGGCTCGGAACTCCTTCATTTCAATTCACGCCCCTCTGCGAGGGGCGACGCTCGAAAATGACAAATCTGCTGAGGACATCTGCATTTCAATTCACGCCCCTCTGCGAGGGGCGACACGGGAAAGGCGTGGGTGACGGATTCGGCGTTATTTCAATTCACGCCCCTCTGCGAGGGGCGACGCTTGCCCGAATCGAAAAGCGAGGTGGCGCGAAATATTTCAATTCACGCCCCTCTGCGAGGGGCGACCCGCAGGGAACGTCTGACCGCCCGATTCTCGACGCATTTCAATTCACGCCCCTCCGCGAGGGGCGACCCGTGATGGCTGACTTCCACAGCTTCGATAGCCGATTTCAATTCACGCCCCTCCGCGAGGGGCGACGCGAACGGGACAGCGAAATCTGCTACACCCTGCGTATTTCAATTCACGCCCCTCCGCGAGGGGCGACACAATCACCGTCGGCGAAAGCGTGACGTTCACGGTATTTCAATTCACGCCCCTCCGCGAGGGGCGACTGGATGCGGCGTGCGTGATGGGCGCGGCGTGCGATTTCAATTCACGCCCCTCCGCGAGGGGCGACGACATCGCCCATATCACACGCTTTGATATAGTTATTTCAATTCACGCCCCTCCGCGAGGGGCGACAGCCGCCGTTGACGCAGAGAAGAAAGCCCTTGACATTTCAATTCACGCCCCTCCGCGAGGGGCGACATAACCCATGTATTTTGCGCCGCAATCCTCGCAATTTCAATTCACGCCCCTCCGCGAGGGGCGACTGGCGTTTTGGCTTGATAAGGCATATACGCACCTTATTTCAATTCACGCCCCTCCGCGAGGGGCGACGCGTGCCGTCCTGCGTGCTTTTGCCGCAGACACGCAATTTCAATTCACGCCCCTCCGCGAGGGGCGACGGCGGGCGACCTCGAAGCCGCGCACAAGCTGACAGAATTTCAATTCACGCCCCTCCGCGAGGGGCGACCGACTTCGATTTCCACAACGAAATGGTCATACTATTTCAATTCACGCCCCTCCGCGAGGGGCGACGCGCGCGGAAGCTATGACGGTATGTATCGCGATATTTCAATTCACGCCCCTCCGCGAGGGGCGACACGCTCGTCAAGAAGGTGAAGGAACTGCCGGATATTTCAATTCACGCCCCTCCGCGAGGGGCGACTCATTGTATCACCGCGCTATATGCGGCTTGACTACATTTCAATTCACGCCCCTCCGCGAGGGGCGACGCCGCAAGTTCTGGGCGGCGGTTGTGTCCTTTGTATTTCAATTCACGCCCCTCCGCGAGGGGCGACCTCCGCCACAAGCGCCGCCGTGCAGGCGGTCAATTTCAATTCACGCCCCTCCGCGAGGGGCGACGCGCGCGATCCGTGCTATATTACAATCACAAGGACGATTTCAATTCACGCCCCTCCGCGAGGGGCGACATGACGCAAGCAACCCTGTACATCGGCCTGAATATTTCAATTCACGCCCCTCCGCGAGGGGCGACCCATGCGCGGCATCCTCACCCGCGAAGCCTACAAATTTCAATTCACGCCCCTCCGCGAGGGGCGACAAGTCGGCATGACACTTTACATCGTGTCAGAGTACATTTCAATTCACGCCCCTCCGCGAGGGGCGACGCCGTACGTGTACATCAGCGGCAGCGCGCGGAACATTTCAATTCACGCCCCTCCGCGAGGGGCGACGATTCAGAATTTCCGCCAAGGGAGGAAGAAAGTATTTCAATTCACGCCCCTCCGCGAGGGGCGACGCGGCGCAGGCACGACAACGGCAATTGATAATCTGCTTATTTCAATTCACGCCCCTCCGCGAGGGGCGACATACCTTTGTGGACGTTCCGGCGGGGTGCTGCACATTTCAATTCACGCCCCTCCGCGAGGGGCGACTATGGCAATCGTGCACAATTGCTAATAGATAGCTATTTCAATTCACGCCCCTCCGCGAGGGGCGACGAGGTAACAAATAATGAATGTATCGGACATTTTATTTCAATTCACGCCCCTCCGCGAGGGGCGACGAACCAGCGGGCTTGATGATGGTTTCCACATTGCATTTCAATTCACGCCCCTCCGCGAGGGGCGACGGAAATGTCGCCCTGCGCCTTTGCGCCCTCTGCGATTTCAATTCACGCCCCTCCGCGAGGGGCGACGGATGCCGCCGCTGTTGGTTGATGTCGGATTTTTATTTCAATTCACGCCCCTCCGCGAGGGGCGACCGTCGGCAAGGTGTTATCGGGGGTGCAGTCTGTTATTTCAATTCACGCCCCTCCGCGAGGGGCGACGCCGTCCGAACTCCCGAAGTTTACGCTCCGCACTATTTCAATTCACGCCCCTCCGCGAGGGGCGACTGCTGTGGATATCCGCAAAATGGTGCTCAAAAAAAATTTCAATTCACGCCCCTCCGCGAGGGGCGACTTGCTATTCTGTACCTGCTTCCCTGACTTTCCCTATTTCAATTCACGCCCCTCCGCGAGGGGCGACTTCATTGCGTTTCTCCTTTCCTCACGCAACCCGCGTATTTCAATTCACGCCCCTCCGCGAGGGGCGACCCGACTTCTTGACGCCACCGCCGCCGCACCCATCCATTTCAATTCACGCCCCTCCGCGAGGGGCGACGGCTTGCGGAGGATTTCGGCATCCGGGTGGATATTTCAATTCACGCCCCTCCGCGAGGGGCGACCATTACGTTGGCCATCTTCTTGCGGCCCAGCATATTTCAATTCACGCCCCTCCGCGAGGGGCGACTGACGGAGTATAACACCGTTACAGGGCTTGATTTATTTCAATTCACGCCCCTCCGCGAGGGGCGACAGGTCATCCGGGTCGTCAATTGTCTTAATTTTCCTATTTCAATTCACGCCCCTCCGCGAGGGGCGACTCGTATGCCCCGAATGCTTTTAAGCTGTCATCAATTTCAATTCACGCCCCTCCGCGAGGGGCGACTTGCCCGGTTAAATCATATATCGCTTTACCAGCAGCATTTCAATTCACGCCCCTCCGCGAGGGGCGACGTCAATGATTTTTTGCTGTTGTTCCATTTCTTTTATTTCAATTCACGCCCCTCCGCGAGGGGCGACGGCAAAAGATATGCAATTTCTGCAAATCTTTTGTTCAACCCTTACAAATCAGCATGGCTTAACAATCGTGCCACGCAATTTGTCGAGATTATTTTGGTGATATTTCATAGAATCATCGTTTGAATTTTGACATCACGCCGCGCGAGACGGTCGGCCATTCATGTATGATTCACATGCGCTGAAAAGAGTGTTTTCAGCTTCCGCTATAACATCAGCAGTTCCCCGGCTTCAATGCGCGCAGTGCAACCAAGCACATCAATGCGTTCCTTGTAACTATTGCCAAGGCGATAGAAGCGAACGGAGTCATGTTCTGCATCAATTGTCGCTGCCAATTGCGCCTTGAGCGCCGTCAGCTGTGCTGCATCAAGCAGGACTTCAAATACAGAGTTCTGAACACGCCGTCCATAGCGTTCGCAGAGTTTCGCTACACGCCTAAGCCGCGCTGCTCCCGCTTCGGTTGCTGTATTCACATCATAAGTAACAACAACCAACATTTTTCACCTCCAGACAAACGGCGGATAGCAATCAAGATCCCCGCGCAAGACACGCGCCAGCATCATGGCCTGTACATAAGCAATCAGCCCAACTTGGATTTTTTCTCCGAGATACGGATGCGTGATTTCTTCCTGCTTTCGGTCACGCCATGCGGTAAGTACCGTTTTGCGCCCGCGCTCGTTCAGCATAACAGCCAGCGAATCGTACTCAAAGTCCTTATCCGTCAGCTGACGTTTGTTGAACAGCGACAGCGCCAGCCGGTCGCACAGCGGCGCTCGGAACTCTTCCAGCAAGTCCAGCGCCAGCGACGGCCGTCCCGGTCGAAGCGTGTGCAGCCATCCAGCCGCTGGATCTAAGCCTACCGTTTCAAGTGCCGCTTGAATGTCCCGCGTTTGCAGCGTGTACATAAACGACAGGACTGCATTCACTTCATTGCGCGGCGGTCGTCTGCTGCGCTCCACAAACTGGAAGGAGCATTGTGGGGAAATCATGTCATCAAAATGCGCAAAGTAGCATTTTGCGGCGGCTCCTTCGATGCCGCGCATTTGGTCAACACCTGCGCATGTTTCCAGCTGTGCTGCATACTGGTTAATAGACTGGCAGGCTGCTCGAAGACTCTCTGCTGTTGCCACATCCTGCGTCCGTGCCGTGCGCATCAATACATTTTTCTCGTTGAGCAGCTTTCCCACCAGGAGGTTCTGCACGAATTTCATGCGGAAGTCATCATCATCCAGCGCTTGATACTGCTTTTTTCTCAGCAGCACATTGCCGCTGACCGGCCCGCAAATGCGGCTGTAAAAGCGTCCATTCGACGATAGGAACGTCAGCGTAATCCCGTGCTCAGCGCAGAAACCAATCAGCGGTGTGGAGACTGTCATTTCCCCAAAGCACACGATTCCGTCCAGCATCACAGCCGGTACACTTGCCTTCTCTTCGCCGCCAATTTTCACGCAGATATTCTCGTTGCGGCAGAAAAGGTAGCTGTCTGGCGTTGTCACATAGAGGGTTTCCAGTAATTTTTTCATTCCGTCTCCACCCTCTCTGCTTCAAGAAGAAGCGCCTTGCAATATTCCTTCGCGGATGTTTTTACCTTCGGCATACAGTATTCCTGCATCGAGCAACGTTTGCATTTCGGGCCGTAAACTGCCGACGGAATCAGCATTTCGCGGCGGACTTTCCAGAGTTTCTGCACAGTCTGCCGTACCTGTTCACGCAGCGCTTCATCAAGTTCCACATCCACTCTGCGATGCGCGGTAATGTAGAACAACGCACCTGCCGGGATCGTCGTGTGATACATTTCCTCTAAGCACATCGCCTCCGCGCAAAGCTGAATCTTGTATTCTGATTCATCGCGTATCTTCCCATGCTTGTACTCCACCGGCAGCAGCCGTACCGGGAAATCCACTGCGGGAATCGTGCAGCCGTTTTCATCCCGCACCGCTTCAATGCAGTCGCATTTTCCGCTGATTTGCATTTCGTCCGAAAAGACACTGTTCTCGTAGAGCTTCACGAAATCGCCGCGCCGCTCCACGCGCTGTGTATGAACCCGTTCATGCTCGGCGCGACCTTTCGCCGTCTCGACATTTTCTACCCACACACGTTCATTCAGCAGCAGCGCGGCGCGCCGCAGACAGTAATCTGCCTGCGACAGCCACGATAACGGAAGATACTCCTGCTCGTCATCCACGGGTAAACCAGCTTTCTCCCTGCGGCAGTTCATCCCAGACAATTTCCCCATAAGGATTGCTCAAAAAGCCCATCCGTACCCCCGCAGGCACCTTATCCAGCGCCACCTTTGCTTCATAGTCACGATAATTGCGGGGGAAATCCACCTTCTTCTGCACCGTCACCAGTTCAAAGAGTTTATGCGCCGGTGCACAGCCCAATTTGGCTTGACGTGCGCGCTGTTCAGGATTCGTATCCGTGCCTTCGTGCTTGAAGATGATGAGCGGAGAAACAACCTCCATTTCGCCCTTGCTCGCCGAACGGTCATGCTCATACATGTTGAGAATCGCCTCAAACAGCGCCTTCATATCAGCTTCATCGAATCCCGTTTCCGCTGCAAGATTCGCGCTGATGAAGCCACGCACCTCATACAGACCAAAGGGGATAATCTGCTTGCGTCCCATCGTGCGCAGCTTATCTTCAGACGCTTCCTGTTCCGCTTTCTCATATTCCTCGTAGGATTTGTCATTTCCGCCCAATGCCGCCGCCATGCGCGTGATGGATATGTCCAGCGGCAGTACCGAATCCAAACTCTTGCCGAAAGCAAGTTGAACAGGACCGCGGACTTGCCCCGCATTGGGGCCAGTAGACATCACAGCCCCAAAGGTGCGCACATCGTAGAAGAGTTCACACGCTTTTTTGCGTGCCGCATAAACCGGATTTTTTTCTTTCGCACCTTCAATCCCCGCTTCGCGCTTTGCCAGCGCAATCTGCTTATTCAGATTCACCGCCTTCTGCACGAAAATCCCCATGCCCGGCACGCCCGGATAAGCAATCTCAATATAGTTGCGAATGCGGCGTTTCGTGGCCACGTCGGTGATAAATCCCTGCATGGTCTGCGGGTCAATCCGGGGCATGTTGCCCATATCCGGGTCGCCGTTCGGGTTGGCATTGGTGCAAGCAACATAGTACATAAATTCGTAACGGTTCTGCAGTGCCATTTTCTTATTCCTCCTCGTCCGTTTCTGCCGCAGCTTTCTGTTCTTTCTTCACTTTCCGCATTTCATTGAGTCTCCGATTCAACTCCGCTGTCATTTGGCGATACCCCAGCGCAAAGTAAGCCTGCTGCTCCAAGTTCAGCATGGTGGGGATTTCCCCAATGTCGCAAGTCACCTTATCCAGCATTTCCAGATACATCTTCAGATAGTCGCCCTTGATTTTGTCCTGGTGCGGTACGGAGAGAATTGACAGCTGCCCCAGCACCAGCGCCGGCATTTGGCAGGCAGACGCATAATAGCGCTGTACAATACCTGCCTGAACATCTCTCATTGCAAACTGCTGCATACTCGCATACACGGCGACCCACGCGCCGCAGCGGTATGCAACATTCGTATTTTCCGCCTGATACATAGCTTCTATCACGCCTTCCTTTCGATTGTTTTTCCGAATCAGCCATACTTTCAGCCATTGGCAGCACATTGCATCGGGCACGGGTGCATGTTTATCTTCTTCACTGGCACTGGCCATTTGATTGCGAATATATCGCAGCGCACGAACCGCCACGGAATCCGGCAGCATACTGTCCGTCAAGATTGCGTGCAGCACCGCTGGCGTAATTCCTGAAAGTTCCTTGTCCATCCGCTTGAAAACGTTCTTTTCGCTCTTTTGCCGCGGCATCAGACGAATCATCATTGCTTTCAGCGAATTAATTTTTGTGAATCCCGTTCCACCGAGATCGACCATTTGCAAGTCATTGCGCCATTGCTGGATGCTCTTCTCCAGTTCGCCGTAATTCCCGTGGTCGTAGCTGCGAACCATGACACGCCCTGTAACGCCGGACAGCAGGAGGATGTAATACTGCGTGCTGGCTGGAATCGCGGTTGTCGCTGCTCCGCTTTCAATGCTCTCGATGCGTTTGGCTGCAATATCGCGTTTAGCATCAGGATTTGACGGTGCTTCTACCGTTTCATCAAATTCTTCATCGCCGTCGTATCCATCATCATCTTCCGTCTGCTGTTCTGTTTCCTGATTCTTAGGATCGCCATCCAGTGCTTGCTGCATCGGGTCGCATTCCGCAGGAACATAGCAGTCAAACCAATGGACAAAGCGCATTCCTGCCAACGTTGGCGAAAGCGTTTCGCTTGACATGAGATGGTCAAGCGCCGCTTTCACCGCGTCAATTGATTCCGCAGAAACAGGCGCATTCGCCGATTGCTTTAGCCCGTACGAGCAAAATGCTGGCTTGTCAAAGCAAAACAGCGCATCACCGCGTCCATGTCCGCCAACTTGCAAAAGTCCTTTAATTGGCGGCAGGGTAGCAACCGGCATCGTTTTTTCTCCAGTAATCAGGCACAAGCTTTCTGCCGCGCCATGCTGCGCGAACTGCTGACGAAACTCCCGCCACCATTCCTGCACCTCCGGAATTTCGACAATAGGCGTTCCTGCAATTTCAAATGAAACGCGGTCTGATGGCTTCAGCTTCAGCCGCAGCAGTTCCTGCCGTACCTGTTCGCAGGAGGTTTCGTCCTCCAGCAAATGCATGCAAACTGACAATTCAGGTACTTTCTGCGCTGCCTGCTGAAGAGAAGCAAGAAAGTATCGATGCTTAAGCGTGTTGTCTTTCGGCTTTTTGCCTTCCTCTCTTTGCTCAACTTTGCTTTCCGGCGTATCTTTCCAAAAAACAACCTCGTATTTTTCTACCAGCACATTGCACTTGTCTTTGCCATTCGCCAAGCTGCCAATGTCAGGGCAAAAGTATTCATCCTCGCCGTCCTGCCTCACGCCAAGGAACGTGCCATTCGCGCCAAGGCAAACCCATGCCTTTACCGTCTTTTTCACCATGCCCGGAGGCGGCAGCAGCTGGTAACGCATGGCATAATCGTACAGCGGTCTCAGCATATCGCATCCCCCTTCAGGACTTCCGGGCTATCATAGGGCGGCACTTCAATGACGCCCTGCTTCATCACCGCATGATACAGGGACAGCCTTGTCCGCGTTTTCTTGCGAACCTCCGCGTCATGCAGGTCAAAAATGTCGTACACCATCAAGCCCAAATCCATGTCTTGCTGAATCGGCTTTTCGTTCGGGTCACTTTCAGAAAAGTACGCGACGCATTCCCTTAAGCCGAGCGCAGGCTGGCAAAAGCACTTGCCACCTTTAATTCGCCGTTCAGCCTGTGCATACAGCTGCTCCACCGTACCATGATAATCCGGCCGCGGCACAATCTGCGCGGTAATGCGGTAGCGGACATCATACAGGAAAACCGTTTGCCGCTGTGTCCGCTCATCCTCTGCGCTGATTGGTTCCATATTATTGCCCAATATGGACTTCACTTCGTTGCGCCTGACGCTGATATAGCGGATAGGTTTCAGCACTTCAATTTTTGTAACCATCCAAAAAAATTCTTTAGGTTTCGCGTACACGCTTGACAGTATACCTCGTGCTGCTGATGGTGTTGGGACTGCCTGCGAAAGCCTTTCTACTTTCGTTGTCGGCGAAGTGAAGCACGCCAAGTCACCCCAAACGGTCACTGAAATCTCCATGATTTTTCATCACCTCCATGTTCTTCTCTCTGCCAAATCAGCAGAGAGGATAGCATTATCTTTGTACTATTTCAATTCTCAGCTTGTTACCCTATCAGTGTTTCAAGCTGTCAGTACAAATATAATGTAAATCGAATGAATTGTCAATGGCAAATCTGGTATATAAGCATTTTTTTCACCATATTGGGAGGTCGTTTTTCAGCTGCATCCCCGTATCCATATGATAATCCCCCTTCCTGCGAAGCACCCAATAGCCGGATGGCTGCCTGCTCTCATTCCGTTTTCCCGCAAAATACAGCTGCTCCGCATAACAGTTGAAGTCATCATTCGCATATGCAGTCACGCACAGCTTTGCAGCTTCATGCATCCACTTCGCCGTCACGCCGTTTTCCAAGGCTTCTTCCTTCAGCTTCTCAAACAGCTTGTTTTCAGGTTCATATGGCACAAGCACCTGCACGCCGTCATTCTTGATAATGCGATAGTTTTTCTCGGCCCCTGCATAATCCTGCATTTGGATAGCCTCGCTCAGTTCCTTCTTCCCTTTCAGCTTCCAAAAGAGCTTCTGATAGTAGCGCTGAATGTCGCTCGGTTTCATCAGGTCAATCGGTTTCTCAATATGCAATGCACTAACCAGCATTGCCGCCTTTTCATACCATGTATCAGGATATAGCCTTTCTTCATCCGGAAGGAACACAAGCACTTGTCCCCCTTCAGGATGGCGCCCGTTTCGATTGCATCTTCCTGCCGCCTGAATGATTGATTCCAGCGGGGCCAGCGCGCGGAAAACGCTGTCAAAGTCCAAATCCACCCCCGCTTCGATGCACTGCGTCGCAACCACACGGCAAGGCAAGCCGTCGCGCAGCCGCTTTTTGACTTGCTCTATCACGACGCGCCGATGTGCCGGACACAATTCCGTCGTGATGTAGAATACTGATTCCGTCTCACATACCAATTTCAGCGCATCGAACAGCTTCTTCGCGTGCTTTTTCATGTTCACAATGGTGCAGATGCTCTGCTGTGCCGCCATTTTCTGCGCAATTTCTTCCCACGAGATTCTCTCATTCGGCAAAACTCGCCATGTCACCTGAACGCGGCGAAGTTGCTGATACATATCGGCATGGTTCGGACAAATCTCCGTAGCATGCCAAGTAAGATTAGGGATTGATTGATAATCCGGCTGTGTCGCCGTAGAAAAGAGCATCGTCACATTTTTCTTCGGCAGATTGCAAAGCGCCTGAATGGTTTTGAGCGTCGCAGGAAACAATTCTGCAGACAAGCTCTGCGCTTCATCGAAAATGATTACAGAATTCGCCAACCGATGCAGTTTCCGAAGATTCGGGGCTTTTGCCGCAAACAGCCCCTCGAAAAATCGCACGGATGTGGTCACAATGACTGGCATATCCCAGCGCTGCGCAAACTTTCGCTGCTCTTCTGTCAGCTGCCGTTGGCTATGATCTTCCAGCAAAACGTCATCCCCAAGGATTTTCCGATATTCAATTGCATTCTGTTCCGTCAGCGTAATAAACGGCAGCACAATGATGATTCGCTGCTGACCGTTCTTGCGGCATTGGCGCAGCGCAAAATGCAGCAAGGCCAGCGTTTTTCCTGTGCCAGTAGGCGCTGTCAGGGTGTAAATCCCCGGCGCATGATCCCCCGCCCTGCCGCACGTTTCAAACAACTCATTCCGCAGTGCATTGAGTTTTTTATCAGCCGTTGAGTTCCTTGCCAGTTCCGCCCGATGCGCATTTAAGCGCTCCAGCCAGTTTTCCGCATCACATTTCGGCGGCTCCGGGATGATTTCTCCATCCTCTTCCGCTGATGCGGTGTAATCTGCATCCACCAAGCAAGAAAGCAGCATTCGCGACCAAAGCATCCGTTCTTCTTCCCCAAGCGTCATATTCTTGATTCCAATTCGTTTCCAGTCCGGAAGTTCCTCACGAAATATATCTCTTAGCGCCTTGTAATTCTCTTCTCCTGTCAACGCGACCTCCTTTCCCTCGTTACCTTCCAACCACTTTTGCGTTGTCATGCATTCAAGTAGCGAATACTTCAGCTGATTGTAGCAGAGCAGCGTCCCATGATGCGCATTGATGGCTTCCAAAATGGTTGCATAATTTGTACTTGCAATTTTTTCACTTATGCACTCTTTCGTTTCTTTCCCTGCGTATTTACTCGTTTTGATAAGCAGCCACCACAAAAACGCAGCGCTCACCCTTGCATGGTCTACTCTGGATGCGTTTCCTTCCAAAACATCTTGGAATTTATCTGTGAGCTTGCCAGCATCATGAACCGTTCCGGCCATTTCCGCTTCTTTTTCCATGCCCAGTTGTCTTCCATACTCTTTGCTCAATTCTCCCACCGCGCAAAGATGTTCCTTCACCTCCACCTGCTTGCGTCCGGGACGCTTTGACTTCGCGTACCACTTCTTCATAGTATCTCTCCATCTTCATATTAAATTTGAACGGTTGAACTTCATATTTAGTGTACATAAGTTCCTCTATTTTGTCAATACTCTCAATGGTAAAATTTTAAGGCAACACCGCACAAATGAGGTACCGGTCACTGGCACCATATCCCCCCGATATATTCACCAATTTCCCTACAAATCAATCCGAGTAATAGCAAAAGGCTCTGCCGTTCTTCCTTCACGGAAGTCAGCAGAGCCTTTTTCATCCTATAAAGTTATATTCCAGCACCCGCAAGCCATTCGCGCCATCCGACACATCAGAATAGCACAAACGCCGCGGCTGCTATCATTTTGCTATCAAACAGGCAATCCTGTTTTGAAAAAGTGCGTGTTTTCAAGGCTTTGCAGCCCTTCACATCCACTTTTTCATTATTCCCACTCAATACTCGCCGGCGGCTTGGTTGTCACGTCCAGCACGACGCGGTTCACATGCGGCACCTCATTGACAATCCTTGCGGAAATCGTGCGCACGACGTCGTACGGGATGCGCGCCCAGTCGGCGGTCATGAAGTCGTCCGTCGTGACCGCGCGGATGGCGACGGTGTAGTCGTACGTCCGCTCGTCGCCCATGACGCCCACGGAGCGGATGCCCGTCAGGACGGTGAAATACTGGTGGATATCGGCGTCCAGACCGGCCTTGGCGATTTCCTCGCGCAGCACCGCGTCGCTCTCGCGGACAATCTCCACCTTTTCCGGGGTCAGGTCGCCGATGACACGAATCGCCAGGCCGGGGCCGGGGAACGGCTGACGCCAGACAAGATCGTGCGGGAGACCCAGCGTTTCGCCCAGCGCGCGCACTTCGTCCTTGAACAGCATCCGCAGCGGCTCAATCAGCTGTGTGAAGCCGAGTTCCTTGGGCAGGCCGCCGACGTTGTGGTGGCTCTTGATGACCGCCGCGCCCGTCGCCTGACCACTCTCGATAACGTCCGGGTAAATCGTGCCCTGCGCGAAGTAGTCCAGCTTGCCGAGCTTTTCGGATTCCGCCTTGAATACTTTCAGGAAGTCACGGCCGATAATCTTGCGCTTCGTTTCGGGGTCGGAAACGCCCTTCAAGTCCTCATAGAAGATTTTGCTGGCGTCGGACGCAACCAGACGCACGGGGAAAGTGTGCGTGAACACATTCACCACCTGCTCGGTTTCGCCCTTGCGCATGAAGCCGTGGTCAACGTAGACGCAGGTCAGGCGGTCGCCGATGGCCTTATAAATCAGCGCCGCCGCGACGGAGGAGTCCACGCCGCCGGAAAGTCCCAGCAGCACCGTGCCCTTGTCGCCCACGATTTCGCGGATGTTGGCAATCGCCGTCTGCGCGTAGGTTTCCATCGACCAGTCGCCCACGCAGCCGCAGATATTCAGGAAGTTTTCGATGACCGCGCGCCCCTCGTCGGAGTGGGTCACTTCCGGATGGAACTGCACGCCGTAGATGCGCTTGTCGTCGTTCGCCATCGCCGCAACGGGGCAGTTCGTGCTGTGCGCAATCGGGTGGAAACCAGCCGGGCACTTCTTCACCTGATAGGTATGGCTCAGCCAGCAGGAGGAAGCATCCGACATGCCGGAGAGCAGGCTCGTCTTATCATCCATCGTCACGGTGATTCGGCCATACTCGCGCTGTGCCGCCTTTTCCACCGTGCCGCCCAGCAAATACGCCGTCAGCTGCATTCCGTAGCAGATGCCCAGCACCGGCACGCCCAGCTGATACACGCCCTCGTCGCAGCGGGGGGCATCCTGTTCCAGCACGCTTGCCGGGCCGCCGGAGAGAATCACGCCCACGGGGTTTTGCGCGCGAATCGTCTCCAGGCTCGCGTCATAGGGCAGGACGCAGGAATACACATGGCATTCGCGCACGCGCCGCGCAATCAGCTGCGTGTACTGTCCGCCGAAATTCAGAATGACGATTTTCTGTGTTTCCGCCATTGATTGATTTCCTCCACTATTTCTTTCCCTGTTTCAAACTGAAAAGCAGCACCGAATTTTGATACGATGCTACCTTATATTGTGCCACATTTCCGCCGTGAAAGCAAGCCCCTGCTCGGCTTTTTTTCCTGCCGACTGATTAGTTTACATGTTAGCCTTACGTTGTTTCCTTTCATTGTTCCTTTCGGTGAAAATCTCGCCATATTTATCAGCTTTTTTCTTCTTTTGCCGCTTGACAAGGACATTTTTCCGGGTTATAATACCCATATGCCTAACTGTTAAGCTAACAGGAAGAGAGGAATGCTTCATGTTTCGTCAGGATTGTTCGCACCATCTGCTTACGACCATTCTGCCTTTCTGGGAGAACCTGACCGACTGGGAGCGCGGCGGCTGGTTCGGCTATGTGAATCATGACCTGTCCGTGGAGCGCGGGGCACACAAGGGCTGCATCCTCAACAGCCGCATTCTGTGGACGTTCTCGACGGCGGCGCGGGTGACGGGCGATAAGTCCCTGCTGCGCTATGCTCGCCATGCGTTCGCATTCCTGCCGCATTTTGAGGATAGTGAGCGCGGCGGCGTGTACTGGTCGGTGACGGCGGACGGCGAGCCGCTGGACAAGACGAAGCACACCTACTGTCAGGCATTCGCGATTTACGGCTTGGCGGCGTACATGCGCGCCATCGGCGAAAGCGACCCGGATTACGCCCCTGCGCGCGACAAGGCGATGGCGCTGTTCAACCTGATTGAGACGAAGTGCAGCGACGCAGGCGGCTACGGCGAGGCCTACGAGCCGGATTTCACCCCCGTCGGCAACGAAAAGCTGTCCGACAACCCGAAGCTGATGGAGCGCCACGAGACGGCGTCCCGCACGATGAACACGCTGCTGCACGTTTTGGAGGGCTATGCGGAATTATACCGCGCCATGCCGGACGAAGCTGTGCGCCGCGCCGGAGAAGTCTGCTTAGAGCGTTTTCTGAACGTGATGTACAATCCGAGCAAGCGCCGCTTGGAGGTCTTCTACGACCGCGACTACCGCTCTTTGCTGGACATGCAGTCCTTCGGGCACGACATTGAGGCCTCGTGGCTGATTTGGGACGCGGCAGAGACGCTGCTGCCCGAATCAAACCGCGCGCCGTATCTACACATGTGCCTGACGCTGGCGGAAGCTGTCCGCGAACGCGCATTCACCGACCACGGCCTGGAGAACGAAGTCGTCGAGGGCAAAGTTGACCACACGCGTGTCTGGTGGGTACAGGCGGAGACGGTGCTGGGCTTCCTGAATGCCTACGAGCTGACAGGCGCATCCACTTGGCTGAGGCAGGCGGAAGCGCAGTTTGCCTACATCTGCCGCGCCTTTGTTGACCCGCGTCCGAACAGCGAGTGGTTCTGGTCGCTGACCGAATCAGGCATCCCGACGGACAAGCCGATTGTGGAAGAGTGGAAGTGTCCGTACCACAACAGCCGCATGTGCCTGCGGGTGATGGAGCATCTGGCGTGATATTCCATCGGTTATCGCGCTGATGCTTGCATTCATGCTGTTTTTACCTTTCTGAATGTGCTTTCGCCTTGCGCAGGGATTTCGCTCCTGCGGGAGCGACAAGGGGGCTTTGCGGTCGCCCCCTTGACCCCTTCGCCCGTCGCCCTCCATGCTACTTAATTTTTATCGTTGCATGGAGAAACGAAGGTTGACCTCAAAGGTACACTAACTATGTAGTAGTTACGATAAAATTCAAGAAACATGGGAGCAACCGCGCCGAAGGTTTCCAAAGGGCGATCGGAAAGCCCTTTGGTCGCCTCCGCAGAGGCGAAACCCCTGCGTCAACAAGCACAAAAGCATCAAGAAATCCGAAAATCAACGAAAAAAACGGACTTTGCCCTCGCAAACATCCACAAATCTGGAGGTTTTATTTCACCATGAGCGGTATCACCATGCGTGACATTGGGCGGCAGCTGGGGGTCAGCGCCGTCACCGTGTCGAAGGCGCTCGCGGGAAAATCCGGCGTGAGTGAGGAAATGCGGCAGAAAATCATCCGTCGCGCATCCGAACTCGGCTATGTCAACCCCAACGCGCCGCAAACCACGCCCACATCCGGCTTGGATGTCGGCATCCTCATTCCGGAGAATTTTTTCTCCGTCGTGTCCTTTTATGCAACTTTCTACAAGCAGCTCGTGCAGGCGCTGACCGACGCGGGGCATTTCGGCATCATGGAGCTGGTCACGCATGACATGCAGACCGCGCTGACCCTGCCGAATCTCCTGCGTTCGCGCCACGTCGATGCGCTCATCTGTCTGGGGCAGCTAACCTCCCCGTATATGCAGCTGCTGACGCGGCAGGAAATGCCCGTCATCTGTCTGGACTTCCACGACCCCTTTGTCACCACTGACGCCATTGTCAGCGACAACGCTTTCGGCGCGGCGCAGTTGACCTACTGGCTGATTGAGCAGGGGCATCGGGACATCGGCTTCGTCGGGGATATCAAGGCAACGTCCTCCATCATGGAACGCTACCTCGGTTTCCTTTCCGCAATGCTGATGAAGGATTTGCCCGTGCGCCCCGAATGCGTTTTTTCCGACCGCAGCCCAGAAGGGAACACGTTCCACACCTTCCAGCTGCCGGAGAAAATGCCGACTGCGTTCGTTGTGAACTGCGATATGTCCGCGCAGGCGCTGATTACCGACCTGCAAAGCCGCGGCTACCGCGTGCCGGAGGACATTTCCGTCGTGGGCTTCGATGATTTCTGCCCGACCGCTGGAAACACGCCGCCGCTGACAACCTTCCGTGTCAATTGCCCCGCGATGTGCCGCATGGCGGTCAAGCTGATTGGCGAGCGCTGCGCGGGCGACCGCAAAACCGTCGGGCGCGTGGTGATTGGCGGCGAATGCGTCTTCCGCGATTCCGCCGCGCCGGTGTCTGTCATTCACTAATCCCGGAGAGCAACTGCTTTCCGTGTCCCCCATCAGTTGTCCTATCATAACAATCCTATTTTCAGCTGAGAATGCCCCAAGATGCGAAGCGTATTTTTTTCTTCTGGCTAACGGGAGTGAAATGCAGCGTAGCAGCGCTACGCTAAATGGAATGACCGGACGCCAGAGGGAAAAAGGCGCGAGCAAATTGGGACAGGCGAAGCTGAAAAGAGGATGAAAAAAAGAAAGAGGTACGAGAACATGGCTGTCAAGATGCTCAACGTCCCCTCCCTTCCCAACATTCCGTGGCAGGAGAAGCCGGCTGACTACAAGCTTTCCTCCCCCGTCTGGCGTTACAGCGAGAACCCCGTCATGGGGCGCAATCCCACGCCGGAAATTGCCCGCATCTTCAACTCTGCCGTTGTGCCGTGGGAGGATGGCTACATTGCCGTTCTGCGCGGCGAGCAGGTCAACGGCATCCCGTATGTCTACCTCGGACATTCCAAGGACGGCATTCACTGGGACGTCGAGCGCGAAAAAGTGCCCTTTGTGGATGACAACGGCAACCCGAAAATGCCGCACTACGCCTATGACCCGCGTCTGGTGAAGGTGGATGACACCTACTACATCATTTGGTGCACCGACTTCTACGGTGCTGCCATCGGCATGGCGAAGACGAAGGACTTCAAAACCTTCACGCGCATCGAGAACCCCTTCATCCCCTTCAACCGCAACGCCGTGCTGTTCCCGCGCAAGGTGAACGGCAAGTTTAAGCTCCTGTCCCGTCCGTCTGACTCCGGCCACACGCCCTTCGGTGATATTTTCATCTCCGAATCGCCCGACATGGAGTACTGGGGACACCATCGCCATGTGATGGGCCGCGGCAGCAACTGGTGGGAGTCCGTCAAGATTGGCGGCGGCGCTGCCCCCATTGAAACGACCGAAGGCTGGCTGCTGTTCTACCACGGCGTCGCGACCACCTGCAACGGCTTCGTGTACTCCATGGGCGGCGCGATTCTGGACATCAACGAGCCGTCGAAGGTGCTGTACCGCTGCGAAAACCACCTGCTGACACCGGAAGAGCCTTACGAAACGACTGGCTTCGTGCCGAACGTCGTTTTCCCCTGCGCTACATTGCAGGACGGCGACACCGGCCGCATCGCCATCTACTACGGCGCGGCGGACACCAACGTCGGTCTGGCGTTCACCACGGTGGACGAGGTTGTCACCTACATCAAGGCGCACTCCAAGCTCCAATGGGGCGACGACATCGCGCAGGACGATTTCTGATTTTGCGGGGATGTACGAGTGCGTACATCCCTCTTTTTGTGCAGGAGGAGGCGCCAGAGACGCTGCCTCTGGACTCCGCAAGGGAGAATGAAACGGGACGAAGTCCCCTCCCTTGACCCTTTCGCGCGATTGAGTTGACTTCTCTTTCATACTGCTTTCGCGTGTTGATGCAGAGATTTCGCCTCTGCGGAGGCGACCAGAGGGCTTTGCGGTCGCCCTCTGGACTGCTTCGCGTCCCCATCTAAGTTTGTTGAGCTTTATCGAAACAAATTTAGTTGGTGTGCCGTTCGTCCCTAAGCAGCAATACAAATCAATAAACAGGAGTGTGCACTGCGAAGGGGTCAAGGGGGCGACCGCAGACTTCGTCTGTTTCCATTGCCCCCTTGTCGCCTCCGCAGAGGCGATTCCCCCTGCCACAATCAAAATCAATTCCCTTAGCACCTGTACTAAACAAACAATGCAAAGGAGCGACCACTGCTATGCAAATCCGCAGTTTTTCCTCCCTGATGGAGTCCTACGAGCGCCTCATCGCGCGCCCGAACCCCGCCAATGACCACTTCTATAACGGGCTTTATACCCGCTACCGCTACCCTGTCCTTACCCGCGAGCACATCCCGCCCTTCTGGATGTACGACGCTGACCCCGCGTCGAACCCCTTCATGATGCAGCGCCTCGGCGTCAATGCCACCATGAACAGCGGCGCAATCAAGCTGAACGGCAAGTACTGCCTCGTCGTGCGCGTCGAAGGGATAGATCGCAAGTCGTTCTTCGCCGTCGCGGAATCCGACAAGCCCACTGAGGGCTTCCGCTTCCGGGATTATCCTGTCGTCCTCCCCGATACCTGCGCGGAGGAAACGAACGTCTACGATATGCGCCTGACGCAGCATGAAGACGGCTGGATTTACGGCGTATTCTGCTCCGAAAGCAAAGACCGCACCAGCAGCGATTTGTCCGCGGCGGTTGCGGCGGCGGGCATCGTCCGCACAAAAGATTTGCAGAACTGGGAACGCCTGCCGAACCTCAAGACGCTCCGTTCGCCGCAGCAGCGCAATGTCGTCCTCCACCCCGAATTTGTGGACGGGCAATATGCCTTCTACACCCGTCCGATGGATGATTTCATCGAGACGGGTTCGGGCGGCGGCATCGGCTTCGGGCTGTGCAAGGATATCGAGCATCCCGTCATCGACGAGGAGAAAATCATTTCCCTGCGCCGCTACCACACCATCACCGAGAGCAAAAACGGCGCGGGCGCAACGCCAATTCGCACCGACAAGGGCTGGATTCACATCGCGCACGGCGTTCGTAACACGGCGGCAGGTTTGCGCTATGTGCTGTACGCCTTCATGACGGCGCTGGATGACCCGTCGCGCGTGATTGCCGAGCCGTCGGGGATGCTGCTTGGCCCGATGGGGCACGAGCGCGTGGGCGACGTGAGCAACGTCGTGTTCTCCAACGGCGCAATTGCGGATGACGACGGCAAGGTGTACATCTACTATGCCTCGTCGGACACGCGCCTGCACGTCGCCGAAACGGACATTGACCGCCTGTGCGACTATCTGCTGCACACGCCCAAAGACCCGCTGCGTTCGCCGGACTGCGTGCGCCAGCGCTGCCTGCTCATCTCGCACAACCTCGCGTTTATGGGAAAGAAGGACGACTAATGGCAATTGAGTTTAAACTTGCGCCCCTGTTTGGCAATGGCGCTGTCCTGTGCCGCCGCAAGGAAGTGCGCGTCTGGGGTACGGCGGCGGATGGGCAAACTGTCACCGGGCGCGTGACGACGGCGGATGGGCTGATTCTCTCCGAAGGCATCTGCACAGCGCGCGACGGACGCTTCCTCCTGCATCTTCCGCCGATGGAACAGGCGACCAGCTGCACACTGACCGTCACCTGCGGGGCAGAAACGTGCACATCCACCGATATTTCGGTTGGCGAAGTCTACCTCGCGTCCGGGCAGAGCAACATGGAGCTGGAACTGCAAAACGCCGACGAGGGGCAAGATTTAATCGCGGCGCATGACGACCCGCTGGTGCACTACTTCAACGTCCCGAAAAAGAGCGTCTGGGATGACGACGCGATTGCAGCCGAAGCCGCGTCTCATTGGGAGCGTGTCCGCCCCGGCTATGCGCGGGATATGTCCGCCGTGGCGTACTTCTTCGCCCGCAAACTCGCGCGGACGATTGACTGCCCTATCGGCATTATTGACTGCTACTGGGGCGGTACATCCGTGACCTGCTGGATGGACAAGGAAGCGCTGGAAGCAACCGCCGAGGGGCAGCGCTACATCACCCGCTACCGTGAGCAGGGCGGCGACAAGCCTTTTGACCAGTGGCGGCAGGAGGAAGATGCCTTTTGGGTTGAAATGAACGCATGGAATGCGCATGTTGCTCAGCTGAAGAAGGACAATCCCGGTATCTCGTGGCCGGAAATCAACGAAACCGTCGGCCCCTGCCCTTGGCATCCGCCGGTTGGTCCCGGTTCGCCGTATCGTCCGGGCGGGCTGATTGAAACGATGACAAAGCGCGTCGTTCCCGCGACGCTGACCGGCATTCTGTATTATCAGGGTGAGGATGACACCGCGAAAACCGAGCATTACGACGTGCTGCTGACTGCGATGGTGATGCGCCTGCGTCAGCTCTTTCGCGACGATTCGCTCCCCTTCCTCAACGTGCAGCTGCCGATGTGGATTGCCGCCGGCGACGAGGATAAGCACGACTGGGCGCGCCTGCGTCTTGCACAGGCCCGCGCGGCGAGCGCCCTCCAGCCCGGTGGTCTGGCGATTCTGCTGGACTGCGGCGAGTTCGACAACATCCACCCGACCGACAAGCGTACCCCTGGTGAGCGCCTGTGCGACGTTGCCCTGCGCGTCGTCTATGGCATGGACGCGCCGGAATCCCCCCGCGCACTGGGGAAGTATACGCAGGGAGATACGCTCGTTGTCACGCTGAGCGCACCTGTGCTGCGCCGGGAGACGGGCGAACTGCTGCTGGAGATTGCCGGGGAGGACGGGGCGTATCACCCTGTGCAGTCGGTGACGCTGGCTGGGGCGGAGATGCGCTTGCGGAGCGTGGCGGTGCTCCACCCGGCGAAGGTAAGGTATGCATATGTGAATTGGGGGAAGGTCGCTTTGTTTGGGCGGAATGGTCTTCCGCTCGCGCCGTTTGCATTGGAAGGCTAAAGGGATAAACACGCGGAAGAAGTAAGGAGAAGAAGCCAACTCAATCGCGCGAAGGGGTCAAGGGGGGGACTTCGTCCCTTTTCGTCTGCCCCTTGCAGGGTCAAGGGACAGCGTCCCTTGTGGGGTTTGGTTGTCGCGCCAAATGGGCGCGACCGAATTGCTTGACTTCCGTTTCTATCTGCTTTCCCCGAACATCCTCTTCAATCCATCACCAAAAACAGACCAGCACGGCATCACACCATGCTGGTCTGTTCTTTATTCTGCTTACTTTTCCGGCGCATCCGGGGTGGTCGGCGTGGGCGGCACCGGGGCTTTGCCCTGAATGTACACCGGGTATGCCGCGCTCACCCGCTGACCGTCATTCACCGTCGCGGTGACGAGGACAATTTGTGTTTCCGCGTTTGCGGACACGCGCAGCTTCCCGTCGCCAGAAATCGTCGCAACGCTCGCGGGGCAGTTGACCGCCCACGTCACACGCTTCACCGTGGCGTTCGCGGGCTGCACCGTCGCCATCAGCCGGAGCGTCGCACCCGCGCGGACGATGCGGTTGCCTGTAATCACCACGCCCGTCGCCGGAATGCCGACCGTCACGCGCAACGACGCGCGCTTGTTCGAGCCGTCGGTCGTGCGTGCGGTAATCGTCGCTGTGCCCGCCTTGAGGCCGCGCACAACGCCGTTTGCATCCACCGTCGCAACGCGGGTGTTGCTGCTGCGCCAGCGGATGGGCATCTGCGCCGTTTCGGGTGTTGCCGACACATGCAGCTGCACCGACGCGCCAACGTTAATCCAGCTGCTGGCTGCCGTCAAGGTGAGTTTCGTCGTCTTGGGGTAAATGACAAGCGTCCACGTTGCGGAAATTGTGCTGTTCTCCGCGCTGACGGCATTCACCGTTACCGTCGTGATTTCTGTCACGTTCTTCGTGGTCAGCACGCCGCTGGTCGAAATGGTCGCGACGCTCGCGGGGCAGTTGAGCGAGTAGATAACCTTCTGATTCGCGGCATCCTTGGGCAGAATCGTCGCCTTGATGGTCGTGGACTGCCCGCCGCCGAGTTTTTCCGCGCCGCTGATGGTCAGCGACTTGACCGTTTTCTGTACCTTGACGGTGAACTTCGCGCGGACACCCGTGCCGTCCGTCGCCGTCGCGGTAATCGTCACCGTACCCGCCTTGAGCGCGGTCACAACGCCATTTGCATCCACCGTCGCAATGCGCTTGTTGCTGGTCGACCAAGTGACGCTCTGCGCGGCATCTTCCGGCAAAACGCGCGCCGTCAGCTGAAGCGTCTTGTCTTCGCCGTCCACGTCGATGTAGTTTCTCGGCGCGGAAATGGCAACCGTCGTTACCGGGGGCAGAATCTGGACGGTGCGCGTCGCGGAAATCGCGCTGTTCTCCGCGCTGACCGCCGTTACCGTGATGGTCACAGGCGCGGTGAACCCCTTGCCAGCCTTCAAGCGCCCATGCCGGTCAATGGTCGCAATGTCTTTGCCGCAATCCACCGACCAGATAACCTTCTGGTTCGTCGCCGTAGCGGGGGTGATGACGGCGTTCAGCGTGATGGTCTTGCCCTGCGCGACAGCACTTGCGCCGCGGATTTCCAGCGTGCCGACCGCGCTGCCGACCGTCAGAGTGATTTTCGCCGAGCGGCCCGAACCATCCGTCGCCTTGGCGGTAATCGTCACCTTGCCGACCTTCTTCGCCGTCACCAGACCGTTTGCATCCACCGTCGCAATGCGCTTGTTGCTGGTCGACCACGTCACCTGCTGGGAGGCGTCCTCCGGGATGCATTTTGCCGTCAGCTGAAGCGTCGGGGAAGCGAGGTCAATCGTCAGGCGCGGCGCGGAAATCGCAAGTCCCGTCGTCACCGGGCGAATCGTAACCGTGTGGGTGGCGCGAATCGCGCTGTTCTGCTTGGACACCGCCGTCACGGTAATGGTCGTAATCGCGCTGATTTTCTTGGTCGTCAGCTTGCCGCTCTGGCTGATGCTGGCGATGCTCTTGTCGCAGTCCACCGACCAGACGACGCCTTTTTCCGTCGCATCCGCCGGCGTCATCACTGCCTTAAGCGTGATGGACTTGCCCGCCGCGACGCTGCCTGCGCCCTCGATGGTCAGCCCCGTCACGCCGCTGACGACGCGCAGGGTAATGCGGCCCCTGACCTTGCTGCCGTCCTTCGCCGTGGCGGTGATGGTCACTTTGCCGGTTTTGCGCGCCGTCACCAGACCGCTTGCATCCACCGTCGCAATTTTGCTGCTGCTGCTCGACCATGTGACATCGGCAATCGCGTCCTCCGGGTCGCACGTCGCTTTCAGCTGCAAAGTTTTGCTGCCGCTCAAATCAACATACGTCGTGGGCGCGCTGACGGTGATTTTTTTCACGCCCGGCGCAATGCACAGGCGGAAGTTCGCATAGCGCGACGGGTCGCTTTTCAGCACCGCCGACACCTGCACATAGTGCGTGTATGCCACACGTTTGGTGGTAATAACGCCGCTTTTGATGGTCGCCAGCGAAGCATCCGCCGGGTACAGCGTCCATTCCAAATCGCTGTTCGGGACGGTTTTTCCGTCGATGGTGACGGAGAACGTCAGCTTCTCGCCGCCGCGAACCGTCTTTGCGCCGGAAATAACGACTTCGCCTTTCGCGGGCGGCGTAGGCAGCGGCGGTGCGGGCGGCAGGTCACTGCCCGTGGTGATGTCCGACGGCGTTGTGACCGCCAGCGCTGTATTGCTCCATTGCGGCACAAGCAGCACCGCCAGCGCCAGCATCAGCACCAACGCCGCCTTTTTCATGCTTTGCTTCATGGTTCTTTCCTCCTACCAATTTCCGAAAAAGGGATTCCGCATTCTTCATTGTAGCGCAGAGCGCAACCCTGCGTCAAGCAAATTTCGCCTGTGGGTGAAGAATTTACAAGTCACCGCCTTGCAAAGGCGTAAATCCCAATCGCCGCGGCAATGGACAGATTCAGCGAATCCACCTTATTGCTGCTTGGAATGCGCACAGGCTGCCCCAGACGGCTGAACTCCGGCGGCAGACCGCTGCCCTCGTTGCCGAAAATCAGCGTCCATCGGTCAGGAATGTCGCCCAACACATCCGGCAGGGACTTCGACCCGTCGAGCATGAACGGATAGAGCGCGTGTTCCGGGAACTGCGCCTGATACTGCGAAAAATCATCATAGACATGCAGCCGCAGCTGGAAGATGCTGCCCATGCTGGCGCGGACGGTCTTGGGGTCGAACACATCCACGCATGGGCGGATGACGGCGATATCCTGCACATCAAAGCCAAGCGCCGTGCGGAAAATCGTGCCGACATTGCCGCTGTCCGACGGGTGATGCAGGACGATATGCGGCTTGTCAGGGCGCAGGTCATCCTCGAACTTGCTGAACACCGCCGCCGCGAAGCAGTTTTCCTTCCCCGAAATGCGGGAAAGCGCCTTGTCCGCCTCTTCCACACGGATATGGTGCTTTTCCGCTTCCTCGCGAAGCCGCTGTGCGCCCTCGGTTCCGGCGCTTCGGCTATGCAGCAGCACGCGGCGGCAGCTTTCCGGGCGGTGCAGCAGGCATTCCATCGCCGGGAACATCCCCGGTGCGTAGGCATAATCCAGCTCCGCCGAATAGGTTGATAAAGACGGCATAATTGCCCTCCTAATTTTGATAAAACCGATTCAAGCTACAACACACCTTGGGTTAAACGATGGATACCCCAAAAGTATGGTAGCGGCGACCGAAGGGGTCAAGGGGGCGATCGGAAAGCCCCCTTGTCGCCTCCGCAGAGGCGAAATCCTCTGCATGACAATGCAATTCAAGCAGAAAGAAACGTATTAGAACAAAGCCTCGACAAAGTCCTTGGCATTGAAGGGCTGCAAGTCGTCGATGCCCTCGCCTACGCCGATGTACCACACCGGCACTTCCAGCTCCTGCCGGATGGCAAGCGCAATACCGCCCTTCGCCGTGCCGTCGAGTTTGGTCAGGATGATGCCGCCGATTTCGCAGACTTCCTTGAACGCGCGCGCCTGCGCCAGACCGTTCTGTCCCGTCGTTGCATCCAGCACGAGCATACAGCGCACATCCGCTTCCGGGAATTCGCGGTCAATCACGCGGCGCATCTTGTTCAGCTCATCCATCAGGTTCTTCTTGTTGTGCAGGCGGCCGGCGGTATCGACAATCAGCAGATCCGCGCCCTGTGCCTTGGCGGACTGGATGCCGTCATAGACGACCGCCGCGGGGTCAGCGCCCTCGGCGTGCTTGACAATCGGCACACGCGCGCGTTCCGCCCAGACGGTCAGCTGGTCAGCCGCCGCCGCACGGAAAGTATCTGCCGCGCAGAGGATAATCCGGCGGCCAATGTTCTGGAAGCGCAGGGCGAGCTTGCCGATGGTAGTCGTTTTGCCCGCGCCGTTCACGCCGACAACGAGCATGACCATCGGCCAGCGCAGCGGCGGACGCGGGATGTCCATCTGCTCAATCATGATATCTTTGAGCATCTGCTTGGCGGTATCGGCGTCCTTGACCTTGTTTTCGTTCACGCGGCGGCGCAGTTCATCCATCATGGCGGTTGTCGCCTTCATGCCGCAGTCGGACATGAGCAGGATATCTTCGAGTTCCTCATAGAAATCCTCGTCAATCTTCCTCGTTTCCTTCACCAGCGTATCGACGCGCCCCATCAGCGAATCACGCGTCTTGGTCAATCCTTCACGCAGTTTTGCGAACAGTCCCATCGTCATTCCTTCTTTCATATAAGTTATGGGAGACCCCAGAGGCGCTGCCTCTGGACTCCGCAAGGGGCGCTGCCCCTTGACCCTGCAAGGGAGTTCCTCCCTTGACCCTTTCTCGCGATTGAGTTGGTGACACTTGCATACAGTGTCCGCGTGTTTATCCAACGAACCTACGGTTCGGATTGGACGTTCCGGCACAAGCCAAGAAGCATGAAGCCCCAAAAGTTGCGGCGCCGAAGGGGTCAAGGGGGCGAACGCAGACTTCGTCTGTTTCCATTGCCCCCTTGTCGCCTCCGTAGAGGCGAAATTCCCTGCAACAAGAAAATTCAGTTGCAAAGATGTATTCAGAAATGCCGCCCGCCCAAAGGCACTTAAGCATTGCCTTTATGCTTTTCCAAGAACACCATCAGCACCGCCACATCCGCGGGCGACACTCCCGGAATCCGGCTCGCCGCCGCAAGCGACCGCGGACGCTGCTTCATCAGCTTCTGCCGCGCTTCAATCCGAAGCCCGGTCACTTCCTCGTAGGGCAAATCCTCCGGCAGCAGCGTCTCTTCCATCTGCCGCGCGTGGCGAATCAGCGTCTCCTGTCGCTCCAAATAGCCCTCATACTTCACCGAGATTTCCGCCTGCTCCTGCGCAGGCTTGCCGAATTGCCTAATTTCCGGCGAAAGCTCCGCCAGCGCTGACAGCGTGATTTCCGGACGCTTCAGCAGTTCCACCGCGCTTAGCCCGTTCTGCGCTTCCGGCTGATGATGCTTCTCCAGCCAGTCGTTCAGCGTGACGCCGGGCGTGTACTTCGCCTTGCGGAGTTCGCCCAGCAGCTGCGCGGTTTCCGATGCCTTGCGTTCCGTGCGCTCCATGCGCTCCCGCGTCGCCAGACCCGCCTCGTAGGCGATGCGCGTCAGGCGCAAATCCGCATTGTCCTGCCGCAGGGATAAGCGATGCTCGGCGCGGCTCGTCATCATGCGGTACGGCTCGTCCGTGCCTTTCGTCGTCAAGTCGTCGGTCAGCACGCCGATGTACGCCTGATCGCGCGTGAGCACAATCGGCGGCTTGCCCTGCGCCGTCAAAGCGGCATTCATGCCCGCCAGCAAGCCCTGCGCGGCGGCTTCCTCGTACCCGGATGTGCCGTTAATCTGCCCCGCAAAAAACAGCCCCCGCACATCCAGACTTTCCAGCGTCGGGCGCAATTGCCGGCTGTCGATGCAGTCGTACTCAATCGCATACGCCAGCCGCGTCAGCTCGCACCGCCGCAAACCCGGCACGGAGCGGTACATCTCCCACTGCACATCCTCCGGCAGCGATGTGGACATGCCCTGCACATACCATTCGCGGCTTTGCATTCCTTCCGGCTCAAGGAACACCTGATGGCGCTCCTTGTCGGCGAACTTGACGATTTTATCCTCAATCGACGGGCAGTAGCGCGGCCCGATGCCGTGGATTTTGCCGGAATACAGCGGCGCACGGTGGAGATTTCGGCGGATGATGTCGTGCGTTTCCGGCGTCGTCCATGTCAAATAGCATGCGTAGGTATTGTGCAGCGCGCGGTCGGTCATAAACGAGAACGGCGTCACTGGCTCGTCACCGGGCTGCGGCGTCATTTCGTCGAAATCAATCGTCCGCACGTCGATGCGCGCGGGCGTCCCCGTCTTGAACCGCCGGAGCGGAAAGCCGATGCGCGTCAAGCTGCCGCTGAGGTTCGGCGCGCTCATCAGCCCCTGCGGCCCGCCCGGCGTGATGCTCTCCCCGATGATAATCTGACTGCGGAGATACACGCCGCACGCGACAACCGCGACCTTGCAGGAGATATGCTGCCCCGTCGTTGTCGTCACGCCGGTGACATGCCCGTTCTCGACGTCAATCGCGGCGACTTCTCCCTGCCGGACGGTCAGGTTGTCCTGCGTCATCAGCGCGGTACGCATCCGGTTCTGGTACTGCTGCTTGTCCGCCTGTGCGCGCAGGGCATGAACCGCCGGGCCTTTGGACATATTGAGCATTCGGCTTTGCAGGAACGTATCGTCGATGGCGCGCCCCATTTCGCCGCCCATTGCGTCCAGTTCCCGCACAAGATGCCCCTTTGCGCTGCCGCCGATAACGGGATTGCACGCCATGAGAGCGATGCCGTCCATATTCAGCGTCAGCAGGAGGGTATCAAGCCCCATGCGCGCCCCTGCGAGGGCGGCTTCACAACCCGCGTGTCCGCCGCCGATGACTACCAGATCCTTCATCATACGCCTTCTGCTCCTCGGAAATAGGATTCCAGTATGATTATACCATAGGGAGGGGGAAAAGGAAAGAGGGAGAGGCGAAATTAGGGCGGGAGGAATGTGGATAAACACGCAGAAGGAGCAAGGGAAAAGCGAACAACGCCATCGCGCCGGATAGGCGCAGCTTTCTATCTCCCCATCTCAAGCAAAATCAAGCGAAATCAAATGAAATCAAGCCAATTCAAATGAAATCAAATTTTCTTGCCAATTGCGGGCATCCGTGCTATCATGCGCATATAGCGAACGTAAGTTCCTATATTTCGCGGCGTACCTGCCCGCGCCGCCGTACCCATCACACAAGGAGGAGCGAAATTGACTGACATTACCACTACTCTCACTTATACCGCTGACCTCACCCGTCCCCTGCGCCGCATGAACATCCCCGCGCTGTTCATCACCGATGCGCGCCGGGCGCACCGAATCACCGTCACGGTTCTCCGCGCGGGAAATCCCGTTGACCTTGGCGGCGCCGCCGTTTCCGGCACGGTCAAGCACCTGCGCACCGGCACAACCATCCCGCTTAGCGGCAGCGCGCAGGGCAGCATTGCGTCCGTCACCCTGCCGCCCGCCGCCTACGCCCAGCCCGGCGACATCGAAATCTATGTCACCCTGACCAGCGGCGACGTGCAGAACTGCATTTTCGCCGCAACGGGCTGCGTTTTTCCCTCTTCCACCGACCGCGTGGCGGATGTTCCCGGTTTTTACTCGCTTGCGGCGCTGCAGGAGCAGTTTTCGTCGCTGGATGCGCGTCTTCGCGCGCTGGAGGAAATCGGCATCCCCGTCACGACCGCTGACCAGCTTGTATCCGCTGTTCCGCTCAATTCGTGGAAGTTCAACCTGATTTCCGCGACGGCGAACACGGCGTATTCCTCGACGGCGGAAGCGGAAGCGGGGTTTGACGACGCAAGCTGGCGGACGGTCAGCGTGCCGCACGACTGGTCGGTGGCGCTGGACTTCAATGCGTCCAGTCCGGCGACGTATGAGGGCGGGTATCTGGATGGCGGCGACGCATGGTATCGCACGACGGTCAGCGTGAACAAGCAGAGTGGGCGGCGGTATGTGCTGTGCTTTGACGGCGTGTACATGGAATCGACCGTGTACGTCAACGGGCAGCAGGTACACAAGAATTATTACGGCTACAATCCGTTCGCGGTGGATGCGACGGAACAGATGGTCAGCGGCGTGAACACGATTGCGGTGTTTGTGCGCAATGAGCAGCCGTCGTCGCGCTGGTACTCCGGCAGCGGAATGATTCGCCCGGTGGAACTGGTGACGCTGCTGGATGACCAGATTCGCATGGAGAACATCCGCGTAACGACCCCGAAGCTGGACAGTGACCTGACCAACGGCGAAACGGTTGTTGCGTTCGACGCGGTGAACAAGACGGGTGCGGAAGCATCGGCGACGTTCACGGTGGATTTGTACGACCCGGACGGCGCGAAAGTCGGCACGGCGGATGCGTCGGCGGTGATTGCGGCAGGAGAAACGCAGAACGTCAGCGCGACGGTAGTGTACCGCAGCCCGAAGCTATGGCACATCAGCGACGCGCAGCAGCGGGATTTGATGGAAAACGGAAAAAGCGTGTCGGCATCGGGCAATCCGCTGACGTGCGAGAACGCGCTGGCGGGAAAACCGCTTGGCGCGCTGCATGTCTGGGGCAAAAGCACGCAGAACGGCGTGCCGACCCCGACCGCGCCCGTGCCGATTGTCAGCGCGGGTGACGGCGGAACGGTGACGGTCACGGTGTCGGACGGCGCGAACAAGTCGCAGACGCTGACGCTGCAAACGCCGAACGCACTGCCGGGCGTCCCGGTCACATCCGGCGGGAACTACACGGATGAAAACGGTCAGCAGTGGGTGTGCGATGAGGTGGATTTGGCGCGCGGGGTGTATTTGCACCGCGTCACCAAATTCAAGCTGACATCTTCGATGAATTGGACGAAGGCTGGAAACAATGTTGACCGCTATTTTTGCACGTTCGACGGCATCGATGCAGCAGGAACATTCTGCACGCATTTCAGTGCTGCCATCAACGGTGAAACCGTAGGCGGCATTGCTACCAGCAACAGCAATATCATCGGTTTCGCTTACGCGGAAAGGGGTACGACGACCGTTTCCGACTTCAAAGCATTCCTCGATGCGAACGAGGTATATATCTATGTACCGCTTGCAATACCCGTCAAAACCGCCCTTTCCGCCGCTGAACTCGCCGCGTACAAGGCGCTGACCACCTACGCACCGACGACCGTCATCAGCGCAAGCGGCGTGGCAGGGCTGGCGGCAAGCTATCAGCAGAGCATTCTGCCCAGCAATGCGCCGACTGCGCTTTTGACGGCTTCCCCGGCGAACCTCTACGAAGCACAGCTCAGTGCGAAGGTCGGCAATCGGGTTCAGCGGTCAAAGCGCGTGACCTACGGCTACCGCAGCATCCGATTCGACAAGGACACGGGCTTCTATCTCAACGGCATCCACACGAAGCTCAAAGGCGTGTGCGTCCACCACGACGGCGGGTGCATCGGCGCGGCGGAGAACCGCAGCGCCATTGAGCGGCAAGTGGACATCCTGACCAACATGGGCTGCAACGCGATTCGCCTGACGCACAACCCGTTCGGCGCGGAATACCTCGACGTATGCCAGCGCAAGGGCGTGCTGCTGGTGGAAGAGCTATTCGACTGCTGGACGAAGAGCAAGAAGCAGAAGGATTTCGGGCGATATTTCACCGACCACTACGCCGAAGTCGTGACCAGCGCGATTCGCCGCGACTGGAACAATCCGGCGGTCATCATGTGGTCGCTAGGCAACGAAGTTCGCACGAATTTGACGCTCGGCGACTATTCATCCAGCGAGATTGTGAACGTCTGCACGATGGTCAACAGCGCGGTGAAAGCCCTCGACAGCACCCGCCCGACAACGATGGGCAACAACGCCCCCGGCGGCAATCTATCTGCGCTGATGGCTATCGTAGATGTCGTTGGCATCAACTACAACGGCAACAACCAGACCTACCAGACCGACCGCCCGATTTACGGCAGCGAAACGACCTCGGCGCTTTCCAGCCGCGGCGTATACGCAACGGACAGCGCGAACATGGCGTATCCTTCCTACGACAACAAGGCGGTTTCGTGGGGCAACACGGCGGCAGAAACGGTGAACGCCTACTTAAGCTGCGCTCGTTCCTGCGGTCATTTCGTCTGGACGGGCTTTGACTACATCGGCGAACCGACCGAATGGAACAAATACCCGGCGAAGAGCAGCTATTTCGGCATTGTGGACACTTGCGGATTCCCGAAGGACATCTACTTCATGTATCAGTCCATGTGGGACAGCCGCCCGATGGTTCACATGCTGCCGCACTGGACGCACGAATCCGGCAATATCGACGTATGGCTGTACTCGAACTGCGCGTCGGTTGAACTCTTCCTGAACGGCGTGTCTCTGGGCAAGAAGGCGCTTGCGCAGCGCGGGACGAAGAATCAGTACGCCTACACGGTGGCATACGCGGCGGGAACGCTGGTTGCGAATGGTTACGACGCTTCCGGCAACCTGATTGCGCAGGACATTCAATACACGGCGGGAACGCCCGCGAAACTGGCGCTTTCTAGCGACAAGACAGCGGTCAGCACCGCGTCGGATGATTTGGTCTACATCACCTGCGACGTGCAGGACAAGAACGGCACGCTCTGTCCGAACGCTGACAACAGCGTGACCTTTGCGGTCGTGGGCGGAACGATTATCGGCACGGACAACGGTCACGGCGCGAATGTGGAAAAGCTCTCCGGCAGCACGCACGCCGCGTTCAGCGGGAAGTGCCTTTGCGTGGTGAATCACGACGGGGCTTCCGGCGTGATGAAGATTACGGCGACGGCGAACGGCTTGACGGCGGGGACAATCAGCGTGACGAAGGGCGACACCACCACCAAGGCAGCCGCTCCGGCAGCGTCTTTTGTGGACGCGACGAATCCGCCGATGCGCGACGTGAGCGAACCAGCAGAAGCCGCGCCGACGATTTCCGCCATCAGCGCGGACAAAACGACGGCGGCGCTGAACGAGGAAATCACCTTCACCCTGACCGTCAAAAACACGACGAGCATCCGCGTGTACATCGACGGCAGCGTGAACCGCTACATCTACGACGTAACGGACGGGACGATGACCTACAAGCTGTCCTTCACGGACGCGGGCAGCGGAACGCGCACGGTTGCGTTTGAGCCTTGCAGGGGCGACGTGGTGGGCGCGAAGACGGCGGGGATGGTGATTACGCTGGCGAACAGCTGATGCTATTAAGGCAATACCGCACAAATGAGTTGGTGCGATGGCGAATGCATTTTTTGTCAGATGCGATTGCAGAAATCGAAGGTT